>Ga0315295_10001354_pt1 | contig 21008 bp, 13 predicted proteins | sample YL17G14_0_MG_FD_204453 | JGI IMG/M metagenome (GOLD analysis project Ga0315295, IMG submission 204453) | Sediment microbial communities from Yellowstone Lake, YNP, Wyoming, USA - YL17G14_0 | ecosystem: Environmental > Aquatic > Freshwater > Lake > Sediment | place: USA: Wyoming | collected...
CTAAATCCTGAAAAATGCGTTTTTCAGCCATAAAATGGCCTACGTGCGGCTTAAATTCGGGCAAAATCAGTGTCTGTGGAGACATTTTGGATACATGATGTTCCCTAGTCTTAGCGGTTTTTTCAGCTACTGTGAAAGATGACTTTGCTCGTATTGAGTCACGCTTATACAGCTTCTGTTTGTGACGAGTTTGCCCGCCGCTCGCCATAGGTTTCGCCGAGTTTACCTGGGCGTTCGGAGGAGAAGTACAACATCTGCTCGTCGGCGGATATTCGTGCTGGACTGTCTTCATAGAGTCTATTGACCTGTGGTCCAAGATTCATAGAAATACTCCAATTACCTTCAATCTTTGTCTGCGCAGTGAACCACATGTCAGCCGTAGCAAACCCGCCCGGCATGTAAATGCCTCAAGCCAGTCGCTGACCGTAAATCCCCGCGTTGTCCAGGTTCATGGCGCGTATCGGAAGAAAAGTCGGGCAAGAAGAAACATGTTCCTGTAAAATTATTGATGTCGCACAGAGAAGATTATGCTCTGTGGCCACGAAAACGAGAAATGTCAGTCAAGACTTACCGGGAGGTAATGAGTTATGGCCCGAAGAATGATGCTCAGTATTCTGCTAATCTTCATTCTTTCCTGTAGCATCACAGGACAGGATCAAACAGAGCAGCGTGTTCAGCGAAAGATGCGTGTTGGGAGTGAAGGGCAGGGACCGACTCGCCCACCGGCAGGGAACGAACGAGGACTGCGAGAGTTGACGGCGGAGGAAATACCGCCGAACTTAAATTTCTATTCCATGGATCCTTTATATAATCCGGATGCAGTCTTGGGCTGGGCCGAGGAACGAATTGAAGAAAAGCTCAATCGCGGCATGTTGGCCATATCAATAGCAGAAGGCAGAGTTTACCTGGGCTGGCGATTGCTCAAGAGCGATCCAGAAGGCGTTGCCTTCAACGTCTATCGTTCAACGGCAGGTGGAGCGCCTGTCAGGCTAAATGCTCAACCGCTGACAAAGACCACCGACTTTGTGGATGAACAAGCTCCGCCGGATCAGGCGAATGCCTGGTTTGTTAAGCGGATTGTCGATAATCAGGAAGAGGCAGCGTCCGAACGGGCGGAACTTCCGGCAAATCCGCCTATACAACAATACAGATCGATTCCAGTGAAAGATGATGTTCGAGCGAGCATGGTTGGCATTGCCGACCTGGATGGTGATGGCGTGTACGACTTCGTTGTCAAACATTCCTCCGGTCGGGGCAAGGATCCGGGCCGAATCAGTCCGAATTCCGGTGCGGTCAAGTACGATGGCTACAATGGTCGGACGGGCGAGTTCATGTGGCGCATCGATTTGGGCTGGAATGTCGATAACGGCGTCTGGTGGACTCCCATGATCGTTCGCGACCTTGATGGTGACAATAAGGCCGAGGTTTGTGTAAGGACATCAGATTATGCCGCCACAAGGGACCAGATGCATCCAAGCGGACAGACAGGATTTCTTCTGGATGTTCCCGAATATCTTGCTGTCTATAACGGCGAGACAGGTGAATTGATTGATAAGGTGGATTGGATTGAACTCGGCAAGGTCCAGGATTGGGGTGATAATACCGGCAACCGCGCCAGCCGTCATATGATGGCTGTGGCCTATCTGGACGGCAGAACTCCAGCCGTGCTTGCCGTCCGCGGAACATACGGCATGATGAAAATTGATGCTTATGTCCTGAAGAACAAGAAACTCGAAAGACTCTGGCGATGGACCAACGAAAGGGCGCCTTTCATGTATCAGGGGCAGGGCCAGCATACGGTAAAAACCGGCGACATTGATGGTGACGGTTGTGATGAGATCATTAACGGCTCACTTGCCATCGACAATGACGGCAGGACGATTTGGGGAACCGGCGTGGGACATGGTGACCGTTCATACATGGGTGATATCGATCCGGATAATCCAGGCTGGGAGATCTGGTATATCATCGAAGAGCCTCATCCTCGCAACGGGGCTTGCCTGGTGGACGCGCGGACCGGACGGATTATCTTCGGTGCGGACGAGTCTAATCGCGACAACGAATTAGGCAGCTGCATAGCAGCCGACTTTGATCCGGCCCATCCCGGATTGGAACTCGCGGGTGGGCGGTTCTACTATACCTGCAAAGGAACTCGCCTAAAAGGGAATGTTCCACCTCAGGGGCTTATGGCCTGGTGGGATGCTGATCTGCTGCGGGAATTCGTAAGCCGTGGTGGCCTTGCCAAGTGGAGCGCCGGCGGCCTGGTTCCGATCCAAGGCAGTCAAATCGAAGGTTCTGTTCAGCAGGTCGCCGATATCTGTGGCGATTGGCGTGAAGAGCTTGTGACTACTAATGCTGGTGAACTCCGCATCTATAGTACAATCATGCCGGCCGTAGATCGCCGTGTATGTTTGATGCAGGATCCACTATATCGTAACGATATATGTCATCACACAATGGGTTACACAAACCGGCATTATGCTATGACAAGCTACTACCTCGGTACAAAATAATCGAGCAGTACGGGCTGAATATCATGAGAAGAACTGATAATCAAAGAAATATGATTAGAACGTAGACGGAAATGTAACATGACAAAATCAGTTCTTATAGTGAAGGCGGCTTCAACTATCGGAGTGACACTTGTTTTGACAAACCTCTCGCCGGCCCAACGACAGATGGAGAATCCGAATCGGGGCTTGTGGTCAATCTGCCAGAGAAGAAGCCTAACGAGTATGTGTAAACCCTGAAGATAACGTTGAAATGAGACTAAGGAAACCTATGAAAACGATAAAAATAACATGTGTGTTGACAGTATTGCTCATCAGCATCTCGACACAGGCCGCAGACAAGACATTTATTGATTATTTCCTTCCTATGCCTATTGAGAGTTCCTTGGTGTCGGACGTGTGGGGGGCTCCCGGCGTGTTCCCCCGCGATCCCAAGAACGGCCTGGAAGACGAGGCCATGAAACAGTGGAACTATTGGGATGGACAGATTATCAAGGGCCAGAATGGCAAGTATCATATGTTTGCCAGTCGCTGGGACCAGGCCAGGGGCCACAGGGGATGGGGGGGCTCGCTGGCCGTGCATGCGGTCAGCAATAAAGTCACTGGGCCTTATGTGGATAAGGGTCTTTGCTGGCCGGACAACCAAGGGGGAAAAGGGCACAATGTGACAGCCCTGGTTCTGCCGGACGGTCGTTATGCGGTCGTGGTCAGCGAGACCCGGCCGGGCGATGTGTTTGTTTCCAAGTCTTTGGATGGACCGTGGGAACACCTCGGCTCAATCAAGGTCGCCGAAAATGAATTCAGCCGCGAGGGACGCATGTCCAACGTTAGCATCATGGTTCGCCCGGATGGCGACTTCATGATCGTGCCGCGGTCCGGCGCCATTTTGATCAGCAAAGACGGCATCCTGGGGCCCTACACGGTCCAAGGCCCGAGCGTGTACTCGACCATTCCAGAACTTCGTCCGATGCGCACACTGGAAGATCCGGTGGTGTGGTATAGCGGGGGTCTTTATCACATCGTAGTCAATGACTGGAATCCCCGCAAGGCGTATCACATCACTTCCGTGGACGGTATCAAGGACTGGAAGTTCCAGGGGCTGGCTTATGATCCAACAACGGACTTCGTGCGTTACACCGACGGCACAGTCAACCATTGGCACAAGATCGAACGGCCCGGCGTGATCCTGCAAAACGGGCACGTCACTCATTTCACCTTTGCTGTCCTCGATGTTCCCAAGAACGAGGAGCGAGGCAACGACACACATGGCAGTAAGATTATCGTCGTTCCCTTCGATGGTGCAGCCCTGGACCGCGATCTGCAAAACCTCTCCAAAACGGAACAATGATTGGAAAACTGATGAAGAAATTCAAATACATGCCAGCAAGGCTTTTCCCGTGTGTATGGCGAGTTGTTCGACAATCAGACTGGCCCCCAAAGATCCCATGCCCGCGTTTACGACAGGGCCGAGAATTCTCCCAGGGCGAATCGATTACCGACGGCAACCGCTGACAAAACAACGATCTCAATCTACCGCATCAAGGTCTTTCGGCAGGATTGAAGTATGAAGACGTAGCATTCAATAGAAAGGAACACGACTATGATTCGAACAACGTGCTTCAGCCTCGCCTTGACGGCTTTATGTTTCACGGCGCCCGCTTGGGCCCAGCGTAGAATGCCTCCTCAGGATTCCAACGAAATCATTCCCCTGTCCGAGATTCAAATGCGGGATGTATGTATCCTGCCGGACGCGGCATCGAAGACGTACTACATGGTTGGGCCGGGCTGGAACAGCGTGCGTGTGTATACCAGCAAGGATCTCAAGACCTGGCAAGGGCCCAAGACCATTTTTAGGACGCCGGAGGATATTTGGGGTGATATCCGTGTGGTGGGCATCTGGGCCCCGGAGATGCACAAGTACAAAGACAAGTACTATCTATTTCTCACATTCGACACACGAAACCGGTTTCCGGAGCAATGGCGTGACTGGCTGCCCCGTGTGACACGTGGTTCGCAAGTGCTGGTGTCGGAGGCGCCCACCGGACCTTTCAAGCCTTTCCAGAACCATTCCACTCTGCCGACCGACATGATGACACTCGATGGCACGCTGTGGATCGAAGACGGTATGCCCTACATGGTGTTCTGCCACGAGTGGGTGCAGATCAAAGATGGCACGGTCGAGTACGTGCAGCTCAAAGACGATCTGTCTGACACCGCGGGCGAGCCCAAACGCCTGTTCAACGGCAGCGACGGCAAATGGAGCAAAAAGTCGGATCAGTACGGCTGCCATGTCACAGACGGACCCTACCTGTACACCAGCAAGTCCGGCAAGCTCTTCATGATTTGGACCAGCGGCGGCTACACGGGTTATACGGTGGGCATAGCCATTTCGGATTCCGGCAAGCTCGCCGGTCCCTGGAGACAACAGGACGAACCAGTCTACCAACAAAACGGCGGCCATGCTATGCTGTTTACCACCTTCGATAGCAAGCTCATGATGGTTCTGCATGCGCCTAACGGCCGCGGAGCCCAGCCGCATATCTTCGAAATGGAAGACACCGGCCAAACCCTTCGAATCGTGGGGGAATTCACCGGCAAGTAAACACGTTTGGCCCTTAGGGAAAGGCACCCAATGATGGTAACAAAAGTCAAACAATGGCAGGTCACTATTGCTGTTGCTCTTTTCTTCACACCGCTGAGCGCTCTGGCGACGACAGAGTTCTACGTCTCACCCGGGGGCAATGACTCACATCCCGGCACCCGCCAAGCGCCGTTCGCAAGCATCCGCCTGGCTCAGGCCGCGGTACGCAGGCTTTCGACACGGAACGAACCGATTCACGTCTACTTGAGCGGTGGGATCTACTATCTCGCGGAAACACTTGTTTTTGAGGCCGATGATTCCGGCACCCAACCGGCCCCGATCACCTACATGGCTGTGTCGGGAGAAGAGCCTGTTCTCAGCGGCGGCCTGCAATTGCAGCTAACATGGTCAAGATTTCGCGACGGTATCATGCAGGCAAAAGTCCCCGCGGACTTTGTTGCGGACCAGCTTTTCGTCAATGGTCAGCGTCAGCACATGGCCCGGTATCCCAACTTCGATCCCAGCGTGCGACGTTTCAATGGTTACTCGCCGGATGCAATCGATGCCCAGCGCGTCGCACGTTGGACCGACCCGGCCGGTGGCTATCTGCACGCCATGCACCGCAATGAGTGGGGCGACTTCCATTACCTGATCACCGGCAAGAATGCCGATGGCACGGTCGCCTACGAAGGGGGCTGGCAGAACAACCGGCAAATGGGCATGCACAACCGCTATCGCTTCGTGGAGAACATCTTCGAGGAACTCGATGCCCCGGGTGAGTGGTTTCATAATGCCAAGACCGGCACGCTCTATTTATTTCCACCTCAAGATGTGGACATGAACACCGCGGTTGTCGAAGCCGTTCGATTGCGATATCTTATTGAGTTCCGCGGCTCTCAACAGAAGCCTGTGCGATTTGTCACCTTCAAGGGCATGACCTTCCGTCATGCCGCACGCACGTTCATGGACAACGGGGAACCGCTGCTTCGTAGTGACTGGACAACCTATCGGGGAGGAGCCGTCTTTTTCAACGGGGCCGAGGATTGTGCCTTGGAGAACTGCGTGATCGATCAGGTCGGAGGCAATGCTGTCTTCGTGAACAAGTACAACCGGCGGATCGCTGTACGCGGCACACAAATTACCCAGGCTGGTGGCAACGGAGTCGCATTCGTTGGCGATCCGGGAGCCGTGCGCAGCCCGCTGTTCGAGTACCATCAGGTACAGGACCTGGACAAGATCGATCGCACGCCAGGGCCCAAGACGGACAACTATCCGGCCGATTGCCTTGTGGAGGAATGTCTCATCACCCAGACCGGACGTTTTGAAAAGCAGACGGCCCCCGTGCAAATCTCGATGTCGATGTCCATCACGGTCCGGCATTGTTCGATCTATGACGTGCCTCGCGCTGGAATCAACATTGGCGATGGCTGCTGGGGTGGACATATCATCGAGTACTGCGACGTCTTTGACACTGTGAAAGAGACAGGCGACCACGGCTCATTCAATTCATGGGGTCGGGACCGTTTCTGGCGTCCCAACAATAGTGAGGTGGAAGCGGTGGTCAAAGCCGTGCCGGAAATCCCGTTCTTCGACATGGTGAAGCCGGTGATTCTGCGAAATAATCGATGGCGCTGTGATCATGGCTGGGACATCGATCTCGATGATGGCTCCACTCGCTACGAGATCACCAACAACCTGTGCCTGAACGGTGGAATCAAGAATCGTGAAGGATTCGGGCGCCTGGTTGAAAACAACATTATGGTGGGCAATTCGTTTCATCCACACGTCTGGTACCATGACAGCCAGGATATCTTTCGGAGGAATATCGTGTTCGCTCCGTACCAGCCCATTCGGGTCCCCAAACCATGGGGCAGGGAGATTGACTGGAACCTGTTTCACACCCCCGGCCAGACCGAGCCGATCCCTGCAGAATCCCTGCAGAGCCATAGTGGCCGTGACGCAAACTCCCTGATCGCCGACGCCATGTTCCTCGATCCGGCCAGCGGTGATTATCGCGTGCGAGCCGATTCACCGGCCATGAAACTGGGATTTAAAAACTTTCCGATAGACCAGTTCGGTGTGACGGACCCGAGATTAAAAGCTATCGCCCGGACTCCAGTGCTGCCAGCGGTACAAGGTTCGACCGCATCGCATCCAGCCGCCCCATCCGCTCGTGATGAGCGCGTTTTGGACACGCTGGGGGCGAAGACGAAGGGTGTCGTCAGCCTCCAACGACCTTTCTAAAGTAAAGCGGCGTCTTCTCGGTGGCGATCGTTGTCGGTCTCATAGCCTATCATCGTACGCTTTTCAAATACTCTGGCCGCTAACTGGAGTGATGTTGAACAGCTTGCGCACCGTTCATTGAATCCGTTACGCGCAATAAATTCCCATAAAATCTCCGCTATTCGGCAAAAAATAGACGTCCACCCTCCCTCGATTGGGGCAAAATCAAGACGTGTGGAGTCGTTTTGGAGACACGAATTGTCAAGGAAATCTGGCGTTTTGTAGGTCAGCAAATTGGGGTCGTTTCGAGGCTATGTCACTCTTTCATAGCTTCCGTTTGCGGCAGTTTTGCTCGCCACTTTTTGGCCTTTAAGGGGCCTCTGGCGACGGTGCGAGCCGCTTCAATCCTCCAAACCAGTTGGTCACAACATGTAATTCCCTCACCTGCGAGTCATCGTACTGAGGCTACAAGACCAGGAATCGCTCGCCATCAGGTGCGACATCATAGGACAGACTGGCAGGATTTAGATAGGGACCTTGAAACACCACTTGCGACGTGCCCGTGACGAATTCCGGCTTGGTAGAGACGGGTACGACCATCCATGTGTCACGGCTGCGGTAGAAGAGAGCGAGAAATACCTACAACCGATATCCCTCCGGAGGAGGAAGCAAGAACAGAAACGCCCGCCGTGCAGGTATTCACGAACTCCCTTCGGGTCATGAATCGATGCATCATATCCCGTCTCTAATCGAGTGTTACTCCTCGTGGGCCAGACCGCCGCCCGGCAGCGTGTACAATCTGCTCTTGCCAGTTTCTCTCCATCTTGCCAGGAGACTGCGCCCGGGGATAGTGACGCCGTCATGCCGGCGGGTGCCGTCCGAGTAATTTGCGATCAGCTCTACCCTGTCGTCGAATGCGGTGTGTTGCAGGAGTCTGTCGGGACTGAGCCAGCCGAAATCGGTCATCCGGGCGAAACCAAGCTCGCGGTGCAAGGGTGAGAAGAACTCATATTGCCGCTTCAGCGTTGGGCTGTGCTTCTCGAACTCGTCCAGATTCAAATGGTACATGGGCGCGGCCATGTAAAGCAATTCAGTCAGGGCGACAGTATCGGCTACATTTGCGAATTTCAGACTGGCGTTCTGCCAGTGATGCGTTGTGACGACGGAATCGTGAAAGACGATCTCATACAGAGGCAGCCGGAATCGAGTGTCGTAAAAGAAGAACTCGAACGGCTCTTTGACAGGGACCTGCTGGACGAAGATCCTGGGGCCATCGGGCGGGTACCAGTCTCCCAGATAGTACTGTGAGTCCTTGTTCCACATGTCCAGATCGCCCCAGCCAAACGCCGGCCCGAAGATGCCTTCGGCCACGTGAATCACGGACGCCGCGTACGTGCTGCCGCCTTCCGAGCCGACAGGCACCTTGAATGTCTCGCTGATCCAGCGCAGCCGGTCGACGCGTGCCCTGGCGTCATCCGCCTGTCCGGCCGGATGCAAAGGGGAGTAATCGTCATGAAGTTCACCATAGGCATCACAATCGACAAAGTAGTAACTATAGGGCACATTCGCCATGTTCTGCCGCACACGTTGCTCAACGTAGGGGCGGGCGGCGATGGGGCTGAGCTGGTAACCGACTTTCTTGAATCCTGCGACTTTTGTCCCGTCCTTGCGGATGATGGGTCCCTTCTCGAACAGCTCCTGGTCGAATTGGGCCGTGGACCAGCTTTGGTCTGTTCCCGCGAGGACCGGATCGTGGATGCTGTGAAAAGAATCGTACGTGCCAAAAAGGTATCCCATTTCGTCGGCGAGTTTTGCGATCTGGGGGCGTTTCTCGATTCCCTCCCAGCCGGAAACACACAGCCGCAAACGGTCCAAACCCGCTTTCTTGAGTCCCTCCAGCATCTTGGTCGAGACGCCGTCGCCCCAGTTATCAGGATGCCCGACGAGATCGGAGAACGCGGCATGCAGAAGCAGGCTGTTCAGCCGACACACGTCCGCCGTCGTCAGGGTATCGCGGTCCCGCCCAAGCAGGACGGTCGCCTCTTTCGGCAGTGTCACGTTCTTCCACGACTGGGGCTTGTAGAAGTCCTTTCGTGCCAGAAGCTCGGAGAGCCCGCCGGCGACTTGCGTCTTGGTGTAGTTGTCGGGCCATTCCATGGCGTCCAATCCGACAGCTAGGTCCCACTGCTCGCGTGACATCAGGTCCTTGATCCTGCGGGCGGGCGACGCCTGGGCCTGATCGGCTTGCCGGACAAGCTCCTGGCAGAATGCCCGCCATTTGCCGGCGGGGACGTCGTGACGTGTGAACAGGGCGTCGTCCCAAAGGTAGACATGCGCCGCTCCGAGCAGCCGCTCGGCTTTCGGTACGGTTCGCATCTTCGTCTTCATGTCAACGAAGTCGCCTCGCTCGATAAGCCAGCGGCGAAACCGTTTGGCAGGCTCGACGGGAGAATCGCCGCTGGCGAGCGAAATGACGAAGCCATACTCACGGGGTTTCTGGAATCGCGTGAACTCATGCGTGAACGACATCCGCAATGCGCCTGCGTCACGATCGAATCGAATCGCATTGTTGTAGGGGCACATCGCGATATATGTCAACGTAAAGCCTCGGCAATCGATTCCCCAGAACGGCATACTCAAACTTTCTATCGTGTTCCACTCCTCTTGTTCGATCAGGTAGTCCGTCCATCGGGAGTCGTCAAGAGGGACATACGCTCCCTCCGCACGGGGCCAAATGAGGGCTTCGCACTGTTCCTGTTGTCTCAAGATCGGCCAAGTGAAGATGCCCTCCTTATCCGACCGAACGCACACGTGCAAATCATTTGCGTCCATAAGCATCTCAATGGACATGCGACTGTCTTGCAAACGCCATTTGACACCGTTGGCCAGTTTCGTCACGTCGCTGACTTGGCCGAGGCCGGGTTGGACGGTGGAGAGTTCGACAGCCGGTTTACCCGTGACCTGTGCCATGATCTGAAGTGTCTGCGGCGAGACAGTCACGTGCCAGGCCGCACTACTGAGCACGATGTCATCCTGTGAGGCGTCCGATGACTCTGTCATACCGAGGCAGACGAGCAGGACTGCGGCGAAGAGACCTGTCGGTAGCCTCAGCGTCCACGGGCAAACTGCCTTGGTACGTTGCGAGCTTTTCTCTGTCATAATGAACCTTTGCCTTCATAGCCTGTGCTCCTGCACGGGACAGATCCTATGATACCCAAGCACTGCATCCGACTGCAATAGCTCTGGCCATCAATCTTGGCCCGTTCGTCCGTTAGAATCTGTCATTCTGCCGCGAAATCCGGCATTTCACTGCTGTTTCGGCGTGAGGGCCGCCCGGGACGAGCGACAGAGCCGGGGGCGAGGCTGGGGGTTCGTTACACCGCTCACGAGGAGCCGCGCCTCATAGATCGCGATCACTCCAGCCGCAACAGGACGACGAGCGGCAGGTGATCCGAAATCCTCAGCGTGTCACGCTGTCTGACATAAGCATCCAGCACTCGTGATTGCGAAGAAAGCACGAAGTAGTCTATCGTCCGGTCTGGTCCAACGACGCCAGGACTGTTTGGGAAATGTGTAAACCAATCGCTGTGCATAGGACTATCCACGTTTGTCAGACTTGGGATCACCTGATACTTCGCGTAGAACAAAACCATTTCCGTGTCCTGGCGGTATACGCTGGCATCCTCAAGGGGTAGGCGGGTTCGCTGGCCCGGCGGCAACAAGTTGAAGTCCCCTCCGGCCACGAACGGGTGGTTCTCTTCACACAGGCCCGTTAGCACGGCATCCAACTGCATGACCTGCTTCTGCATCACATCGCTGCCTTCGGGAAATGCCTCCAGATGAAGATTCAGGACCACGAGGTCCTTGCCGCCTTCAACCGGTAATCGTGTCTCCAGGATAGCCCGTTTTGGATGGAACTGCCGAACCAGTGCATTGCGCGGCACGGCGGCTAACGTGTGGCGGATGGAGGCCGAAATCCGGTACTTGGAGATCGTGCTCAGTTTCATCCCCACAGATCCCATGATGCGTCGGTGAGGCACGAACCTTGCTTTCCAGTAGAACGTCGAGGTGTGACAGCGATACGCGGAGGGTAGTTTGGACAACAACGCACGCAGCTGATCCATACAGCCCGTTCGTTTGGCACCATCGTCGACCTCCTGAAGAAGAACGATATCAGGGTTTTCCTCCTTGATGATTCGCGCCACTTCGTCGGTGGTGTGCGTAACGTCCGTAGGCCGGGGGCGTTCGTCCGGACCGGCGTCGTTTGGTAGCTCGAAGAAGAAGAGATACCCCTTGCCGGCCATGAACTGAACATTGTACGACAGGACCTTGAGGATTTGTCCAGGCTTCAATATGGGAGTATTGGCGTCGCAGAAGATGGTCTCAGGCTGTCCGTCACGGGGATGGAACGTTGTGGACCATACCAGGACTATCGCGAGACAGACCGTCAGCATCGCAGCCGCTGCGGCTCGTTTTGTTGTCGTTACGAAACGCATAGTACTGGTCCTGATTTCATCGAGTTCGGTCTGCCAGCCCACATGCACTCGCCACGTCGCCGTAACAGATCATACTGCCCATCGTTCGAATCACACGCTGATACACGTGATCGCGCCACCCCAGATAAACCACATCATCGAGACAACTGAGCATACCAGGTCGTAACAGACTCCCTGGTGGCATAAGACCCGAGAAAGCCCGTCAAAATACACAAGGACACCGAACATATTAGCTTGCCGATCTTCGTCATTTGAGATCCATCACAGACTCTTAGTTTTGCAGAAGTCTTCGAGCGACCGTATAATAGTATATACGTGGACCATCTGGTCAACGACAGAATAAATCCTGATGGCTGCCCCGACACTGCAAATGGTCGCGATGACTATATGCCTCATGACACATCTGTGGGTATAGTCGAGGGCTGGAAAAGCATGGGAATTCGATGATCCGTATATATGCGGAGAGCTTAACTATGAAGACAAACCATTTTTTCACCATAAGTCTGTTGCTGATATTGGGATTGGCATTGTGCACCAGCACCGGGTGCAAGAAGAAGGACGCGACGGGCAATGCTCCACCTGTAGCTGCCAATGAAGCAGGAACGATTATACAAACAAGGGCATAATGGTTCAAGGTGGAAAACCTCGACTTTTACAGCTAAAACATCGAGAAAAATGGGGCATCGTCAGGAACCCCGGGGTTGAAAGTTCCCTTGGCGCCGGTTACAATTTGAACCCGCTAAGATTGTACGCTTGCTCATATTATCGCAGGTATCCCAATTAGAGGAAGGACTCATGTTGAAACACGTATCAGTATTCGGTCTGTACGTTACGACCGTAGCGGTTCTGTCGGCCCCCGCCTGGAGCGCGCAGCAGCTCGCTGTCCCGCGATCTGCCGACGTGCAGGCCAAAGCGTTTACCTTTGATGGCAAAGAAGCCTTGGCTGGCTGGGCGATCACCGGTGACGTGACTATCGATATAGCGAAGGGCCGTGAGGGCGGGAGCAGCTCCCTCAAGGTCGGTCCCGGCAGCAAGGCTCTGCTGAAGCTCCGCGAGAGGGACGAATCGGGCAAGGTCGAAGTCTGGGTCTACGACGACGGCACTGCGTCTGAGGATGTCAAGGCTGGTCGGTTGGGCCCGCGATGGGGACTGGTGCAAAGCGACGGGAAGGTGTTGGCTGTCAGCATCCTCTATGCCAACTATCTCGGCGGCGACAAAGGATACACCGCCACGGCCTGCGACGGGCGGGACTGGTTCAACCAGTTGTTCTGGCTGGGCGTCAATCGCGCGCCGGCCGGCTGGCACAAGTGGACGTTCGATTTCGACGCCGAGGCCGGCCTCCAGGTCTTTCACAATGACCGCGAGGTCACCGCGGTGGACCCCGCCAAGACCGGGTTGGCGGGCTTCAACGCCGTGGCAATCTGGGGGGATGCCGGCAGAGGTGACGAACAGTCGATTTGGGTGGATGACTTGTTCATCGCGTTGGGTGGCCCGGTGAAAATGGCCCCCGCCCCCGGCGTCGCCGACCCGTACAGCGCCCAGGCGCTCCCGGCGGACCAGACCGTTCATCGGGCCGTGGCCATCTACACGGGGGACGTCGCGCTCAAGACGCCCAAGCTCGACGACCTGCCGCTGCGCGAGAGCGTCTCGCAGTACGGCATCACCTGGACCTTCGGGCAACCGGCCCGCGTCGGCCAGTTCGTCAACGGCGACTGGTACGTCGTCGGCCCCGTGACGATCACGACCATCGACCCGCGTCCGCTCTACGGCAGTGACATCCCCAAGAGCCAGTTGGACCACATGGACAAGGAGCGGCCGGAAAGCCAGCGGGTCCGCAACGGCTTCATGGTCAACCCACCCGCCCAGATGAAGGTCGCCTACGACAGCGGCGTGCGGAACTGGTTCGACCCGTCCCTAATCCAGAAGCTGCCCGTGACGATCAAGCCCGGCGATTCGCTCGTCGCCACGATCAGTATGCCCAAGGGCCTGGTTCTCAATGCACAGTTGCGGAACAAGATCGAGCGTGGCGTGGACGACAGCAGCCCGATTCGCACCGCCGCGGTTCTGACCTGCGTGAGTGCGCCGCAGCCGCCGGATGCCTTCCGGCCGGCGTTCTGCGATCGACAACAGAGGATCTATCGGGCCCGCGACCTCAGACGCGAGCGCCTCCCCACAGCCGCCGCCACGAAGAGCATCCCGCGCGTCGAGCAGTACATCCGCTTCACCCAGCGGCCTTGGGTGGGAACCTGTTTCTTCGGCTTCGAGGAGCCGGTGGAGAACATGCCACAGTACGGGCTGGAGTATGGCCGGGTCGCCGGCATCGCGGCCCTGATCCTGTGCACGGATCTGAAACCCGAGCAGAAGGAACTGCTCCTTGTGAACTACGTCCAGGTAGGCATCGACCTGGGCGGCATGGTGCGCGCGGGCCACCCCGGCTGGACTGGCTGGGGTGGACACGGCAGCGGCCGCAAGCTCCCCATCGTCTTCGCCGGACTTCTCCTGGGCGATGATGAGCTGGCTGGCATCAGTTGGTCCTATCCGAAGGTTAGTTTCGGCGAGGATGAGCAGACCGCGTACGGCGACTGCTGGACCGGGGCCAAGGTTGTGTTTGCAGGACATTCGGGGATCGATGCGGCGAGACGGGTGAGGGCCGGTCGCGAGGCAGCGGCTGGGGGCCCTATGAGCATACGCCACCTTCGCAGTGGAACGATGGTCAGAACACCAGTGAGAGCTATCGCCGGTGCTGCACGAGCGTTGGCTGGGTGGCGCAGGCCCTGGCCCTGCGGCTCATGCAGGCTGAGCAGGCTTGGGCCCACGACGCTTTCTTCGATTATGTGGATCGCTGGATGTATGAAGACGACGCCGCGTTCGTAAAAACCATCAAGGAAACGACCGGCCGGGACCACGACAAAGAATGGGCGCGCCAAGGCCAGGCCTGGGACGAGTTTGTCAACGAGATGTGGGCGAAGCACCGCCCGACGCTGCAGACGCCCAGCGATGGATGGAGACAGAAGCACGATGACAGCTACTACCGCATGGCCATCGTGGAATAATCTACCTATGTCATGGTCAATCGTCATAAAGACGTTGCCAAACACCTATCTGGAACTTGCCGAATATCCAAGCAGTTCATGCAGATTATTGAGACATAGCACAATAGCCGCTCCGGTTCATTCATTGAAGGGGAACTCCACGTTACCTCGGGTTCATTGGCCGAACGGAACTCAGAGCGTTAAAAGTCTCCTGGATATCATATATAGTGCATCCTGCCAAAAGCCGAACGGTCCCTGTTCAGGATGTCATACTCAACAAGGGTCTGAATACTCCCACAAAAAGAAGCGAGGATACTTGACAACTGCCGGGGGGTAGAATACCGTATTGAGAATATAATTGGCTGTATCAGCCGGTCAACCCGCTAAACAGATACATCTCAAACAGGAGAACGCAAAATGAACAAGACCCTTAAGATAACGATGTTCTTGCTCGTGGCATTCTTAGCCGTGGATGCCTGCGATTCAAAGGAGTCCAGGGCACAGCAGCCCAGCACCAGCGGTAGCACCGGGGCCAAGGAACTGACCCTTGACCTTGGCGACAAGGTGACGATGAAACTGGTGCAGATTCCGGCCGGGAAGTTCCTCATGGGTAGCCCGGAAACCCAGAAGGATAGCGACAAGGAGGAGACCCAGCACGAGGTGACGATCAGCAAACCCTTCTTCATGGGCGTGACGCATGTAACGGTGACTCAATTTGCGGCGTTCGTGAAGGACAGTGGGTACAAGACCGATGCCGAGAAGGATGGCTGGTCGATGGTCATTTATATCCGCGACGGGAAACTGGAGGTAAAGCAGGTGAATGGCGCATCGTGGCGTAATCCGAGCTTCGATGGGAAGGGGGATCATCCGGTGGTTCAGGTGAGCTGGGGCGACGCCAAGGCGTTTTGTGATTGGCTGTCGAGGAAGAGCGGCAAGACGGTGTACCTGCCGACTGACGTCCAATGGGAGTACGCCTGCCGGGCGGGGACCAAGACGGCGTATCCGTGGGGCGACAGTCCCGATGACGGCAAGGGCTGGGCGAACTGTGCCGATCAGAGTCTCAGGAAGAAACTGTCCAACGCGCCCGCTGACTGGTCGTTCTTCAACTGGGACGATGGGTTCGTGTTCCCCTCGCCCGTGGGGAGCTTCAAGGCCAATGCCTTTGGGCTGTACGACATGATTGGCAACGCGTGGCAATGGTGCGACGACCGTTATGGGGACTCCGAGAAAGGCGCGGCCATGGACCCCGCGGGTATGGATACAGCTAGCCTCCACGCGCTGCGTGGCGGCTCCTGGTATAGCACTCCGGCGGTCTGCCGCTCGGTGATCCGCCGCTGGCTCAATCCTGGCGACCGGGGCGGCCACATTGGCTTCCGGGTAGCGGTGGTTGCGGCAGGCGTGGACTGATTCTTTCTTACCCTTTGCTCTTTGTCCTTTTACCTTTTACTCCTTGTGGGTCCAAGGCGAAGCCCGTGGTCGCCGCAAAGATTGCGGCCTTGGCCATTCTGTGGCCGAGGGGGTCTGGACCGAATAGCCTCCGCGCACCGCGTGGCGGCTCATGGAACAACAATCCGCCGTACGGCCCCGCTCGGCGAACGGCAACAGGCTCAATCCTGACAACCGGAACGACAACAACGGCTTCCGGGTGGTGGCGGTTGCGGCGGACGTGCACTTGTGAAGATGTCTCCGGCGTGATATCGGTCCAGCGTTTCAGTGTTTACGGATGAGGGAATGTATATCGAAGCGCTAACCCATTCGAGAAAAGCAAATAGAACACAAGAATAGAGGCCTTCACAAGAAGGTTGCCTGATGCAAAACTGCCCCTGTCGAGTTAGAAAATAAAGAGTCAATAGCTGATCTGTATTTGCACCACACGAGGGCTTTATGTTCAAATACAACGCATCTTCTTGTAGAATAAGGGTTTATAGAGCTTCGCCACCTATTGTATCTATCGTCGTTCAAGAGCAGGAGTGCGTCCGCAATCGAGTCTTGTGCGAATAAACCTAAAAAAAACCGTCTGGGACATTTTTTTCTTGACAAGGCCCGGCCGTGCCGGTAGTTTATAGAATGTGGCGTTTGTCCGGAGGAGGCCATCAGGGTGCCCAACCAAACGTCCTGCTGATGCCGCCCCGGCCAGATTGTGTTGTCTTGGGAAGTGAGGGAAACACTGCGTTTGGGTATAGGAGGATGATGTGATGAACAGGTTCTTGCTGCTGGCTATTGTGGTTCTTCTTACGCTACCCGGTCCAATTTTTGCGGCTATTGTGTATTCAGGCGCCCAGAATGTCACGCTTGAACTGCAGGGAGGTGGTGTTCCGCCACCCCAACAGATGGTGATCAGCGTTGCAGACTCTCGGGCCGACTGGGACGATTTCATAGTTGATCTGTGGTTTGAAAATATGATGGCCCCGATGGGTACGATGAGCATGGGTGTGTCCCGTCTGACCATCTCCACGGCAATGGGCACGGGCATGGGGATGGGGGGCATAGTCGGGCTTCTGAACTTCGCATCCAACCTAGTGCCTGGAGCCATGATTGGCCCAAGTTCTCCTTTAATCAACTGGGGGATTCTGTACGGCTCCGGCGAATTTGGCGAAGAGGGCGGTTATATCGGACTCATGACGGGGCTCGGCCAGTATGGCTGGCTGCACATGTCGGGCCAGTCGAGCATCGGCACAAGCACCCATCGCGTTACGTTCGACGGATGGGCGTATGATGACCAACCCGGTTCCCCGATAGGTGCCGGTGCAATACCCGCGCCGGGTGCGATTATTCTGGGTGGTCTCGGCGCAGGTCTTGTTGCCTGGCTGCGTCGGCGCAGAGCGATATAGACTCTGAAGCACCCACAACAATGGATACGTGATCGAGAGGGTTGCAAGCGAATGCTTGTAACCCTTTTTTGTTTAAAGCAGGCTGGGATTTACTCCGAAGAATATGACAGAATCTGCTGGCGGTCGAAGAATCAGGAATTCTGCTATGGGAAGCCCCGTTTTTGTTGTCTTGTTGTTGGGGGCGCTTGCTGGTCGGGCGAGCACGTCAACGCATGATCTCCTCGGCCAGGACAACGCTGCTGTTCTTGCCCCTTCGATGCCTGCTCTCTCGACATCTGATGAAACGCTGCGAACGGCCATTCTTGAAGCCGCCAAGGCTGCCGCGACGAGCGAGAACCTGTCCTCAATCGAGGTGAACTACCCTCTGGACGAGGCTATGTTCCCGCCGGATATCGCAGCTCCGACGTTTGTGTGGAGCGATTCGGCTGATCAAGCGAATACGTGGTTGATCGATATGGTCTGGGGCGAAAATCGCAGCCACCTTTATGTTCTCACACAGGGAGCGACACCACCGCCGTCACGCGACAGCGACCCCAATACCGTCTCAAAAGAGGCAGCCGCCTACAAACCGCCAACGCCCGAAGTTCCCGTCCGGCGTTGGATGCCAACCCCAGAGACGTGGGAGCAGATCAAGAGCATGCCGCGCGGCCAAGCCGTGACTGTCACCCTCTCAGGCTTCCACAGTTCAAAACCAAGCCAGAGCCTGTCGCGGGGCTGCTTCAAGCTCATTATCTCGGATGATCCGGTTGGGGCGCCGATCTTTTATCGCGATGTACCCTTACCCTTTTCGCACGTCCTGTTGAATCTCAAGTCTATCCGCTGGCACTTGGCAGACGTCTCCTCGTACAACCCTCCCGTCCTGCTGACGGACATGAAAGTCTGCGGGAATTGCCATTCCTTCACAGCGGACGGCAAGACGCTCGCTATGGATGTTGACTACGGGAACGACAAGGGCTCCTACGTCATTGCCCGAGTCGAACAACAAACCGTGCTGGAAAGGAGTAAGGTGATCTCCTGGAGCGATTATCGACGCGAGGATAAGGAACCCACATTCGGGCTGTTGTCCCAGATCTCTCCTGACGGGCGTTACGTCATCAGCACGGTCAAAGATCGGTCCGTATTCTCAGCGGTGGATGACCTGTTCTACTCTCAACGGTTCTTTCCCGTCACAGGTATTTTGGTCGTCTATGATCGGCAGACGAAAGAGTTCTTTCCGCTGCCGGGCGCTGATGACCGTCAGTACGTCCAGAGTAATCCCGTCTGGAGCCCCGACGGCAAGACGATTCTCTTTGCCTGCAGCAAGTGCTACAAGCTGCCCAACCTCAAGGATCCGTCCTCTGCGCTGGTGACACGGGAGGAGGTCTCTGAGTTCTTCGAAGGTGGCAAGAAGTTCCGCTTCGACATCTATTGCATCCCTTTCAATAACGGCAAAGGCGGAACACCTGCGCCGTTACCCGGGGCGTCCCACAACGAAAAGAGCAACTACTTCCCGCGTTTCTCTCCCGACGGCAAGTGGATCGTGTTCTGCCAGAGCGATTCATTTATGCTGCTGCGGCCGGATAGCACACTGTACATCATGCCCTCGTCCGGCGGTGAGCCGAGGCGCATGCGATGCAACTTCGCCGGCAAGATGAACTCCTGGCACAGTTGGTCGCCCAATGGTGAGTGGCTGGTCTTTGCGTCCAAGGCCGGCGGCCCATTTACGCAGCTTTGGCTGACGCACATCGATAGCGAGGGCAATGACACTCCTGCGGTACTTCTGGAGCATTTCACCGCGGCGGACCGCGCGGCGAACATCCCAGAGTTCGTGAACGTCTCGCCGGAGAAGTTCGCCGAGATCCGGCAGGAGTTTGCAGACTACTACACGCATTATCGCACTGGGGCCTTTTACGAGCAGCGCCACGAGTACGCTCGGGCCATCGTCGAGTTTCAAAAAGCTCTGGAAGAGAAACCGGATCACATTGAGTCGCTGTACCTGTTGGCCTCGTGCCTGGCCCGAATTGACAAGGAGAAAGAGGCCATTTCTTACGCGCGAAAGGCTGCACTGCTTAGCCCCAACAGTGCCACGGTTCACGGCCTGCTGGGGGCGCTGCTTAGCAGCACCGGCCGGCACGCAGAGGCCCTGACCCACCTCAGAGCCGCCCACGCTGGAAATCCGGGGGACGTGACAATTGCCAGCAATCTGGCGTGGGTGCTGGCGACCTGCCCTGACGCGATACTCCGCAACGGGCATGAGGCCGTTCAGTTGGCCGAGTGGGCCTGTGACGCCACGGCCCACAAGTCGCCCCCTTTGCTCGACACCTTGGCGGCCGCCTATGCCGAAGCAGGGCGATTCGACGAGGCGGTGCGCACGACCTTGCAGGCGATAGAAATCATCCGTGCCAACCCGGCATCCTCTACAGCCGAGCTTGAATCCCGCCTAGAGCTTTACAGAGCCGACAAGCCTTATCGCGAGCCAGCCGGGCAATAGCCACCGAAAGAATTAAGAGTCTTTGCGTCTCGAAGCCGACGCAAATGCTTTTTTGGACTGGACCAGGGGCAGGTCCTTTGGAATCTCAACAGGGAAGTGGATTACGCGTCAGTGGCGAACGGCAGGCGGCCAGGCATAACGGCGGGACCGGGGCACCCAACGACTCTTATCCTCGCCTGTGGTGCGGGCTGATCCCCGAGAAGTGATCTGCGGAGTTCTCTACAGTATTGTACCTGTTATTGAAGGGGCGATTGTCTTACAACCACTCGCCAGCAGGTATCAGATCCACCGCTTGGCGCAAGACGGGATCGACATTTGTATATACCTTATTGGTCAGGTCTGCTGAAGAATGTTCCAACAGCCTCTGTGTGACAGCAGTGGACACACCCTTCTGAGCAAGCACGGAGCCAAAGGTCTTGCGTAGATCATGGAATTTAAAGTCACCCAATCCAACCTTTTGCCGGATCTGGGTCCATCTGTATTGATTGAAAGGTTCGATGAAGATCTTTTCTTGTTCAGGATTAAGTTCTGAGACATACTTTTTGAGCTCTGCAATGATTGGAACCGGCACCGGCCGTGAACCCATGCTCTTTCGGGTCTTCTGGCTCCTTGTCGCGACGTAGCTGTTCTCAAAGTCAACATCAGAAACGCTCAAGGATTCGATGTCACCACGTCGCAAGCCTGTGCCCAAAGCCAAGAGAATTCTCATCCTTAATGTTTGATATGGTTTGAATGCCAAGAGCAATTTCTTAACCTGGGTGTTAGTCAGTGATTTCACAGGCTTCTCATCTTCTTTCAACAGCCTTATCTCTATTTCTCCGTTCAGATACCTATTCTTCCTACACCAATGAATGAACGCCTTCAG
>Ga0315295_10001356_pt1 | contig 20999 bp, 13 predicted proteins | sample YL17G14_0_MG_FD_204453 | JGI IMG/M metagenome (GOLD analysis project Ga0315295, IMG submission 204453) | Sediment microbial communities from Yellowstone Lake, YNP, Wyoming, USA - YL17G14_0 | ecosystem: Environmental > Aquatic > Freshwater > Lake > Sediment | place: USA: Wyoming | collected...
GCCCCCCCCCCCGCCCCCCCCCCCGCCCGCCCCGCCCCCCCCGGGCCCGCCGGCGCCTGCCGCCCGCGGGGCCACGGTCCACTCTGCTGTGGCGCCGTCTCACTGACGCGGCGTGTCCCTTCGACGGGCTCAGGGCAGGGGGCGGGGGCGGGCGGTGCGATAGAACCAGGCGGCCAGCGCAAGCAGGAGAACCAGTCCCGGCCAAGGGCCGAGGGGGTTGTGGGCCAGGGCGAGCGCATCGGTACGGCCGGTCAGGACGATAGGGACGGCCAAGAGGACACCGACGAGGGCCTCGCCGGTGATGAGGCCGGAGGCGAAGAGCAGTCCCCGGCCCGCCTGCGGTGAGTGGGCGGCGCTGGCATGGCGGGACGTTCGGCGGGGGGTTCTGTGAGCCGCGTGATGGAGCAGGCCGCCGGCGAAGATGGGGACGGCCAGCGCAAAGGGCAGATAGAAGCCGATGGCGACGGCGAGAACGGGTGTGCGAAAGGCGGCGCCGCGACGTTCGAGGAGGCTATCGAGGACGATGAGGAGGACGGCCGCGGCGGCGCCGATGAGGAGAAAGGTGCGGGGCAATTGGCCGTGGAAGACGCCGCGAGCGACGGCGGCCATGAGGTTGGCCTGGACGGCGGCGAGGGCGGCCTCGCCGCGGGCGGAAGCGTGTCCGGCAAAGCCGTAGGCGCGGTAGAGCAGGGAGAGGATGGGGGCCAAGACGAGGGCAGCCACGAGCACGCCGAGGATTTCCATCAGTTGCTGACGGGCCGGGGTGGCGCCGAGGATATGGCCAGCCTTGAGGTCCTGAATGTTGTCGCCGGCGATGGCGGCGGCACAGCAGACGACGGCGCCGATGAGAATGGCGGCGGCGGGGCCGTGCGGGGCGGCGCGTCCCAACAGGGCGGTGAGCAGGAGCGAAGCAGTCAGGACGGTGGCGATGGTTACGCCGGAGATGGGGTTGTTGGAGGAGCCGACCAGACCCGCCAGGTAGGCGGCGACGGCGGAGAAGAGGAATCCGGCGCAGAGCATCAGCACAGCCATCGAGGCGGAGACCGGCACGTTACGGACGAAGTACTGATAGAGCAGGAAGAGGGGCACGGCGGCGCAGGGGGTCAAGGCCAGCACGAGGGGCATGGGCAGGTCTCGTTCGGTACGGGGCAGGGAGGCGGGTTCGGCGCGCAGACGGCGATAGGCGGCCAGGCCGGATTGGACGCCGGCGACGAGCGCGACCCGCAGTTGGATGATGGTCCACAGGCCGCCGACGACCATGGCGCCGACGCCGATGTAGCGCGTTTGGTCGCGCCAGATGGCACCGGCGACATCGAGGGGCGGGAGGGCCTGGCCGTCAAGGCCGACGGGCCAAGGGTGCAAGCAGGCACAGAGGGGAACAGCGATCAACCAATTGGCCAAACCACCCAGGAAGATGAGCACGGCGATATTGAGACCGACGAGGTAGCCGACCGACAACAGGGCGGGGCTGAGGTCGGTGCCGAGGTAGGCGACGGTGGGCCCGAGCCGACGGGCGGTCTCGATGGCGGCGGGCCAAAGGCGAAGTCCAGCCTGGGCAAGCTTGAACAGGCCGCCAGCGAGCGAGGCGAGGGCGAGGGGCCGCAGTTCGGCGCCGCCGCGGGCGCCGCTCCTGAGGACCTCGGCGGTGGCGACGCCTTCGGGAAAGCGCAAGGGTCCCTGAGTGACCAAGGCGCAACGGAGGGGGATGGTGAAGAGCACTCCGAGCAGGCCTCCCAGGGCCGTTATCAGGGTGACCTGGCCGTAAGGAAACCCCTGCCAGGCATTGAGGAGGACCAAGGCGGGCAGGGTGAAAATGGCGCCGGCGGCAAGGGACTCGCCGGCGGAGGCGGCGGTCTGGACGAGGTTGTTTTCGAGGATGCCGTGGCGGCGCCAAAGGCGCAAGAGACCCATCGAGACGACGGCGGCAGGAATGGAGGCGGAGACGGTCATGCCGGCAAAAAGGCCGAGGTAGGCGTTGGCGGCCGCCAGGAGGACGGAAAGGACCAAACCCAAGACCACGGCCTTGACCGTGAGTTCCAGTGAGGGCTGCTGGTTGGGTTGTTCCATGTGGCGTCGTGCCCATGCCATCGAGGCAAGTGCGAGCAACCAGGTGTGTCAGTACGGAATCCAAATGCGTTTGGCGCGGATGATCTGGGTTTTGCGGGGAAGGTAGAGGGGCTGTTTGGCCTTGGTGAAGAAGGCCAGGCCACGATAGCTGGTCAGGTAGTGGTGAGGGCGGAGGAACCCGCAGGGGGAGTACACGACCAGCGGGTCGTCGAGGCGGTCCAGCAGGGTGAGGAAGGCCTCGGGTTCGAGGCGGACCAGGACGCCGGAGGCCTTGATGGCCTGCAACCAGGATTCCGAGGAGGACGTTTCGGCATGAGCGGCGTGCACGGTCATGGGCGACTCCTTTGAGGGCGCGCCGAGCGAGGCGTCAGGGGGCGCTGCCTTACCAGATTGTTAGACGAACCCGACACAGGCGGGTTACACGATGTTACAAGGCGGTACAGGCGCCGAGCCCCTGGAGGGTGAAGCGATCGAGAGGGCAGGCGGCCAGCAGTCGGGCGAGGTCGGCGGCGGAGACGGCCTGGATGGCGGCGATGTCTTGGGAGAGGGTGCGGTACTCGCGGCGGTAAAGCCAGTCGTAGCCCAAGGGGACCAGGCGGCCCAGGGGCAGTTCGCCGGAGAGAGTGGCGGCGGCGGCGATCTTGTTCTTGGCGGCCTGGAGCTCGTCGGGGGCGACGCCGTCGGCGGCCAGGCGGGCGAGGGTGTCGCGAGCGATTTGCACGACGCGGGTGGTAAGGGCGGGATCACAGGAGATGTAGCCGACGAACAGGCCCGTGCCGTCGAGCGATTCGTAATCGAGGTCGGCAGCGTCGGCCAGGGCGGGATCGACGAGGTCCCAATAGAGGCGCGAGCCGGTGTCGTCGCCGGCGACGGCGGCCAGCACGTGGGCGGCAATGCGCTGGGGGTCCTGGGCGGCCGGGCCGGGGCTCATCAGGCAGAGGTGCTGGCGGGCGGCGTCCTTGCGGGCGAGTTCGGTGCGGCCGGTGCCGGGGAAATGGCTGAGGCGGCGTTGGGGGCCGGCGGTGGTCCAGAGGCCACAAAGGTGGCGGGCGTCGGCGACGAGGCTGTCCCAGTCCAGTTGACCGGCGGCGGCCAAGACCATGTTGTCCGGGGCGTAGCGCCCGCGGAAGTAATCCCGCATTTGCCCGGCGGTGAGGGCGGAGATGCTGGCGGCGGTTCCCAGGACGCTGTTGCCGCAGGGGTGACCGGCGAAATGCAGGCGGCGGCAACGGTCCACCACGTCGAAGTGGGGCTGGTCCTGGTACATGGCGATCTCTTCGAGGATGACGCCCTTTTCGGTGTGGAAGTCGTCCTCGCGGAGGGCGGGGCGGAGCAGATCGGCCCAGAGGGCCAACACCCGCCGCTGGTATTCGGGGAGGACGGCGGCGTAATAGACGGTGTTCTCTTCCGAGGTAAAGGCGTTGTATTTGGCGCCCATGTTGTCGAATTCGAGGTTGACCTCGAGGGCGGAGCGGGAGTCGGTGCCCTTGAAGATCATGTGTTCGAGGAAGTGGCTGACGCCGGCGAGCTCGGGCGATTCGTCGCGGGCGCCGGTGCGGACGAAGAAGCCCAGGGCCACCGAACGAGCGGCAGGCGATTCCTCCGCGATGAGCGTGAGGCCGTTGTCAAGCTGTGCGTGATAAAACTGCATTCCTGATGCCTTTTACCGGCCCTCGGTCATGGGCAGCGCCGCCGGGGCAGAACCTCCGCGGGCCGTCGGCCCGCGGAGGGGCAGTATAGCAGGGGGCGGCGCGGCGGGCAACGGCGGGGCGGCGTTCAACCGAAGCGGCCGTCGGCGGTGATCTGGTTGGCCAGCGGTCGGCCGGCCGCGAAGTCCGAGACGTTGGCCAAGGTGGTTTCGGCGATGTTGGCGAGGGCCTCGCGGGTGAAAAAAGCCTGATGGCCCGTGATGAGAACGTTGGGAAACGTCAGCAGGCGGGCGAAGACGTCGTCCTGGATAACGCGGTTGGAGAGGTCCTGGAAGAAGAGCTCCTCTTCTTCCTCGTACACGTCGAGGCCGAGGTAGGCGATCTTGCCGGATTTGAGGCCGGCAATGACGGCACGGGTGTCGATGAGGCCGCCGCGGCTGGTGTTGATGAGCATGACGCCGTCCTTCATCTGGCGGACGGCGTCGCCGTTGATGAGGTGGCGAGTCTGGGGGGTGAGGGGGCAGTGCAGGGTGACGACGTCGGCGCAGGCCCACATTTGCCGCAGGGGAGCGTAAACAACGCCCAGATCGACGCAGGCGGGATTGGGCTGCACGTCATAGGCGAGCAGGAGGCAGCCGAAGCCGCGGAGGATGCGGGCGATGGCGGTACCGATCCTGCCCGTGCCGACGATGCCGACGGTCTTGCCGAAGAGGTCAAAGCCCAGCAACCCCTCGAGCGCCAAATTGCCCTCCCGCACGCGGGTGTAGGCGCGGTGGAGCTTGCGGTTGAGGGCCAGAATGAGGGCGGCGGTATGCTCGGCGACGGAATGGGGCGAATAGGCTGGCACCCGCACGACGGTCAAGCCCAGCTCGGCGGCGGAGTGGAGATCGACGTTGTTGAAGCCGGCACAGCGCAGCGCCACCAGACGAACACCCAGTTCAGGCAGCGCGGCCAGAACGGCGGCGCTGAGATCGTCGTTGACGAAGGCGCACACGGCCGCGCAGCCGCGGGCCAGCAAGACCGTTTCGGGATTGAGCCCCGGCTCCAGGAACTTGAGTTCGTGCTGGTGCTTCTCGTTCGCGGCCGAGAGAAACTGCCGGTCGTGCGGCTGGCTGCTGAACACGGCGATCTTCATGGTTCACTCTCCCTCAGCCGGCACTAACAGGGAACGGGGGGTCAGGTGGCGACGTTGATCTCCTTGGGCCCGATGGTGGCGACGGTGAGGTTTTGGACGGGACAGCGTGCGACGTGGGCGAGGAGATCATCGACGGTGAGGGCCTGGATGTGGCGGTCGATCTCGGCGAGGGACCGGACCCGGCTGAGGTGGTGGTAATCGGCCGCGCACGCCAGGGCCCGGGCGGTGGTGGACTCGCCCTGCATGACGAGGGAGGCCCGCAGGCCGACCTTGGCGCGGTCGAGTTCTTCGGGTGCGATGCCGCGGGCCAGGCCGCGGAGTTGCTCGAGCGTAACATCCAGCGCCTCCTGCGCCCGTTCGGGCGTGCTGCCCAGATAGCAGCGCACCACCCCGAACGGCCCGTACACGCGGTGGGCGGCGCCGACGGCGTAGCACAGGCCGCGCTTCTCGCGAACCTCGGTGAACAGCCGGCTGCCCATCCCGCCGGACAGGACGTGGACCGCCGCCAGCGCCGCGTAGTAGTCGTCGTGCCCCACGGGCACCGAGGGAATCATGAGGCCCACGTGCACCTGAGCGCCGGGGAAGGGCTGGTGGCAGGTGCGACCGACGCACGCGCCGGTTGCCGGCGGGGGCGTGCTGGGGCCTTGCCAGCCGCCAAAGAGGTCCTCCACGAGTTGCCGCAGGCGAGGGAAATCGAACCGGCCGGCCAGTGCCAGGATGCTGCCGTGGGGTATGAACCGATCGGCCCAGTGTCTTCGGAGCGCGGCGCAGGAGAGGGCCTGCAAGTCGGGGGCCTTGCCGGGCGCTGGCCGGCCGAAGGGATAGGGCAGGTGGTTTTCCTGCGTCAGCAGGGCGACCTTCTGTTGCGGTTCGTCATCGAGCGAGGCGAGGTTCTGGAGGGCAAGCCGACGGCAGGTCTTGAAGTGTTCTTCCTCCAACCGCGGGCGTAACACCAGGTCCGCGTGCAGTCGGAGCGCTTCCAGGAGATTGTCGCCCAGAAGGGCGCCGCCAAAGTCGCAGTGCAGGGTGGTGACGCCCGTATGGCGGTGCAGGCCGAGGCCGTCGAGCCGCTCGTTCAGCGCCCGGTTGTCGTAGGGTCCCGCGCCGCGATAGACCAGCTCGCTGAGGACGGCGGCCGTGCCGGTCAGCCCCGGCGGGTCGTAGGCGACCCCGGCCGGGGTCAGCAGGACAAACGCCGCAGAGAGGACCTCGGCCATCGGCTCGGCCACCAGCGTCAGGCCGTGGGGCAGCTTGTGAATCAGCACGTCCTGTTGCGACACCTTGGACATTCCCGTTGACCTCGGCGGGGCCGGCCGTTCAGAGGCGAACCTCCGGCGAAATGAAACGCAGCAACGAATCGCGGGTCCACTGATAGAGGGTGCTCTTGCCGCAGTCGAGGCGAGCGCGACCCGACATATACGACCGGGCTTCGGTCGGCACCGAGCCCTGGGCCAAGGCAATGGTTACTTCGTACACCGCTTCGATGGGTCGCTCGTGACGGGTAGCGGGGTCGTACTCGGTCAGAACCTCGCCGCCTACTTTGTTGCTCAGGGCCAGCTTTTCCTCAAAGATCCCCATGCTGTCCTCGGTATGCCGGCTGACCGCGACTACCTGCCCCGGGAAGCGGTCCCTGGGGAAGGTATAGAGCAGCAGTTCGGCGTGTTGGCCGAGGGGCCGGCCGGGCGCGAAGATGCGGGCCCAGGTTTTTTCCGGGACCCAGACCTTGGCCACCAGCCGGCGGGTGTCGCCCAAGAGCAAAAGCGGCTCGCCGCGGGTGCAATACTTCTCCTGGGCCAAGCGGAGGTCGCGGTCGGCGGTCAGCACTTCCCCGGCGAAGGGCGCCCGCACTTGCAGCGCCGCCAGCCGCTCCTCGAGGCGCTGCTGCTGGCGCGCGAGCGTGTCCCGGCGTTGGCGCAGTTGCTGCACCAGACTGTTGGCGGCCGGGGAGGGTCTGTGCTGGTCAATCTCCAGGTCAAGTTGCTCGATCCGGGCGCGGAGTTGTTCGTATTCCAGGTGCAGTTGGTGGTTCTCCAGGGTCGCCACGGGGCGGGACTGCTGCGGTTCGAGCCAAGCGCCCTCGCGGACGCCCTCGGTCCAGCGTAGCTGGCCGTCGGCATCGCAACGAATCCAGGTTACGCGGGCCGGCTCTAAAACGAAATGAATCATTACCGACTGTTCATAGGGCCAGAAGAGCGCGACGGCGGCCCCGGCGGCCAGCAGCGCCAGCAGCAGCACCAGGCGCGTGCTCGAAAGCGCCAACTCGCGCCGCCGAGACACCAGCCGCGCCGCGCCCCGCGCCAGCGGCGCCACCAGCATGGTCGCCGCCCCCAGCACCGCCACAAAGCGCCCCAGCCACAACAGACGCAACTGCTCCAACACGCGATACACAAAGTACAAGATGACAAAAAGGATGAACCAGCGGTAGCAATACGCCGCGCAGGAGTACAGCGGGAAGAGGAAGCGGAAGCGATGCTGCTCCGACCGCCGATCCGCTCGTCCTCCGAGAACGCCGCTGATGAACAGGTCCCGGACGTAATCGCCGCTGCGTTGCCGCAGGTTGGGCGCCTCCAGGACGTCCATCAGCATGTAATAGCCGTCATACTTGAGCAGGGGGTTGGCGTTGAAGAGAATGGTCGATATCGAACAGCCCAGCATCACGTTAAACATCAGGGCATGGACGAACCCTGGTTGCTCGGTGAAAAACCAGGCGATGGCGGCGAGGGCCGCAAAGAGCAACTCCGTCAGGATGCCGCCGGCGGCTACCAGGACGCGGCGGTGCTTGCTCCGAAACGTCCAGGAGTCGGTAACGTTGCAGTACAAAAACGGCGTGAAGACCAGGAAGAGCAGCCCCAACTCGTGCACTTCGCCCCCGTACTGCTTGCACGTAAACCCGTGGCCCAACTCGTGAAAGACCTTGATCACCCACATCACGACGAAAAGCAACGGCAGGTTCCGCAGGGTGAAGAAATCACCCTGAAACATGGACACGAAATCCCCCCAGCGTCGCAGCAGCAGCACTCCCGCGAGGCCGAGCAGCCCCAAGTAAACGGCCAGAAAGCCCCGGCTCCACAGGAAACGCAGGCGGGGCAGCATCCGCCCCAGGAGCCGGTCCGGATCGTAGAGCGGCAATTTGAAGAACATGAAGTTGCTGACCTGCGCCAGCAGGCGCGCCCGCCAGCGCTTACGGCCGGCGCGATAGAGCATCTCATCCCGCCGCGCGTGCGGCATCAACAGCAGATTCCGCGACAGCAGATTGCTGATGAACTCGCTCACGTCGCCCCCCGTGAGGGTGTCGTCGCGGAATTGGCGACGGTACGCCTCCAAAACCTGCTCCAGCGTGACGGGTTGGCGGAGTTGTTCCATGAGGAAGTGCTCTTCGCGGCTGAAGCGGAAGTAGCGCAGGGAGACGGGGTCCTTCACCACCCAATAGGGCCGGCCGTCATAGACCTGCTCGGTGGCGACCAATTCCGGGCGCAGCCTGGGCAAGACCGAGCCGCCCCGGTCTGATCGTTCCGTCTTGAACGCGGGCGGCAAATCCACGGATGGCATCCTAAGGCTGGGCGGCGGCGCCGGCGGGCGCGCCGGACGGGACGGGCACGGCCGAGGACGTCCCCAGGTCCACGCGCGCACTCATTCCCGGGCGCAGCCGGTAAGGATACCAACTCCGCGCCGGCGGGCCGCTGGGCTGGACCCGCGCCGGCGGGTTGGCAAACTCCACCTCCAACGCCACGCGATTCGCCGAATCCACGGTGGGACTGATGAACACCAGCTCGCCCGCCAGTGGTTCCGCCGTGTCTTCGGGCACGTACACCCGCACCGGCTGACCCAGTCGCACCCGTTCGAGTTGGTTCACCTCAATCCACCACGGCACCCGCAGCCGATCCACCTTCATCAGCGCCGCCAACGGTTGGCCCACCTGCACGCTCTCGCCGACCTCCGGGCGCTTGGCGTTCTCCAGTTGGGGCGAGGGCTTGACGCTGGTGAACGACACCACCACTCCGTCCCACGGCGCCCGCAGTTGCATTTGCGCCCGGCGTTTGTGCCACTGCTGCAAGGCAATTTCCAGCAAGCGGAACTCGCGGAGGGCATCCGTGGCTTCCAGACCGGCCAGGTCGAGAACCTGGGCAGCCTCCGACCGCTCCTTGGGGGAGCCAACGCGGGTGGATCCGATCTGGGTCTCGAAAAGCTGGTCAACGATGTCGAAATTCTCCTGGGCGTATGCCCGCCGGATGATCGCCTTTTGCCTGTCGGTGTTCCAGCGCAGCTGCGCCTCGGTCTTGGCGATCTCCAACTCCACCAGGTTGGGGTCCAACTGCACCAGCAGCTCGCCGGCGCGGACGAAATCCTGCGGCTCGGCGGCGATCCGCAAAAGCACCCCCGGCTGCTCCGCGCTGAGCACCACAACGTGCTGCGGCTTGACAAAATCGTATTCTTTTTCCTGCCCCCAGGCCAGGCCTGTCATCCCCGCCGCCCAGGACAACCAGCCCGCCAGGCACAGCCACCTTCGTTGACCCCTCATCATGGCACACTCCCTCTCGTGCCGGCGCGACGCGGCCCGGCGTCGCCCCGTCAGAACAAACTCACCCGTAGAAAATCCACAAACTCGTGCGTCACCGCGTACCAGAGGCTGCGCCGACCGCACTCGATCGCCACCTTCCCTTTCAGCCCCTGGCGCGGCTCAATCCGGCGCCGCAAATCAGCGGGCTCCGCGACCCGCACTTCAATGACGTTGCGGTACTTCTGCTCCCCGATGGTCTCCACGTGCGCGCGCCGAGCCACCGAAAGCACGTGGCTCTCAAAGGTCAGCTCCGGGTAGGCGTAGAGAATGACGCGGGCCCGCGGCGCGTCGTCCGCCCGCTTGGCCCCCAGCTCGTCGTCCGCCCGCTTGGCCCCCAGCTCGCCGTACGCCCGCCAGGCCCGCAGCAGCTCGCCGGCGTCCTCCTCGGGCACATACACCAGCAACTGCCAGGCGGTGCCCTCCGGCACCACCTCCAGCACCGGCTCGCCGCGCGCAACTGGTCTCCGCGCCAGTTGCCGCAACGTGCTATCCCGCGTGATCACCAGACCGTTAATGGGCGCGAGGATCTGATGCTGCTGTTTCTCAATCTTATAGGTCTCCAATTCGGCGTTCAGAGCCTTCAGGGCGCTCTCGTAGCGGGTGGCCAGGGCGGTGGTCCGGGCATTCTCCCGCGTCTCCTGCGCCAGCGCCAGACCAGTCTCGGCGATCGTGTTTTCGACGCGATCGATCTCCGCATCGATCAAGCGCGTATCCAGCCAGGCCAGCACCTGGCCGCTGGTCACCTGGCGCTTCTCGTCGCTCACCGCCACGTTCTCAATGATCCCCTCCTGGGCCGCGTAGGCAATCCGCGCGTCCACCGGCGTCAACTCGGCCGTCCCCACCACCTTGACCTGCTTGCTAATCAGCACCGGCGCCAACAGCACCGCCGTCAACAGGGCCGCCCCAACCGCCCGCCGCGACCAAGAAAGCCGCAGCACCCCATCCCGCAGCGCCCCCAACGCCCGCACCAGTGCCGACAGCGGCATCTGCCGGTGCTCCAAAGCGTTGTGCAACGCCACCCCGGCCTCCGCCACCAGCCCGTCAATCTGCTGCCGCTGCCCCGCGTCGATCGGCTCGTCGCGAGTCTTCTCCACCATCAGCGCCCCGACCACCCCGTCCCCGTAGCGGATGGGGAAGACGCCGAGCACACGCGCCCCCGCCTCCAGCATGTACACCCGCGCCGCCGTCAGCAGATCATCCTCTCCCTCCCTGACCGTCCGCGCCGCATCCGGATTGTCCACCAGCAACGGCTTGTCGTTCCGGCAGACCTGCCGCGCCAAATCCGCCGCCCGGCGCAGAAAACTGCTCTTCACCGCCACCGACTCTATCCCGGAGACCGCCTCCAGCCGAAACCGCCCCCGCAGCGTGAAAACGCCCGCCATGCACCGCCAAACCCCCAACACCTCCTGCCCGTAATTCGCCAACGCATAGCACGCCCGCCGCGGATCCAAGCTGCTGTGGGCCGCGCTGATAAACTGCCGCAGCCGCTCGGCGCGCAGCAGCCGCCCCTCCAGCTCCGCCAACCGCCGCTTCTGCAGAAACGCCGCCCCCCGCTCGCACAATCCCACGACAAAGCCCGCGTAACCCCGAACCGCCCGGGGGTCCACGTCCTCCGGGGAGATCAAGAGAAGCACCGCTTCCGGCTGCTCGCCGCCCATGATGGGCGCCAGCAGGAGCGTATGCGGCGAATCGTTCACGCCGGCGCCGCCCAGCCCCCCGTCGTACAGATTGGACGCGGCGCTGCCCGGCAGCACCACGGCGGAGCGGCTCTGGAGCACCTTTTGCAGGGCGGCGTTTAAGATCGCCGCCTGCCGGCCGTTCTCCTCGACCCCGGCCACCTGCAAGTTCACATGGCACAGCAGCGACGAGTCGCCCGTCCCCTGGACCCTCCACACCGCCCCACCCACGCCGAGCACCGCCACCGTCTGCTCGAGAAACAACCGAAAGTACTGCTCCGGGTCGGTGTCGCTCTCGCTCAGTCTCGCAATGGCTTGATCGAGCGCGGCCAGGCGCTCCTGAAACGCGCGAACTTGCATGTCCTCGGTCATCGTCGGCCTGTCTCGCATAACTCCCAAGGCCGGTTATCTTAACAGACCGCCGCCGCCGGCAAAAGGGGCTTTTTCGGCGCAAAAGAAGGGCCCGACCTGCGCCAGGCCGGGCCCTTTCGTAGCTCTTGGCGTCGCGGAGACTATCAGGAGTAACCGTAGAAGTTCTGCACAATCTGCGGTTGCTTCGGCACTTCATCCAAGCCGCCGATGACGCTGCGGATGACCTTTACCCTCGAAGCCGGGTACGTGTCATCGATGTTGGTATCGCTGACATAGTTGAAGAAGCTGTTCTGGATCAGGCCGTAGTTGCCTGCACGGCCGCCGTTGCTGGTCACCGTCAGCGTGTCCGTGCTTCCCAGCACGACCACCTTGTTGAGGCTGAAGCCCTCGAAGGTGCCCACGCCGCCGCGGATCGTCACGTTCTTGGCGATCCGGGCGCTGAAGGTGCCATCCACGCTGCCGCCGATGAAGGCCCGGTTGATCGTGTTGCCCACGTTGACGCTGCCCGCGTTGCCGCTCACCAACAGATTGCTGACGTTGCCTGCCGTGGCCAGCCCGTCCAGGTCGCCCTGGACCAGGACGTTCTTGAGCGTCACGTTGCTGCCCACCGCCATGCTCACGCCGCCGATATGGGCTGCGCCTCCCGCCACCGAGCCGGCCTTGACGAAATCCTTCATCTGGACTTCCGTCTTCGCGCTGGTCCCGCTGGCCGTCGCAAAATCCGCCGCGCCCTTGCCGGAGAAGGCCACGCTGGTGACCTTCCCGAACACGCTGTTCCACGCCGCCGTTACGCCCTTCGCCCCGTTCAGGTACAGCGTCTGCTTGGTGACGTCGTCCAGCGTCGTCAGATCGTCCGTCTTGTTGGTGCTGCTCAGTGTGCCGCTGGCGGTCACCGCCGAAGCAGTGGTGCCCTGGACGCTCAGGGAGCCGAAGTTGTAGGCGTCCAGGTCGGCGCCCGCGAGAATGTTGCCGGTAACGGTGATATACTCGACTTCACCCTGTTCGCCCGTGTAGGCATTGGCATGGAAACCGACCAATCCGGCCCAGTCGCCGCCAACGATCAGGCCGCCGCTGGCCAGGTTCCCGTTGACCACCAGGCTGCTGCCCGCGGCCAAGCCGCCCACCAGCAGGATGTAGTCGTCGCCGTACCCATCCACGCCGTAAACCGCCAGGGTGGTCCCGCCGGTCACGCTGATGGCGATCTCCTCGCTTGTGAACGGATTGCCGGCCACGATGATCACGTCGCCATCGCTGGCATCCACAAACACCCCTACGCGATCTTCGTTGAACTGGCTGCCGCTCGCCGGGCTCCAGTTGGCCACGATGATCCGGTCGATGCTGCCGTCCATCGAGACCTGGATGAGCATGTCCGCAATGCCCGTGGGCGCCTGGATGCCGCCCATCGAGCCCCCGCAGATCACGCTGCAGTCCGAATCGAAATCGCCGGCGACTACGTAGAAGGTGCCCATCACCAGTTCGCTGAAGGTCGCATTGCCTTGCGTCAGGACGGCGTCCCCGCTGGCGACGAAGTCGCTGTTGTCGATATCCCCGGTCTCCACCAGCACGCCGCCCTCGGTGTCGAAGAACCAACTCGGCACGCCGCTCAGACCGAAACTCGTCAGGTCGCCTTCCAGCGTCCCCACGCCCACGCCCAGCGTCCCTTCACTGTAGAACGAACTGTCGTAAATGCCCGAGCTGGCCACGATGCTCCCGATCGACACGCCCGCGTCCACCGACGCGCTAACATCGCCGTTGAGCGACACGATGTAGCCCATGCTCGTGTCCACTTCAATCGAGGCGTCCACGTCGCCCTTGGCAATCAGGCCGCCCACGCTCTGGGCGTAAATGCTGCCAATGAACGGGAGATTCACGTCGATCCAGTTCGGGTCGGCCTGGTCGCCGCTGGCCGTCTCCAGCCGCGTCGGGGAATACACGACGTCATACGCCGTCGTGATCAGGTCCTGCAACGCCTCGCTCGAGGGCAGCGTTACGTCGTCGGCCACCACGATCACGCCAATGTTGCTGGGCGAATTGATGTTCACCTGGCCGTCATCCAGGAAGAACACGTTCCCCACGTCCAGCCCGTCGCCGCTCTCCGTGGCCACCTGGAAGGTGTTGATGTTGCCGCCGGGCAGGTCCTCCACGAAGCAGTACACGTCGCGGACGCGGTCGTTGTTGATGTCACCGGCCTGCCACTGCACCGTCATGCAACCTTCCGGCCCCGTGCCGGTCTCGATCCAGTCCACGTCGGGCGAATCGCCGAACGCCGCGTGATTGACGAACACCACCACGTCGATCCCCAGTGCGCCGCCCACCACGCCCGGCCCGTTGATCCCGGTCCCTTCAATCAGGATCTCGTTACCGTCGCCGCTGCCGCCCACGAACAGGCCGCTATTGAGAGCGCCATCGGCAATCATGGCCTCCAGGCCGCTCTGCACCACTAGCACGTTGACGCCCAGGGTCCCAAAGGTCCCGCCGGCCTTGACGCCGCGCAGGTCGCCGTCGTCATCCAGGTCCGGCTCTTCCGGATTGTTGTCGATCCCGGTCACCACGATGTTGGCCAGGATGTCGTCGGCCACCAGAATGTCGCAGTTGTACGCATCGCCGATGGTGATGTTCGCCCGCAGCGAGCCGCTCGCGGTTTCGCCCGCGTCGGTCCAGTCGCCGTCGTTGTTGGCATCGATGGCGATACCAATCAGGATGTCGCCCTGGTTGCCGTCGGCCAGGTCGCCCGGAATCGTGATGGCGCCCATCGCGTCGCCGCCAATGGCGATCGCGGCCGACTGGTCATCGCTGTAAGTGTCCAAGTCGCCCCGATTCTGCGTATTGGCGTCGCCGGTCAGCGTGATCGGGCCGCAGTTGCCGGTCACCACGACGTTGATGTTGTAATCACCGGGGTCGCCCATCGACCAGACCCGCAGATTGCCCAGGACCGCCGTGGCGTCGCTGATCGAGGTCTCTGGATCCAGGCCCTCATTGTCTTCGCCCGCGATGCCGCGCCCGAGCCGGTCGAAGTTGGCCTCCGTGTCGCCCTGCGCGCTCACGCTCGTCTCGACGCTGTCGTCCGACAGATCGGCATCGTCGTCGATCCCGACCGAGATCGTATCCAACTCCGACGCCAGGTTCACCAGGCCCACGCTGTGGTTAAACTCGAGCCACGAGCCGTTGGTCGTCCCGTCCACCTCGCGGACGGTAACGTCCGTGCCCAGGCCGCCCGTCCCATCGAGCATGATGCGGCTGATCATGGCATACGCGCCCGCGGCGAACACCCCCGCCGGGTCGATCGGCTGCCCGCTGGCGCCCGTGCCGGAGAAGAGATACAGGGCATCGGTGGTGTTGTTGCCGTTCCCGTCAATCCCGCGGATCGTCGCCGTCGCGCCCGCCGAGCCCGCCGGAACCGCAATGTGATGGTTGAAGATGTCGGCCGCCGCGCCCGTCGCATCGGCAAAGCGGAAGATGCTCCCCGCCGCCAGCACCACGTCATTGGTGCCGTCGGCCGGCGTATCCAGCGTCAACACGTTCACGCCCGTCGTCACCAGGGTCCCGTCCGTCGAGGCATAGCCCTTCAGCGTGTTGCCGAAGAAAGTGTTGCCGTTGTCCGCGCCCTGGATGATGATGGTGTCCACGTCGCCGAAGCCCAGAACGCCCGTGCCCAGGTTGCCGTTCAGGTCGCCTTCGATCACGATATTGCGGACATTCAATCCGTCCGCCTTGGGCGTGATGCCGCCGCAATCGAACTGGCTCGCCCCGCTGGTCGTGATCTGGACGTCGTTACTGGAGCTGGTGCCCGCCAATCCGGTAATCGTAATCTGCTCGGGCGTCCCCGCCAAGCCGCCGTTGGCGTCCGGATCGAAAACGATCGTCGCCGTCACGCCCGTCGCGGCGCTGAACGCGAAGGCCTCTTCATCCTGCACGTAGGTGAACAGGTTGCTGGCGGCCTTGACATTGGCCGTCACCACGCCCGTCCCGGTGATGTCGCCCGCCGTAATCGAAACCGTGCTGGCCAAGGTCGTGAAGAAGCCGACGTCGAACCCGTCCGCCACGTCATCGCCCGCATAGACGTTGATGTTGTTGGCGCCCATCGCCATCACGTCCGCCGCATCGCCGCCGCCCACCACGATCGCGCCCATCGTCCCCGGAATCGTCCAGGCGCCGCCCAGCGTCAGCGTGTCCGCCACCCCGGCCGTGTCGCCGATGGCAATACCCGCAAAATCAGGCAGGTCGGCGTTGGCCCCGTCGCCGGCGGCATTCAGATTCAGCAGCGCCAGCACCAGATCGTTGCCGTTGGCGCCGTTGCTGCCCGTCACACTGATCAAACCTACGTCGCCCGCGGCGGTAATCGAAAGGTTGCCGTTGCCGTCGGTGATCGTAATCGCGCCCACGCCGCGTTCGGTGATGTTGTCGGTCGCGCCGCTGTTGGTGTCGATCGTCACCACGGTAGCCCCGGCCGAATTGCCCAGCGATTGGGCCGTGATATCGCCCATCGCCCCGGCATCATCCGTAGCGTCCTGGTTGACGTCAAAGGTCAGGTTGCCGCCCTGGGCCGCGTCCAAACCGATGTTCACCACGCCCATCCCGTCGTCAGCCGTGAAGGTCACCCCGCCCGCCCCGCTGGCCACGTCATTCGTGACCGTTAAAGTGCCGATCAAGCCGCCGCCCGTACCGCTGGTCGCATCGAGGCCGTTGGCGGTGAAGCTCACCGCGCCGGCGCCCGTACCGATGTAGCCGGCCGAAATAGCGCCCAGGTCAACGGCCGAGAAGCTCACCGCGCCCGCCCCATTGCCGATCGTGCCGCTCACCGCCGTGGCGCCGATGTTCCCGGCGTTAGCCGTGCCGCCCGCGTCGCCCGCGAAGCTGATCGCCCCCGCCCCGCCCACGTCGCCGGTCACGTTGATCGCGTTGATCGCCCCCATCCCGTCATTGGCTGAGAAGGCAATCGTCGCGCCCGCCTGGCCGGCCACTATGCCGCCCGCCGAAACGGTAACCGCACCCATCGTGCCCGTCGCCCCGCCCGCCGTGAAGGCGATGTCGCCCGCCGCGCCCGCGGCCGTCTGAATCGCCGCCGTCGAGTTGATCGCCCCGACGCTGGCGCCCTGAATCGTTACGTCGCCGGCGTCAGCAGTGCTGGCTACCGTGATGCCCGCCAGGCTCACCGGCCCCAGCGTCCCCGTCCCGCCCGGTCCGATGGTCAGCGCGCCGTTCACCGCCGCGGCCGTATTGGAGATCAGGCCCGTGGCCGTAAAGCCGCCCGCCATGCTCCCCGTGCCCGCCGGCACAATGCTGATATTGCTGGCATTGGTGCCGCTGTTGGTAATCGCGCCCGTCCGCACCAGCCCGGCCATGGAACCGCCGCCGGTCGTCGTGATGCTCAGGTCGCCGCCGCCCGCCCCGGACGACGTGATCGCCCCGGTGCTCACCGCGCCCGTGAACCCCGTGCTGCCGCCGTCGAGCGTCACGGCGCCCGCGCCCGCCAGAGTAACATCACCCACCGAGAACGTCCCGACACTGACCGTCCCGGCCACGCTGATCGCATTGGCGCCGGGAACAACCGTCCCCGCCCACGCGAAGCCCGCGATCGTGTTGGCCGCCACCTTGCTCACCCCCACCGACCCCGCCAGGCCCGCGCCCGTCGCCGTGGAGGTCACGGCGCCCAGTGCGCCCGTGGCATTGGTCTCAACAATCAATTCCACGCTCAAGCCCCCCGCATTCACCGCGGACGGCAGCGTAATCGCGCCGATGCCCGAACCGGCAAACAACGTCGCCGCCCCGCCCGTGGTCGCGCCCGTGCCCGCCGTGTAGGTAGCCGCGGTATAGGTGTTCGCCAGGCTGTCGGTAAACGTGCCCGTCCCCGCGGCGCCCACATTGGCCCGGCCGCCCTCCACCACCAGCACCAGGCTCGTCGCCGTCGTCGGCAGCGTACTCAGGTCAATGGCCCCGATCGGCCGGTTCGACCCGATGGTGATCACTTGCGCCGCCGCGCTAGTGAACGTGAACCCCGTGATTGCCGGGGTGGTGTCATCCAACACCGTCACCGTCATGTCCGTCACGGTGCTGGTGCTGCCCAGACTGAATACGCCGTCCGTCGCGTCCCACACGCCGTCCGTGCCGCCCGCCACGTCATACGTGGTGAAATGATCGGGCGTCAGCACCACGCTCGCCGGAGCGATACGCTCTTCGAGTTCCTCGACCCGCAGCCGCGGACCGAACCGGTTCTCCTTGATACGGCGAGTTATCCCCAAGGGAGAAGAAAACCTACGCGCTTTTCGAATGAGTTTACGAAGCCCACTGGCCATGATTGAGTCTCCTTTCGCGGTCTTGCTCAAACAGGAACCTTTGTGTTCGCTGGTCTGTTGTACTTTTCTGGTTTCCTCTATGGTCCGTTGTATCAGGCCCGGCCGTCTTGTGCCAGACTCAGACGCGCCCGGCTTGTCTTCTCAAATTATACGGCAGACCTCCCGGTTACACTATTATCTGTCGTTGCCCCAGGCAAGGATAATTTTTTTGCGACTTTCAATGCTGAAATCGCCGCCTGCCTCCCTCCGCGACCGCCCTACACTCCCGCCCCAGCCGCCTGCTCGTCCCACGACCTCACAAAATGGCTGTGAGAACTTTCCTAAGTCCTCCAAGGATCGACTCTTCCCTTCCTGCGCCGGTTTGCCGCCGCCGGGCTGGCGGGACCGCCGCCCAACCTCCCAATCGGCAAATAACCGATGGCGCACAGACCCATTCCCCCCCGGCTGGCGTCTTGCACGCGACCGCAAACCAAAAACCTCAAACACCACCGGCCGCACCTGTCTGTTCATTCCTTTGCAAGGTGCCTCTCACTCGCAGTGCGCCCTTTGCATGACACCCCACGCACCGCAATGCGCCCGGCCAACCGTCTGGCTAGATCCCTGCCAGATAAGCTCTTATGAAACCATGCCGGCCTGCACGGACCGGCCTTGTATCCTACTACTTATAGTCCCAAAAACCGGTTGTCAACCACCAATTTCCCGCTTTTTTGCCGAAAATCTCTCTTTTCCGGCCACGACCCCCCTCCTCCACGCCAATCGGTCCGCGCCCAGGCCGCACGCCACCGCCGACCTCGCGGTCTCCTATTGCCGGGCGGTTGGCGCCAGCCGCCGCTGCACGTTCAGCTCGATCACGCCGAAATTCTGCTCGTGCCGCATGATCGTCTGCTGCAAAGCCGCGAACAGTCGCTTCGCCGTATAGTGGTTCATCACCAGCCGTTTATCCACCTTCACCACTTGGTCCTGCCTGGCGAAGGGGTTCGGATTCAACGCAAAATCAACGATGATCTCCTCCGGCGTCCCCGTAACACGACAAAAATTCGTGTAGGACGCCTCCACGTGGCTGTCCTCCAGCGTAATGCGAACCTGCGTCGGTTCCCCGCCGGCCGCCGGCTTCTCTACCAGCGTCCCCTCTTCCTCCTTCTCCTTCTTCCCGTGAGCGATCTTCATCTCCTCGGCCATAGCTGTTCAATTCCTTTCACCAGAGCAAAACCCTGCTCCTGCCGCTTGTGCCGCAGCGCAGTTCTTGTGCCGCGCAAACGCGGCCCCTCTCTCCCCCGGCACGCTGCCTTGGGAGGTCGCCGCGGACGGTCTGGCACGCCCGCGACGCGCAATCTCCCCGCGCCCCCACCCGCTGTCAAGCAAAAAAAACCTCCCGTGTGGGATGGGAAGGGAACATCGTATCCCCCTGGTGAGGGTAAGGGCGGCGCCGGAGAATATGGTATGAGCAGCTAAAAATATGGCAGGGGCTGCGGGGAAAGCCCCTGCCGCGCTTGCCAAACACAAAAAAAAGACGAAAATTAGACCCCCGCTAAACCACCGCTAACGGCTTGGAGAGTCTGCCACGAGACATTGACCTAAATCATAGGGGATCGCCTGATACTCATGCCAGGGTGCGGGGACAAGTTCGATCTACGATTGCGTCTGGTGCAGTGCGCCCGCCGGCACGGGGTCAAGCCCGCCGCACGGGCCTTCGCCACCACCGCCAAGACCGTCCGCCAGTGGCACCCGCGCGAGCCTACTCGACCGGGGACGTTGGCGTTTCGGCCTGATACTCCTGCCGCAACTCCTCCAGCGAGTCGTACAGGCGGTTCAGGAAGTCCTTGAGGTCCGCTTCGGGTATGGCGGCCTGCAGGTCCGGGTCGGCCAGCCACGTCTCCACCAGCCAGGCGATGCCCTCCTCCAGTTGATCAATCTCCTGCGCGATGGCCGGGGCAGTTCGGGCCAGGGCCGTCGTCGCCGTCGGCGAGGCGCTCAGGCTCGCGCCGGCGCTCAGCGCCGCCAGGGTGCTCTCGCCGGCGCCGCCCAGACCCATTTCCAGCATACCCCCGCCCGCTTCCTCCGGCCGCCAACAGACCCGCCGCAAGCAGGCCCAGCGCAACCGCGCCGCCATCGGCGGGCGAATCCTCCGCCGCCGAGAGTGCCGGTACTGCGGGAAACGGGTGACGACCTATGAGAAGACGATGGAGTAGGCTCTCGATCTGCGCCTTGCCAGGAGCAGTCCAATGCCCACCGTCAATAGCCCCAGCGTGGTCGGCTCCGGCACAGCCGTCGTCACAAGGGTCATGCCCGTGCTTCCGTAATCTATGCCGAACCGGTATGCGGGACAAGTCAGTGCGTCGATGCTAGCGAACTCGCCGGAGTGAGAGTAATACTCCAGGGCTCGGAACGTGTCACCCACCTGGGGCCAGAACCCATCCAGGAAGGCAATCTCAAGCCTCCCGTCGAGATAGGCCGGGCCATTGACGTCCAAGAAGTCGAACTGTCCATCCAGCAGGCCGCCAAGCTCGATGAGAAGACTACCGCTAGCCCCCTGAGTGTAGGTGCCATTGATGATCATCGTGCCTGCTGATGCCCCTGGGCTCACCAAGCCCCCGCTGTTGTTGACGTTGCCGACCACGGTCCCGGCACCGGTGAGCAAACCGCCTTCAATCTGGGCGGTCGCGAACGCAAGCGTCACGCCGGCCAGTGTGCTTTCGCCAGCCGTTTGTTCGAACGTGCTGTAGAACCTGAGCGTCCCGCTGGTGACCTCCACGGTCCCGGCATTGTGGAAGGCGACGTAGTTGGCGATGTACGACTCCCCTGTCCCGCCCGACTTGCGGAACGTCCCGGCGTTGTTCACCACACCAGGGGCATTGTACAAACCTGGCCACTGGTACCCCGCCCCGAACGATCCATCGCCTTGGAAGTCGTAAACGGCCCCGACCGTGTTGTTCAGCGCGGCAATCCTGCCAGAGGCATCGCTTCCTCCGAACCGGACCACGGAGTCGCCCTGGTGTCTCATCGTTCCCGTATTTGTCAGCGTTGCCCCCGCCCCAAGGTATTTCTCTCCTGCGCCCGTGATCGTGAAAGTATCGGAGGCATTGGCGAACTTGTCGACGACCCTCCCGCTGGACCACTCGAAGCCGGCCTATCCGGCGTTCGCGGAATTACCCGCGACGGCGTTGTCCCTGGTGCGGGCATTCGTCCTATCGCAACCGCACATGCAGCCGGACCCTGCACGACTTGGGCGACCTGGCCGCCAACCGCCCG
>Ga0315295_10001359_pt1 | contig 20982 bp, 14 predicted proteins | sample YL17G14_0_MG_FD_204453 | JGI IMG/M metagenome (GOLD analysis project Ga0315295, IMG submission 204453) | Sediment microbial communities from Yellowstone Lake, YNP, Wyoming, USA - YL17G14_0 | ecosystem: Environmental > Aquatic > Freshwater > Lake > Sediment | place: USA: Wyoming | collected...
CAGGAAGACAAAGACCAGAAGAAGTGAAACAGCTTTTTTGTTATAAAAATAAAAAGCATATACAAGACCGGACAGGATAACTGAAATAAACAGAATATGCTCATCTGCTAATGTTTTAACTATCAGACTATTGAACAAATATACTATTAAAGAAATCAAGATTAAGATACCCAGACCTTCAAGGCACAATTTCCATTTTCTTGTAACAATCCAGGCCAGAATAAATGCAGCTGCTATCAATCCGATAGTAAGATACAGATTATTGAAAAGCAGGGTAAAAAAGAAGAGAATCAGCATGACCACTGCTGAAACAAAAATATACGTACTCATCCCTTCTCTGAAGAGTATGATGAACAGGGCAAAATAAACAACTGCCGATCCCAAATCCGGCTGAATGGCTATCAGAAGGGCCGGTAATAAAATTATGCCGGATGCGACTGAAAAAACCCCGAACCTTTTCAGGACATCCTTTTTTGAGTTCAGGTAAGCTGCAACGGCAAGGGCGGTCCCAAGTTTTGCAAATTCTGAGGGCTGCAGGCTCAGAGACCCTATTTGAAACCATGATCTGGCACCGTTTATATCTTTGCCTAGAATTAAAACCAGAATCAGCAGAAATATCAGTCCGCCATAGATAAAATAGGCAAAAAAGAAATAAAATCTTGTATCGATAACAACCACAAAAACTGCAATTACAAGTGTTGCTATTATCCAGATGAATTGTTTTCCATACCGTTGTGAAAGATCAATTATTTTGCCGTGTTCCTCATTGTAGACAGCAGCATAAATGTTGAACCAGCCAATGATCACCATCACCAGGAATACCAGTATTGTGGCTTTGTCAAGTCTGTTCCAGATGTTAACGTTCCGTACCATCAGCCTCAGTCATCAGATTTAGTTCAAGTATTCTCTGCTCCATTGGTTTATTTGTGATCTCACCCTTAATATATTTCTCAATCATCAGGCTTGCTACAGGGGCGGCGTATGTTGCCCCGAATCCTGCATTCTCGACAAATACTGCAATTGCAATCCGCGGATTATCTTTGGGAGCAAACGCAATAAACACGGAATGATCTTTTCCATGCGGATTTTGCGCAGTTCCGGTTTTGCCGCAGACAATTATATCTTTCAGCGCCGCAATTCTTGCAGTAGCTCCTCCCTCTCCATTAACTGCAGCTTCCATACCAAGGATAATTGGTTCAAAATTTGCTGAATCAATATTGATCTTTTGCTTCGTCAGAAACTTTTTATCAACCGGTTTATCTGCCCCTATGGATTTAACTATATGCGGAATATAGTAATAGCCCCTGTTTGCAATTGCGGCTGTCATGTTTGCCAACTGCAACGGAGTGGTTTCGACCTCACCCTGCCCTATAGCCATGGAAATTACAGTGAGAGCTTTCCATTTATTTTTACCATAATATTTGTCAAAATAAGCGGGTGAGGGGATAAGTCCGGAAAGTTCATTTGTGAATTCAATTCCCAGTTTTTTTCCGAATCCGAATTCATTGAGGTATCCTTTCCATTTGCTGTATGCATCTGCAATTGTGGGATATTTAGGATTCTCAAGGATCCTTCTGTAAACCTGGCAGAAATATGAATTACATGAATTTGAAATGCCATGCACAAGATCGAGTGGCGAACTGTGTGAATGACAAGCGACGAATAAATACCCGTTGTTGCATCCGAACATTGTTGATGGCGTAATTACCTGTTCCTGCAAACCAATAAGTCCGTTTATTGGTTTAAAAGTAGATCCCGGAGGATACTTTGCCTGAAGTGCTCTGTTGAATAATGGTTTCCAGATAGTGTCGGCACTCAATTTCGCGAAATTTTCCGACCGTATTCTTCCTACCAGCAGACCCGGATCATAATTAGGTGATGAAACAAGTGCGAGTACTTCACCCGTCTTAGGTTCAAGAGCCACAATGCTTCCTGTCTTATTCCGCATCAGGTACTCACCATATTCCTGAAGATCCATATCCATTGTAGATATAATATCTTCACCCTGAATGGCCACAGTATCCATTCTCCCTTCAGCATAGGATCCTTTGATCCTGCTGTAGACATCTACAAGATAAATCTTTACACCTCTCCGTCCTTTCAGCTCTTTTTCGTAGGCTTCCTCAATTCCAAGCTTCCCGATATAATCTCCTGATTTGTAATAAGGCTCTTTTTTAATAAGTGATTCGTCTACTTCACTGACATACCCCAGCAGATGAGCAGCGATAGGCTTTGAATACTTCCTTAATGTCCTGGGCTGGACATAAAATCCGGGATACAAAAACATTTTCTCCTGAAGCCTAGCATAGGATTCTGCTGAAATTTGTTTCAGGAAGACTGACGGAGCTCTGCGCGAATAAGCCAGTGCAGTATTCATTCTTTCCCTGAACGAACTTTTAGATATTTCAAGAAGTGTGCAGAATTCAGCTGTATCAATTTTAGTCACCTGTGCAGGAACAACCATAAGATCATAGGCTGCCTGATTATAGACCATCAACCTTTTATTCCTGTCATATACAAGTCCTCTGGCAGGATATTGAGTAACGTACCTCAGCACGTTATTATCTGCCGACAGCCTGTATGTATCCTTGACAACCTGGATTATAAACAACCTGATCAAAAGGATCAGAGATGCCAGCACGATAAGTGCCATAACAATATATTTCCTGTTGATGAATATATCTTTCATAACGGACCTGTTACCTCCCTTTCCTGTAATATTCAATAAGAAGGATAAAACCTACGGTAAAAATTGAACTCAACAGGATTCTTAATATTGTTCTGAAGAAATCAGTGAACCGGAAAACTTCCAGGAAAAAGAGTGTTGTATGGTGAATCAATACAATTATTGAAGCATAAATAAAAAACCAGCGGAATCCATATGCAGCCATCGAAAGATCCGAGCCTGACTCATAACCATCGCGCGGGGAGATAAGTCTTAAAACAAAAGGACGGCTGAAACCGGCAAGAAGAGTTGCTGAAGCATGCATCCCGGGTGATCCTGAAAAAAGGTCAATTATCAGTCCTGTCACGAACGAAATGACAAGCACCAGCCATGCCGGAGTAACAGATGGGAGAAGAAGTACGATCATAATGTAACCATAAGGATTGATAAAGCCGCCGAACTGAATGTTATTCAACACCAGGATCTGAAGCAGAATCAGGAGGATTATGATTACGCTGAACCTTAAAATAGAGTTGATCATTAAATTTGATTTTCAAGTTCGAGCTGTTCTGTTCTTTTCATATTGCCAATGATATTGACATATTGAAGCTTTTTAAAATCAGTAAAAAGTTCAATAGTTATTTTGTAAAAATCGCTCCCGCTTTTTTTAAGATCGCTCACAATACCTATCAGTACGCCCTCAGGGAATACAGCAGAATATGAGGTTGTTTCGATAGTATCACCTATGTTCACAGTTATATGCTGCGGTATTTCATTAAGAACAGCATGCCTGTAATTCCTGCCATCCCAGCTCAGCGAACCGAAATACCCATTTGATTTTATCCTTGCGCTTAGTCTGAAATCAAGATTAAGAAGTGAGATAGCTACTGAAAAGTTCTCGGAACAACCGACAACTACTCCGGCGACATCGTTTCCACTTGTAACTGCCATATCCACCTTGATCCCCTGACGCCTCCCCTTGTCGAGAGTAAAATAATTTTTTTGATTATTAACGGAATTATTTATTACTCTCGCTGATGTATACTGGTATTGCTGCCTGAACAATGTGTCGTTGACATTATTAAATTTAAGATTTTCCTCCCTGGCAATTCGCTCAAGGCTGTTTCTAAGGGCGCTGTTTTCTGCAGCAAGATTTGAGTTTATTTCCCTCAGGTAGAGATAGGTCCTGGCATTGTTAATTTTCTCATCAATTCCCCTGGTAATTCCCTGTATTCCCTTGACCACCCTTGAATTATGATAATTGTTGCCGCTTGTAAGTAAAAAAAGTGCTAATCCTTCCAGGATAAGAAAAACAATAAGGTTATTGTATTTCAGCAGAAAGTTCAGCAGGTTTCTCATTCACACCGTCAGATTACCTCATCAGGAAAGGGAATTTATCAACATTCTTCAATGCTACACCTGTGCCTTTTGCCACTGCGTGTAAAGGATCTTCAACAACATTGAAATTTATATTTATTTTGTCGGCCAGTCTTTTATCCAGCCCTCTCAGAAGCGCTCCCCCTCCCGCCAGATATATTCCTTTGTTCACTATGTCGGCATATAGTTCAGGAGGAGTTTGTTCCAGAACATTAAGCAGTGCAGCTTCAACTTTTGTAAGGGATTTATCGAGGCAATATGCAATTTCCTGGTAAGAAATCGGGATCTCAATAGGAAGTGAAGTCATAATGTTAGGTCCTCTGACTATATAGTCTGCAGGCGGATTATCAATATCAGGCAAAGCGGCTCCAACAGCGATCTTTATATCTTCAGCAGTTCTTTCGCCGATTTTAATATTGTGCTGATGCCTCATATATGACTGAATATCAGCTGTAAATCCATCTCCGGCAATTCTTATTGATTTATTGCATACAATTCCTCCAAGAGCAATTACAGCAATTTCAGTAGTGCCTCCACCAACATCAATTACCATGCAACCTTCGGGAGCTTCAACATCCAGTCCAATCCCTATTGCAGCAGCCATTGGTTCATAGATCATGTAAACATCCCGTCCTCCTGCATGTTCAGAAGAGTCACGGACTGCACGCAGTTCTACCTCGGTGCTTCCTGAGGGGATACAAACAACCATTTTCAAAGAAGGAGAGAAAAATCTTGATCCGGTGTTGATCTTTTTTATCATTCCCCTGATCATCAGCTCAGCAGCATTAAAGTCAGCAATTACCCCATCGCGCAACGGCCTGATGGTTTTAATATTCTCGTGAGTCTTCCCATGCATCTGCCTTGCTGCTTCCCCTATTGCGATCAGCTTCCCCGTATTTTTATCAATTGCAACTATCGAAGGCTCATCAACAACTATTTTATCATTATGTATGATAACTGTATTTGCTGTTCCCAGGTCAATTGCAATCTCCTGTGTCAAAAATGAAAATAGTCCCATTGAATGAGATGATTAATTGTTATTTAGTGTTTAAAATGTCTTTTCCCCGTAAATACCATTGCTACTCCGTTTGAAGAGCAGAAATCAATCGAATCCTGATCCCTCACCGACCCTCCCGGTTGAACGACCGCCGTTATACCTGCCTTCTGAGCTATTTCCACACAGTCGGAGAATGGGAAGAAAGCATCGGAAGCGAGGACAGCACCCTTCAGATCAAAACCAAAGGTATGGGCTTTCTCTATTGCCTGTTTTAACGCATCTACCCTTGATGTCTGACCAATTCCGCTGGCACAAAGCTGCTTATTTTTTGCAAGGACTATTGCATTTGATTTACTGTGTTTAACTATTTTATTCGCAAACACAAGGTCCTCAATTTCTGCAGGCGAAGGAGTCTTAATTGTAACAGGGTTCATATCAGATGCCGATTCCGTACTACTGTCTCTTTCCTGCCATAGAACTCCATTTAACAACGACCTGAAATAATATGGATTCTGTGTCTTCTCTTTCCTTTTAAGAATTATCCTGTTTTTCTTCTGCTTAAGGATCTGAAGTGCATTTTCAGTATAATCAGGAGCAATGATTATTTCAAAAAAGATCTTGTCAATTTCTGCAGCTTCTGATTCGCCCACCTGTACATTACAGGCTATTACCCCTCCATATGCAGATACCGGATCACATGCCAGTGCATCTTTCCAGGCTTCAACCGGATCCTTGCGCGAAGCAGCACCGCATGCATTATTATGCTTAATGATTACATAAGTTGTTTCATTGAAATCATCGATAAGGCCAAGAGAGGCATCAATATCCAGAAAGTTGTTATATGATATCTCCTTACCGTGAAGTTTGTAGAATAATTTGTCCTGATCGCCGTAAAAGATTCCTTTTTGATGGGGATTTTCACCGTAACGGAGATGATATGTTGTATCGATGCTTTCCCTGAAGGTTTCAATACCTGCGCTCCTGTTGAAATATTTAAAGATAGCAGTATCGTAGTTCGATGAAGTCTTAAAAGCCTCCGCGGCGAAATATTTCCGGTCATCAAGTGATGTCACGCCTTTTTTCCCTTTCAGGAGAGCTAACAGCCGCTGGTACTGAATCCTTCCCGAAACGACAAGCACATCGTTGAAATTTTTCGCAGCTGCCCTTATCAGGGATATCCCGCCAATATCTATTTTTTCGATTATTTCTGCCTCATCGTCAACTGACTGGACGGTCTTTTCGAAAGGATAAAGGTCGACAATAACCAGGTCAATTTCAGGTATTTTATAGGTTGTTAACTGCTCAATATCTTCAGGATTTTCTCTCCTGGCAAGAATACCTCCGAAAACACGCGGATGAAGCGTTTTAACCCTCCCACCGAGTATCGAAGGGTAGGTAGTAAGAGATTCAACTGTTTCGGCTGGAACACCCAGATCTTTTATAAAATTATACGTGCCGCCGGTGGAATAAATCTTAACCTTCAATTCATCTAGGGTACGAACAACTTCTTCCAGTTCATCTTTAAAATAGACAGAGACTAATGCACCTTTAATTCTTTTGTCACTCATAATCTGATCTTTATGATAGGTTACACCCTGCAGATCCAGGCGGTTAAAAATAGATATTTTTTTATTAACCTCAATACAAAATAATTAGGAATATTAATGACTGGAGCCTGAGACCGCAAAATCAAAATGATTTTCTTACCTTTGGCGTTCCGGTAAATTATTGAATATAATTCAAAGATGTTTTTCAGGTTGTTTAAAGAGGGATTTTTGTTTGCAGTTAACTCAGTGGTAGTTAATAAGCTGCGGACTTTTCTGTCTTTGTTTGGAATAACAATAGGCATATTCTGTATTATATCTGTTTTTACGGTACTCGACTGGATGGAAAAATCAATACATGACAGCATTAATTCCATGGGGAATAATGTTATTTATGTTCAGAAATTTCCATGGTCTTTCGATAATAACCTTGCCTGGTGGGATATCATCAAATGGCCATCAATTTCACTGAATGATTACCAGGCAGTTTTAAACAAATCAACAAAAGCTGAAGCAATCAGTTTTATAGCATCCAAATCTGATAAGATGAAATACAGAAATAACGTGGCAAATGATGCTATTCTGGCCGCTGTTACCAATGATCTTGAAAAAGTGGTAACGTTTGAGATCGGAAAAGGACGCTATTTTTCTCCAAATGAATATTCCAGCGGCAGTAACGTGGCTGTTCTGGGAGCTGAAGTTGCTGAAAGATTATTTGAAAAAGCCGATCCTGTTGGTAAAGAAGTTACTATGGCAGGCTATAAAGTCAGAATCATTGGTATATTGAAAAAGGAGGGGCAGGGAGGTATCAGCTTAAGCAATGTTGACCAAATTACCCTCATCCCATTAAATTTTGGCAGAAGTTTCATCAATCTTCGAAACAGATTCGTTGATTCTGAAATGATGATAAAAGCAAAACCTAACATAGCAAGGCAGGAGCTTTCTGATGAAATCACAATGGTGTTGAGAGCTTCAAGGAGATTAAGACCCACTGAAACAACAAATTTCTCAGTCAACACTTCAACAATGATTTCACAGGGATTGGAACCAGTTTTCAAAGCGATTAATATCGGAGGCTGGATCATAGGGGCTTTTGCTATTCTGGTAGGTGGATTCGGAATTGCTAATATCATGTTCGTTTCAGTCAGGGAAAGGACAAATCAAATTGGTATACAGAAAGCATTAGGAGCCAAAAGGTTCTTTATTCTCCAGCAGTTTCTTACTGAATCAGTTCTTCTTTCAATAACCGGTGGATTGCTTGGACTTCTAATGATCTTTATCGGAACCCTGATCGTGAATTACCTGTATGATCTTAACATGTATCTTACTTTTAGCAATATATTCCTTGCTGTTTTTATTTCCGGTGTTATAGGAATTATTGCAGGTTATGCTCCTGCCAATGCTGCTGCTAAAATGAATCCCGTCGATGCTATGGGATTCTCATTCTGATGATTTCAGGTTCTTCCCTATCCAGTTTGTAAGTTCAACAAACTGACCGACAGACAGCTGCTCCGGTCGCAGGTGGAATTCATGATAATCGGTGGCTTTAAGATCAAATACAGCTTTTACGGAATTTCTCAGTGTTTTACGGCGCTGGTTAAAACAAGCCTTAACAACCCTGAAAAAGAGATCTTCATCACATCCCAGGTTCGAAATATCATTCCTTCTTAACCTGATCACACCTGATCTGACTTTAGGGGGAGGTGAGAATACCATGTTAGATACTGAAAACAAATATTCTGTTGAATAAAATGCCTGGATAAAAACACTCAGGATACCGTAGGTTTTTGAACCCGGCTTTGCACATATCCTTTCAGCAACCTCTTTTTGCAGCATTCCGCAAACTTCAACAATTTTATTGCGGTGATTCAGAATCTTAAAAAATATCTGACTTGAAATATTATAAGGTAAGTTCCCGATGACAGCCATTTTGTCATCAAAATATCCATCAATATCAAATGCCAGGAAATCGCCGGTTATTATGTTCTTAAGTTCAGGGAAATTTGTTTTAAGATAATGAACCGATTCATTATCAATTTCAATCACCCGGAAATCGGCAAATCCCCGTTGAATAATAAAATCCGTAAGGATCCCCATTCCCGGGCCGATTTCAAGAACACTGCTGTAACCGTTACCGGTAAGGGAGGCAGAAATCTTCCGGGCAATTGATTTATCTTTCAGAAAGTGCTGCCCCAGACTTTTTTTCGGATATACTTTTATCATAAGTATCTTCCCCCCTTTCTCCTTTTCCCCCCTGCTCCCTCTCTCATCTGGGAAAAGGGGTCACTGTGGATGAGGTGGGTTCAACTCTAAACCTGCAGCAGTTCTCTTCCGAATTTTCTCCAGATGGGGAGCTTAAGTGATTCCAGAAATACGATAAAATGCTTAAGAGCATTAAGATATAATGTTATAAATAAAGCTATTGTCATGATCCAGATTGCGGCTATGTTGAAAATCAGAGTATCTATTTTCAGATTACCCAGCTGTTTATATGGAGCGTAAAAATGTGCCCGGCCGTATTTTGAACCAGGTTTCATCCATACTGGATCAGCTTTCTGGATAAGCTTTCTGTCAGCGTCATATATTCTTATAATATTCAGTTTGTTAAGGACAATATTCGCAACGCTTTCATTGTAATTTGCATCCTGTAATTTCTGGAATTCAACTTCTCCCATACGGTTTTTTATCAGATCAACAAGGGAATTGCGCTGATCCGAAATTATTCTGTTTCTTGCCCGTAATGACACTGACAGAGTATCAATAAAATGTTTTGCCTGGGCGGCAATATTATCATTGAATTCATTATAATTCAAATGAGAGATCCAGCTGCCAGGAACCAGTCCTGTTTCAGAAGCCATTTCTTTAAGGTGATAGTTTAATTTTTTAAGGTTTCTCCTGGAATCTGCCTCATAATCAGGATTCTTGCCGGACCTTCTGCAGCTTTCAACTTTTACTTTCAGGGTGGGAAGAAGAAATGCTGTATACCAGTCGGTCTGGCTTTTTTCCATATCATCTTTAAAAAATGGCTTTTCAAACTTATTGCTTTTGAATTCTTCGACCATCAATGCTTCATAAGCCCATCGGGTAACCATCGCATCACCTATAACGGGAACGTATATTTTTCTGCTTATCGATTTATGCAGGTCATCAAATTTTATCATTGCCCCTCCCAGAAGAAGCATTGGGACAAGCAATAATGGTATAAGAATATATATACTTACAGCGGTTCTCATGCCAGCTGAGATGTTCAATCCCAGCATATTCCCGAAACAGGCAGTTGAAAACAGGATAAGCCATTGCTGAAAGAGCATCCCTCTCACCTCCAGAACCGTATTTGCAACCAGCACAAATGACAGAGACTGGATTGCAGAAATAAAAAACAGGAAGCTGACTTTCGAATAAAGATAGCTTGATCTGCTTACATTTAAAAATTTTTCCCGTTCAAGGATTTTTCTGTCTCTGAATATTTCTTCGGCACTTACAGTCAGTCCGACAAACAAAGCGACAATAATGGCCATAAAAAGAAATACCGGGTAATTTTTGTTCAGCCCAAAAACATAACCGTTTTCTCCGCTGTACTTTGAGATAAAACTGAGTATCAATGCCAGAAGCGGGACCTCAAGCAGAGTAATTGTCATATATTGACGATCAGCCAGTTTGCGTGTTATGTTACGCTTAATAAAAGTCTTTAACTGCGATGATTTTTCAGGAAGCCTGAATTTGCTTTGAGGAAGTGATGAGTGGGGAGATAATTCTCCAAAAACAGGCATCATTTTCTTCTTGTATCTCTCATACCATTCTTTCGGGCTTACCTGCCTTTCCTTTCCTGCAAATCCTGCATTATCAATGACTTTTACCTCAACAATATGGAGTATGTTTTCAGTTTCTATATTACCGCAATTCGGGCACTCGCTTTCAGCAGCATTAGCCTGTGAAGTTTCAGTTTTGAAATATACCAGTGCTTCAACAGGATCACCATCATAAATCATATAGCCACCTTTGTCAAGGATCCATAGCCTGTCGAACATTTTCAAAATATCTGACGAAGGCTGGTGTATAATTGTAAAAACAAGCTTTCCTGCCAATGCCTGATTTTTCAATAGGCTCATTACCTTCTCCGAATCGAACGAAGATAATCCTGAAGTAGGTTCATCAACAAACAGTACACCTGGTTCCCGCATAAGCTCCAGACCTATATTCAGCCTCTTACGCTGTCCGCCGCTTACTTTTTTGTTCATTACATCCCCGACCTGGAGATCTTTGATATCATACAGATCAAGATCAAGAAGAACCTTGTCGACAGTCTTGTTCAGCTGCTCTTCATTGTAATCACCAAAGCATAGCCTTGCATTAAAATAAAGGTTCTCATATACGGTTAATTCCTCAATAAGCATGTCATCCTGAGGGACAAACCCTATAAGTCCGGTCAATTCTTCCGAATCAGCATTAAGGTCATAACCATTAATATATATATTCCCTGAAGTGGGTTTTGTTTTCCCGTGCAGTAAATTCAGCATTGTTGTTTTTCCGACACCGCTGCCTCCCATAAGGCCTATAAGGTTGCCTGATTCAATTCTGAAATTCATTTTTCTGACGCCATTGTCAGAATTCTTAAAGAGAAATTCAATTTCACGGCCTTCAAAGACAATTGATTCAGGGAACTTCCTTGAAACAAATTTCTTGTAGATTCTTGAATAATAAATCGGCTCAATTCCCTGCCCCTTAATATTCACACCTCTGTCCAGAAGATAAGGCCGGCACGCAATTATATCACGCCCTTTAAAATAGAGCGTGAGTGTCCCGTCATACGTAAGAATGAGCGATCCTGTACTTTCGATATGCAGCACAAACATGAACCCCTTAAAACCTTTTGTCCTGATATGGCGCCAGTTTTCATAGTTTTTGTAACTATTTTCTGCCCAATATTTTGGATTATCATTCTCAATTATGAGCATGCAATCAGAAGAGACTTCATCATAAGACCTGCTTATCATAAAAGCACATGCATTGTCGTATTCTTTCTTTGATATATTAAAGGTCCTGGAAACAATGTCGATTATAGTCTTCTCCTGCTCGGATATCAATCCGTCTTCAAAAGCAAATTCCAGCAACTGAAGAAAAACGATCATTCTCTCTTCAAGAAACAATCCTTTCTTAATCTGCCGGCATATATTTGTGATCTGGAAAGTTATAAGTGAATCCTCATCGGAGAGCTCAGCCTTATCTACGCTTTTAAGTTCATTTGAATAAAACTCAAGGTTATTTTCAAAAAGAGCATAGTACTCTTCTTCCAGTTCACGGTTAAGGTACCTCCTGAGGTAACTGCGGAGTATTTTTTTACCCCTTGACGAAATACCGCCCGGATTAATAGTGGAAACGATAGCAAAAATGTGAATCAGAGCAAGGAGTACAGATTCCCTCATAAAAATAACTATGAAAAAAAGACCGCAAGATAAATTTCATGCGGTCATATATTTATGAAAAAGTTATTATACAATTTTGCTTCTTATGCTCGCAATTGCATTCGTGATGTCTATAATGTTCTGATTTGTAAGGCTTGTCGTCAGTCCATCATAGACTTTCTTTATGGGCTCCAGCTTGTCAACAAATTCTTTCAGATTCGGGTCATCCATATAAGGTTTGGTAATATCCATAAACAGATCGAAAGAATTCTTCTGTTCAATCAGAACCTTTGAAATTCCGGCAACCTGATAAGCGGCCTCTGATACGTGAGTTGTAAGATACATTCCCTCAACCCAGGCACCACCGACAACGAGCAGGGCTAGAGACTGCTGTTCATTATCACTCAGGTATGCATAAGTATTGTTAAAAGCATCCGTGAGTATATTTATCAGCTCATCCCTCTTATCCCAATTATCTTTGATCCTGTCATACAATGTTTCATCATATATCTTTGACATCCTCAGTTCATCGGCCAGCGACTGGATTGCATTAAGATAATTAATAACTTCCTGCTGAATATTGTACAATGTGGCATAACTCAGATCAGCACCGTAAGCACCCAGGTTTATAGCTTTGCTTGGGCTGGTTAAATATTTCCTTGCATTTTCTACCGGATTAGTAATGCCCAGAATATACCCAACCTCCAGGTCTTGAAGCATTTTAATAACCTCAGCAGATGTGGGTAAGGGATAGACATTCTTTTCGATCTCATTTTGAAGAGTCTCAGCCTGTTCAAGTTCAACCTTCTTCAGATCTTTCTTTTCAGATCTGTTTTTACATGAACTCAGCCCTGAAACGCATAAGATAAGCATTGGAAGAATGATTACTGCTATAGCCTTTTTCATTTTAGTTAGTTTAAATTAAAACCTCATTTAAAACGCCTATAAAAATAATAAATAATATTAAAATAGCCCCCTCACTTTAATCTATTTTGCAAATTCATTCATTATTATCTTTTTAAGTTATTATCAGGAACTGTTTTTTCCATCAGCAATGATTTTCATACATATACCGGATTCGGTTCATGCTCTATTTTGTTTATCTTTGAACCCCTGAAACAAAATTATTTCTGATGAAATGGAACTTTGATGAAGAGGTTTCAAGGGAAGGCACCGACTGCGTTAAGTACGATCTCAGGAAAGAAACATTTGGTTCTGAGGACGTTATTCCGATGTGGGTTGCTGATATGGATTTCAAAACACCTGATTTTATTATAAGCGCACTTAGGAAGCGGCTTGAACATGAGATAATGGGATATTCATTTCGTCCGGCAGAATATTTCAGATCAATCTCTTCCTGGCTCCTTAAGAAACATAACTGGGAAATTGAGGATGAATGGATCTGCTTCTGCCCAGGTATAGTTCCAGCGCTCAATCTATGCACCCTGTCATTTACGCGTCCGGGCGATTCCATTATTATTCAGCCTCCCGTATATACCCCGTTTTTTTCAGCGGTTGAAAATCATGGACGTAATCTTATTTATAACCAGCTGATTGAGGCAAACGGCAGATGGGTTATGGATCTTGATTCTCTTAAAGATTCCGTAACATCAAATACAAGAATGATAATCATCTCGAATCCTCATAATCCTGTTGGGAGATCCTGGTCCCCTGATGAACTGACCGGTCTGGCAGAAATCTGTTTAAAGAATAATATTCTGATCCTTTCCGATGAGATACATTGTGATCTGATACTTCCTGGTTCTCACCATACTCCTGTTGCAAGACTCTCTGATAAAATTGCAGAAATTACTGTTATGTGTATCGCCCCAAGTAAAACATTCAATCTTGCTGGTCTGTCAACATCATCAGTAATCATTCCCAATCCTGTATTAAGAAAATATTTTAATTCAAAAATAGAGCATCTTCATGTCGGAAACGGTAATATCTTTGGCACAGTTGCTTCAACAGCAGCATATTCGGATGGTTATGAGTGGCTTGAAAACCTGATGGACTATCTGAATCAGAATGCCGGTTATGTAACTGAATATTGCAGGGAACGTGTCCCGGAAATAGTACCTGTAAAGCCTGAAGCAACGTACATGATCTGGCTGGATTGCAGGAAACTTGGCATGACTGGAGAAGAGCTCCAGGATTTTTTCGTCCATAAAGCTAAAGTAGGTTTAAATGAAGGATCTGCTTTCGGCCCGGGCGGCGAAGGCTTTATGAGGATGAACCTTGGAACAACCCGTCAACGGGTAGTAAGAGCAATGGAACAGATTGAGAAAGCAGTGGCAACCATCAGATAAACAGGATCTAATAACACTTAAATGAAAAATACTCTAAAAGTAAAGCTGACCCTTGAAGATGGCTTTGTATATTATGGCAGATCATTCGGATCTCCAATTGCTGCAGCAGGTGAAGTTGTTTTCAATACAGCAATGACCGGATACCCTGAAAGTCTGACCGACCCTTCATATAAAGGACAAATCCTGTGCCTTACTTACCCGCTTGTTGGAAATTACGGAGCGCCGGGGAAAAGTGAGGAAAACGATCTTTATAGTTTTTATGAATCTTCCTCAATTCATATCTCCGGATTGATTGTCTCTGATTATTCATTTGATTACAGTCACTGGAATGCCAGCGAGAGCCTTGATGAATGGCTCAGGCGAAATAAAGTACCGGGAGTTTTCGGAATAGATACGCGTGCACTGACAAAAAGGATAAGGGAAAAAGGAGTAATGCTTTGTAAGGTTGAACCCGAAGGCACTGAGATCGGTTTTTATGATCCGAACAGGACTAATCTGGTCGCAGAAGTAAGTACTCGCGAGAAAAAAAAATATGGTTCAGGAAGTTATAAGATCATGCTTGTCGATTGTGGTGTCAAATACAACATAATAAGAAACCTGCTGAAAAGAGATACAACAATAATAAGGGTGCCATGGGATTATGATTTTAATGAGGAAGAATATGACGGACTCTTCCTTACAAATGGTCCGGGCGATCCAAAAATGTGCGGAAAAACCATTGATAACATCAGGAAAGCATTTTCAGGTAACAAACCCATTTTCGGGATATGCCTCGGGAATCAGCTTATGGCGCTGGCTTCGGGAGCTAATACCTATAAACTCAAATACGGACACAGAAGCCATAACCAGCCCGTATTAAAGGTTGGAACCGACAAAGCTTATATAACATCACAGAATCACGGATTTGCAGTCGACAACAACACTCTGGATAAAGAGTGGGAGCCTCTGTTCATCAACATAAATGACAGCACCAATGAAGGGATGAAGCACAAAACCAGGCCTTTTTTCTCAACCCAGTTCCATCCCGAAGCTTCAGGCGGACCGACTGATACAGATTACCTGTTTGATGATTTCATCAGCAATATCCAAATGTTTCACTCCTAAATCCCATTAAAAGGACTTCAATTTCTACCATGATAATTAGCCCCCCTTTATGGAGGTTGGTGGGCTAATCTTCTTTCATCATCTTTTCTATCAGTGCTCCAGCCGATTTACTGTTGAAACACTTTATCCTTTCTCCAAATATTTTTGAGATATTATTATTGCACAGGTTGCCGATACTCCCTTCATGGGTATAATCAGTCACTGATGTCTTTGTGAAATCAATTTTGCCAATCAATTCTGAAACCTTTTTATATGCATCCCTGAACGGAATACCCTGTTTTACGAGACGGTTGACTTCCTCAGTGCTGAATATGCTGTTATATAGAGGATTCGCAGTTATATCTTCATTTACCTTAATATGATTAAGCATTATTGTCATTATGCTCAGGCATCCCTTTAGCTCTGAGAAAGCATTGAATATCAATTCCTTTAACAATTGCAATTCTCTGTTGTATCCTGATGGCAGACCGGAGACTAAAGCTGATACCTGTCCAGGAAGAGTCTGGATCAGACTGGTTTTTCCCCTAATAATTTCAAAAACATCAGGATTTCTTTTCTGGGGCATAATACTCGATCCTGTTACATACTCATCGGGAAAATCGATAAAACGCAATTCTGCTGTCATGAATAGACAAACATCCATTGAAAAACGCGAAAGAGTCTGAGCTATCGAAGCCAGTGCTGAAGCTGTTGCCAGCTCAGCTTTGCCGCGGTTTAGGCTCGCATACGCTGAGTTATACATCAGATCTTCAAACTCAAGGAGATCCGTCGTCAGCTTCCTGTTCAAAGGAAGGGTGGAGCCATACCCGGCTCCCGACCCGAGTGGATTCCTGTTGTTAAGAGCCCTTGCTACCGAAAGTATAAGAAGATCATCAGCCAGGCTTTCGGAATATGATCCAAACCACATCCCAAATGATGATACCATTGCAGGCTGCATGTGAGTGTAGCCGGGAATTAGTACTTGTTTATACTGCTCGCTAAGGGATAGAAACTGATAAAAAAGCCTGCTTATGCTTTTTGCCAGATCATCAGTCTCCTTCCTTGTATAGAGCCTGATGTCAGTCAGTGCCTGATCGTTTCTCGACCTTCCCGTATGAATTTTCTTACCAGCATCACCCAGAGCTGAAACCAACTCTTTCTCCAGTTGAGAATGGATATCCTCAATACCTTCTTCAATTGTGAGATTGCCTGTTTTAACTTTTTTATAAAGAGAAAAGAGGGCTTTTAATAATCCTTTTTTTTCGTTATCGGATATTAATCCGGCTTCATTAAGCATTATTCCATGAGCCATTGACCCTGCTATGTCCCATTCAGCAAGACAAAGATCTGTTGTCCTGTCCTTTCCGGAAGTGAATTCAATCACTGAAGGATCAGGAATCACGCCTTTTTCCCAGAGTTTCATATTTGTAATTTATAAGTCGCTTTGCATTTTCAGTGATATGGTTGTTAAACTCTTATTTATTTCTGCTGGCTTCAACAATAGCCCGGTGCGCCATAAGCCTGATAGCATTGATCCTTATAAATCCCTTGCTGTCAATCTGGTTGAACCCACCCTCAATATCCATACTCGAAAGTTCTTTATTGTAAAGCGATGAAGGGGATTCACGTCCTTCTATCAGTACATTTCCCTTGTAGAGGCAGAGATGTACACTTCCGTCGATAAGCTCCTGACTCTTTTCAATGGCTGCCATAAGAAAATCCATTTCCGGACTGAACCAGAATCCATAGTAAATAAGTTCTGAAAATTTAGGAGTGAGCATGTTTCTAAGACGCATCACCTCTCTGTCCATTGCGATGCCTTCAAGGTCCATATGGGCTATGTGGAGAACTGTTGCTGCCGGAGTCTCATAGACACCACGCGATTTTATCCCCACGAACCTGTTCTCGACCATATCGAGCAGGCCTATTCCGTTCTTACCTGCAAGTTCATTGAGATAAATATACATATCGTACGATTCTTCTTTCACAGTTCCGTCATCTTTGTTTACCAGTTTTATGGGGATCCCATTTTTAAAATGAATTGCAATCCGGGTTTCTTTATCAGGAGCGTCCTGCGGAAGCACCATTTTTTCCAGCATGTTTTTCTGGACTGAGTACATCGGATCTTCAAGGATACCAGCCTCATGGCTTATGTGCATCAGGTTATCGTCTTCGCTGTAAGGCTTGTCAATGCTGGCCTTAACAGGAATTTTCTTCTCGGCTGCATATTTTAAGAGGTCAGTTCTGCCCTTGAATTTTTCAAGAAACTCTTTGTCTTTCCATGGTGAAATGACTTTGATATCAGGCTTAAGTGCATAATAACAAAGCTCAAACCTTACCTGGTCGTTGCCTTTTCCGGTTGCTCCGTGAGCAACTATATTTGCATTTTCATTAATTGCCGTTTCAATCTGTTTTTTTGCAATAAGAGGCCTGGCAAGGGCTGTACCAAGAAGATACCTGCCTTCATAGATGGCATTCCCCATTATAGCCTTAAGAACATAATTATCAATAAATTCCTTTTTCAGGTCGGAGATTATTACTTTTGAAGCGCCAAGCAGCAAGGCTTTTTTCCTGCACTCTTCGAAATCATCTGCCTGTCCGACATCTGCAACAAATGCAATTACTTCATACTCCTTTTCAATTAACCACTTCAGAATAACAGATGTATCCAATCCGCCGCTATAGGCCAAAATAATTTTTTCTTTCATTTTCTTATTATTTATCCTATGTATTTTTTCTTATGTTTTTTTATCTTTTTGATATATTAGTGCCTTTCCCTTCAATCTGTTTATGCAGTCCGGGCATTATCAGTTCCAGGCATGAATGGACCTGATTCAGTGTTATACCATCACGTGGGATTATAAGTATTGTGTCATCTCCGGCTATGGTACCGGCTATCTCATACCTGCTGGTGTTGTCAATATAATAAGCTGTTGCATTGGCATTTCCCGGAATTGTTCTTATAACCATAAGCCCCTTTGCTTCAACAATTTCACGAATGACAGGGATTATATTGAGCCTGGCATCTGCATCAGGGGCAGCTCCTTCTTTACTTGTGAGGGCATATCTGTAACCGCCTTTCCCGTCAGGAATCCTGCTTACCCCCAGCTGCCTTAAATTGCGGGATAATGTAGCTTGAGTACAGATTATCCCTTTCCCTTTCAGTTTTTTCAACAAAACCTCCTGCGACATTACATTTTCTCCGGCAATAATTCTCTCAATAGCCAGCAGCCTTTTGGTCTTTTGCATAAATATTCATTTTTTTTGCAAATATATACATTTTTATTCCATGCCAAACCATATTTAAAAATTTATTATATTTTTGAGGACTAAAACCTGCCAATGAAAGAGGATATAAGGAAGGTAATTATCCTTGGATCGGGAGCGCTTAAGATCGGTGAGGCCGGCGAATTTGATTATTCAGGTTCTCAGGCACTTAAAGCTTTAAAGGAGGAAGGGATAAAGACCGTGCTAATCAATCCCAACATTGCCACTGTGCAAACTTCAGAAGAGCTTGCCGATAAAATCTATTTCCTTCCGGTAACACCATATTTTGTCGAAAAGGTAATTGAAAAGGAGTCGCCGGATGGGATACTTTTATCATTTGGAGGACAAACAGCTCTAAACTGCGGAACAGAATTATTTCGTAAGGGAGTTTTCGATAAGTATAAAGTAAAGGTACTTGGGACTCCTGTGGCAGCAATTATAGACACTGAGGATCGTGAGCTTTTTGTAAAGAAACTTAAAGAGATTGATGTCAAAACACCCCGGAGCATTGCGGTACATGGGGTCGAGGAAGCAGTCGATGCAGCAGGTAAACTCGGATTCCCGGTTATCATCAGGGCCGCCTATACACTGGGTGGCCAGGGCAGCGGTTTTGCCACAAATACTGAAGAATTGCACACTCTTGCTTTAAAAGCGTTTTCATATACAAACCAGATTCTTGTTGAGGAATCACTGAAAGGATGGAAAGAGGTTGAATATGAGGTGGTCAGGGATAAATATGATAATTGCATAACCGTATGCAATATGGAGAATTTCGATCCCCTGGGCATCCATACCGGAGAAAGTATCGTTGTAGCTCCTTCACAGACCCTCTCAAACAGTGAATATCATAAACTCCGGGAGCTCTCAATAAGAATCATAAGGCATATAGGCATAGTGGGCGAATGCAATGTTCAGTACGCACTTTCACCCGAATCGGAAGATTACAGGGTCATTGAGGTAAATGCAAGGCTTTCAAGGTCAAGTGCGCTGGCTTCCAAAGCAACGGGATATCCTCTTGCTTTTATAGCCGCAAAACTTGGAATAGGTTATGGCCTCCATGAGCTCAAAAATTCGGTCACAAAGAAGACGACCGCCTTCTTCGAACCTGCTCTTGATTACATTGTATGTAAGGTACCCCGATGGGATCTCAATAAATTCAAAGGTGTCTCTCACCTGATTGGGAGCAGTATGAAAAGTGTGGGAGAGGTAATGGCAATCGGAAGATCTTTTGAGGAGGTGATCCAGAAGGCACTCAGAATGATAGGTCAGGGGATGCATGGATTTACCGGTAACCTGAAACTCGATTTCAGGGATATCGAAAAGGAGCTTGCCGAACCTACCGACATGAGAATCTTTGTAATTGCTGAAGCACTTGAGAAAGGAATTACGGTGGATAGAATCCATGAACTTACAAAAATTGACAAATGGTTCCTGTATAAATTAAAAAATATAATAAGCATTAAAAACGAGTTATGCAATTTTACAACCCTTGAATCGGTACCTGAAGATTTGCTTGCTCAATCCAAAATTTATGGATTCAGCGATTTCCAGATAGCACGCCATGTTATGAGATCACGTGCTTCGAATATAAATCAGGATCTTTTAAAAGTCAGGGAGTTCAGGAAAAAACTTGGAATAGTCCCTTATGTAAAACAGATCGACACGCTTGCAGCTGAATACCCAGCAGTTACAAATTATCTTTATCTGACATACAGCGGGTCAGAACATGATATTTCTTTTAATGATGACAAAAGATCAATAATTGTACTTGGATCAGGCGCTTACAGAATAGGGTCGAGCGTTGAATTTGACTGGTGTTCGGTAAACGCCGTTGATACCATTAAAAAAGAAGGATTAAGATCAATAATGATCAATTATAATCCTGAAACCGTAAGTACCGATTATGATATATGCGACAGGCTCTATTTTGATGAGCTTACATTCGAAAGGGTTCTGGATATCATCGATCTTGAATCACCCGGGGGGGTAATTGTATCAGTCGGAGGGCAAATCCCAAATAACCTTTCAATGCGCCTGCATGAATATCATGTGCCGGTTCTGGGTACATCTCCAGTATCGATCGACAGGGCAGAAAACAGACATAAATTCTCCCATATGTGCGATACCCTTAAGATCGATCAGCCAAGATGGAAAGAACTGTCAACCATTGATGATATTTTTGGTTTTGTCGATCAGATTGGCTTCCCGGTACTTATACGTCCGTCCTACGTTTTGTCGGGGGCGGCTATGAATGTTGTCTCTAACAGAAATGAGCTTTCGCATTATCTGGATCTTGCTGCACAGGTTTCAAAACAATATCCCGTAGTGGTGTCAAAGT
>Ga0315295_10001360_pt1 | contig 20975 bp, 23 predicted proteins | sample YL17G14_0_MG_FD_204453 | JGI IMG/M metagenome (GOLD analysis project Ga0315295, IMG submission 204453) | Sediment microbial communities from Yellowstone Lake, YNP, Wyoming, USA - YL17G14_0 | ecosystem: Environmental > Aquatic > Freshwater > Lake > Sediment | place: USA: Wyoming | collected...
GCCGCGCGCGTCGAGCGACCCCTCCAGATCGCGGGACTGCCCTCGAGCATGGACGACGAGTATGGGTTCACTGTCGGATACTTGACTGACAGGAAATGAGTCCCGGCCCGACCCGCCTCCTCGTCGGCCGCCGCCTGCGTCACGAAAAGCCATTCCACGGCTGATTTCCGGAGATCAGCCGCCCAGGCTGCGCCTCAGCTCGTCCACCTTGCCCGTGATCATCGACTGGATCTCGGCGAGCCGCTCCGGCGTCCGGGCCTCGAAGCGGAGGACCAGCAACGGCTGGGTGTTGGAGGCCCGGACCAGCCCCCAGCCGTCGGGGAAGAGGACCCGCACGCCGTCCACCGTCACCGCCTCGTGGCGGGCGGCGAACCACTCCTGGGCCCGCCGGACCAGCTCGAACTTCATCTCCTCCGGGCAGTCGTAGCGGATCTCCGGGGTGGAGAAGGTCCTGGGGACGTCGGCGAGCAAGGTCGAGACCGGCCGGTCGGTCCGGGAGACGAGCTCGAGCAGGCGGCCCGAGGAGTAGATGCCGTCGTCGAACCCGAACCAGCGGTGGGCGAAGAAGATGTGGCCGCTCATCTCGCCGGCCAGCAGCGCCCCTTCCTCCTTCATCTTGGCCTTGATGAGGCTGTGGCCGGCCTTCCACATGATGCCGCGCCCGCCGTGGGCCGCGATGTCGTCGTAGAGGGTCTTCGAGCACTTCACCTCGCCCACGATGGCCGCGCCCGGGTTCTCGGCCAGCACGGCCCGGGAGAAGAGGATCATGAGCTGGTCGCCCCAGAGCACGTTTCCCTTCTCGTCGACCGCACCCACCCGGTCGGCGTCGCCGTCGTAGGCGATGCCCAGGTCGGCGCCGGTCGAGCGCACCCTGGCCTTCAGGAACTCGAGGTTCTTCTCGACGGTGGGGTCTGGGTGGTGGTTGGGGAACCGCCCGTCCATCTCCACGAAGAGCGGGACCACGTCGATGCCCATCGACCGGAAGAGAGGCACGGCGATGACGCCGCCGGTGCCGTTGCCGGCGTCGACGACCACCTTCAGCTTGCGGGAGCCGAGCTTCAGGTTCTCCCGGACGAAGGCCAGGTAGGGCGTGACGATGTCGTGGGTGTCGACCTGGCCGGATCCGTCGGCGAAGCCATCGGCCGCGATGCGCCGCCACAGGGCCTGGATCCCGTCGCCGTGGAGCGTGCTCTTCCCCACGCCCACCTTGAGACCGTTGTACTCGGGCGGATTGTGGGAGCCGGTGATCATCACCAGGCCGTCCACGGGCAGCGTGGCCGCGGCGAAGTAGGTGAGCGGGGTGGGGACGACGCCCAGGTCGGTCACGTCGACGCCGGTGGAGACCAGCCCATCGATCATGGCCCGGGCGAAGCGCGGCCCGCTCTCGCGGCAGTCGCGCCCGACCACCACCCGCCGGCCGCCCTTCTCGCGCACCTCGGTGCCGAGCGCGCGACCGACGAGGCGCACCGCGTCCTCGGTGAGGTCCTGGTCCACCAGCCCGCGGATGTCGTACTCGCGGAAGATCGTCTTCGAGATGGCTGCCATGCGGTCCCCTCCCCCGCGCCTAGAGAAGCCTGGTCCGCCCGCGCCGCTTCATCTCCTCCACGGCCTTGCGAACGTCCTGGGCCCTCTCCTTCCTCACCACCAGCACCACGTCCCCGGCGTCCACCACCACCACGCCGTCCACCCCGACCACCACCACCGGTCGATCTCCCTGGGCGAGCACCACGTCGTCGTGCCCGTCGATGACCACCGCGTCGCCCTGCAGCACGTTGCCCAGGTCGTCGAGGTCGCGGACCTCGGAGAGGGCGGCGAAGCTGCCCACGTCGCTCCAGCCGAACTCGGCCGGCACCACCGCGATGCGCTGGCTCTTCTCCATGACGCCGTAGTCGATGGAGATGGAGGGAGCGGCCGGGAAGACCCGCGCGAGCGTCCGGGCGTAGGCCGGGGTCCCCATCGACTTCTCGATGACGGCCAGCTGCTCGCCCAGCACCGGCATGGCGCGCCGGATCTCCTCGAGGATGACGTCGGCGCGAAAGAGGAAGATGCCGCTGTTCCAGAGGTAGCCGCCCTCGGCCAGGTAGCGCGAGGCGGTGACCACGTCCGGCTTCTCGACGAAGCGCTCCACGCGGGCGGGGTGGAAGGCCTTCTTGCCCCGCCCGAGCGGCTTCAGCTTCGCGCCCACCTTGAGGTAGCCGTAGCCGGTCTCGGGCCGGTCGGGGCGGATGCCGATGGTGGCCACCGCCCCCTCGAAGGCGAGCAGCGCGCCGGCGGCGAGCGCCTCGCGCATGGCCTCGGGGCGGGCCACGTGGTGGTCCGCCGGGAGCATGGCCATGACGCCCTTGGGATCGCGCCGCCTCACGTGCAGGGCCGCCAGCCCCACGCACGGGGCGGTGTTCCGCGGGCAGGGCTCGACGAGGAGGTTGTCCTTGGGGAGCCTGGGCAGGATGCGCCGGGCCGCTGCGGCGTGGTTCGGCCCGCAGACCACGAAGGTGTCCTGGACGCGCGCCAGCGGCGGAAGCCGGTTCACCGTCGCCGCCAGCATGGGCTCGTCGCCGTCGAGGGGCAGGAACTGCTTGGGGCGGTTCTTGCGGGAGAGCGGCCAGAATCGGGTACCGCTGCCGCCGGCCATCACCACGGGGTAGAGCCTCATGCGGTTCTCCAGGCGGTGAGGAGCTCGTGGAGGATGCGGGCGCTCGCGCCCCACACCACGTCCCCTCCCACCTCGAAGGAATGGACCTCGTGCACCATGCCGAACGCCTCCCGCGTCCCGGTCCGGTGCTTGCCCGGCGCGAGGAGATCGGCGACGGAAAGCTCGACCAACCCCGCCACCTCGTCCGGCTGCGCGACGTAGGGGTAAGGGTATGGCACGACCGCCACCCACGGCGTCAAGCGGAACCCGGAGAGCACGGCCAGGACCTCCCCCAGCCTCCCCACCACCTCCGCGTCGGCCGGCCGGAGCCCGATCTCCTCGTGCGCCTCGCGGAGCGCCGCGGCGAGTGCGTCGGCGTCACCGGGATCGATCCGGCCGCCCGGAAACGAGATCTGCCCGGGGTGCAACCTCAGATCGTCGCGACGGCGCGTCATGAGGACGTGCGGCGCGCCGGCCGGGAAGTAGACCGGCACCAGGACCGCGGCCTCGGTGAGCGCGCCGGGCGACTCGCGGTACCCGGGCGAGATGCCGGAGAGGTCGAGGAGCGAGGCGGGGCGGCCGGCGAGCGCGCGTCGCAGGCCGTCCCGCGTCATCGGGCGTGGACGGCGGGCGGAGGGTGCGGCTCGTCGTCCCGGGGAAGCACGCCCTGCCAGACGAGCACGGCCACGAGCACGCCGACCACGATCCGCCAGCCCACGAAGACGTAGGTGGTGCGCGTGCGCAGGTAGCGGAGCAGCCAGCCGATGACGAGGTAGCCCACCGCCGCGGAGACCGCCGTGCCGATGATCGTCGCGCTCCGCCAGGCCGCCTCGCCCCGGAGGACCGGCAGCGCCCTCGCGAGCTTGTAGGCCCCGGCGCCCAGGATGATCGGCACCGAGAGCAGGAAGCTGAAGCGCGCGGCGGCCTCGCGCGAGAAGCCGAGAAGCATCCCGGTGGTGATGGTGCTGCCCGAGCGCGAGGTCCCTGGCACCAGCGCCAGCGCCTGTCCGATGCCGATGGCGAAGGCCGAGCGCGCGGTGAGATCGTCCATCGACCGGCGATGCGAGGCGTACCGCTCGGCGCCGGCCATGACGAGCCCCCAGAAGACGAGGGAGAAGGCGATGACGAGGTTGCCGAGAGACTCGATGCGCCGCTCCAGCAGCTTGCCGGCGACGGCGGCCGGAACGGTGCCGAGCGCGATGTACCAGGCCAGGCGCGCGTCGGCCGTGCCGAGGGGGCTCCCCGCCCCCAGCCCGCGCAGCCAGGCCGTGCCGATCCGCCAGAGGTCCTGGCGGAAGTAGACCAGCACCGCGAGCGTGGTGCCCGACTGGATGATGGTGACGAAGGCCCGGAAGCGCGGGTCGCCGAGGCTCTCGCCGAGGAGCTCGCCCGCCAGCAGCAGGTGGGCGGTGGAGCTCACCGGCAGGAACTCGGTGACGGCCTGGACGACGCCGAGGAGGACGGCAGCGAGGAATCCCATGCCGTCTCCGCGGATCCCCCCGCCGCGCTAGGCGCGCTTGCCCTTGCGCCCCACCGCGGCCCGGAGCTCTTCCTTCCTGTCGGTGCGCTCCCAGGTGAAGGCCTTCTCCTCCCGGCCGAAGTGGCCGTAGGCGGCGGTCGACTGGTAGATGGGGCGAAGCAGGTCGAGTCCCCGGATGATCTCCTTCGGGGTGAGGCCGAAGACCCGGCGGACGGCCGCCGCGATGGCGTCCTCGGAGGCCGTGGAGGTCCCGAAGGTCTCCACCATGACGGAGACGGGCTCGGCCACGCCGATGGCGTAGGCGACCTGCACCTCGCAGCGGGTGGCGAGGCCGGCTGCCACGACGTTCTTCGCGATGTACCGCCCCATGTAGGCGGCCGAGCGGTCCACCTTGGAGGGGTCCTTGCCGCTGAAGGCTCCGCCGCCGTGGCGACCCATGCCGCCGTAGGTGTCGACGATGATCTTCCGGCCGGTGACGCCGGTGTCGCCCATGGGACCGCCGATCACGAACCGGCCGGTGGGGTTGATGAAGATCTTCGTCTTCCGGTCGACCAGCCTCCTGGGGAGCGCCCGGGCGATGACCTGCTCGCGGACCGCCTCGTGCAGCTTCCTGTTGGAGATGTCCGGGGAGTGCTGGGTGGAGACCACCACCGTGTCGATGCGCGAGACCTTGCCGCCGCGGTACTCGACGCTCACCTGGGCCTTGCCGTCGGGGCGCAGGAAGTCGAGGCCGCGCCGGCGGGCCCGGGAGAGCTCGCGGGTGAGGTGATGCGCGTACTGGATGGGCGCGGGCATCAGCTCGGGGGTCTCGTCGCAGGCGTACCCGAACATCATGCCCTGATCGCCGGCGCCACCGGTGTCGACCCCCTGCCCGATGTCGGGGGACTGCTGATCGACCGCCACCAGCACCGCGCAGGTGTGGCCGTCGAACCCCATTTCACTGCTGGTGTATCCGATCTTCTTGACCGTGTCCCGGGCCAGCCTCTGGTAGTCGATCTGCGCCGGGGTGGTGATCTCGCCGGCGATCATCACGTAGCCGGTCTTGAGCAGCGTCTCGCAGGCCACGCGGCCCCGGGGATCCCGGGCCAGCACGGCGTCCAGGACGGCGTCGGAGATCTGGTCGGCCATCTTGTCCGGATGGCCTTCGGTCACCGACTCGGAGGTGAAGAGGAAGTCTTTCTGCATGGTTCTCCCGGGAAAGGGCGGCCAAGGTACGTCCGCTGGAACGGACGTGTCAAGGTCGGCGGGGCGGGAGCGGATGAAGCGCGGGAGGGCCGTCCGCCGGGCTTTTCAGCCGCTCACCGGCCCGACGGTGGCGTCGGCGTCGAGCAGGCCGGGGAACCGCCGGGCCATCTCGGCCCGCACCTCGCGCTCGATGTCGTCGGCGGTGTCGAGCTGCAGGAGTCGGTCGAGCAGCTCGCGCCCCTCCCGCGCGCTGGCGCTGCGGATCACCCGCTTCACGAGCGGGATGGACGGGCCGTTCATGGAGAGGTCGTCGAGCCCCAGGCCGAGGAGCACCAGCGTGTAGAAGGGATCGCCGGCCATCTCGCCGCACATCGCCACCGGCTTGCCGGCGCGGTGCGCGGCGTCGGTGATGGCCCGCAGCGTGCGCAGGACGGCCAGGTGGAGGGGACGGTAGAGATAGGCCACGTCCTTGTTCTGCCGGTCCACGCCGAGGGTGAACTGGATGAGGTCGTTCGTGCCGATGGAGAGGAAGTCCACCTCCTCGGCGAGCCTGTCGGCCAGCACCGCCGCGCTGGGCAGCTCGATCATGATCCCCACCGGCGGAAGGCGCGCCGGCAGCCGCTGGGCCAGGACCTCGTCGAGCGACTCGGCGAGCATTCGCTTGGCGGCCCGGACCTCGGCCACGCCGCTCACCATGGGGAACATGAGGCGCAGGTTGCCGTGGGCCGCCGCCCGGACCGCGGCGCGCAGCTGGGCCCGGAAGAGGTCCGGGTGGCGCAGGCAGTAGCGCACCGCCCGCAGGCCGAGCGCCGGGTTCTCGGACTGGTCCTTCTGGCCGGAGGGGAGCTTGTCGCCGCCCAGGTCGAAGGTGCGCACCGTGACCGGCCTGCCGTCCATGGCCTCGAGGATGGTGCGGTAGTCCCGGTAGTGCTCCTCCTCGGAGGGCAGCGCGTTTCGCCCCATGTAGAGGAACTCGGTGCGGTAGAGCCCCACCCCCTCCCCGCCGTGGGAGAGCAGCCCCGGGACCTCCTCGCCGAACTCGATGTTTCCGAGCATGCCGATGCGAACGCCGTCCACCGTCTCGGCCGGAAGGTCCTTCAGCCGCGCCAGCTCGGCCTCGCGCTCGAGGTGCCGGATGCGGGCCGCCTCGTAGTCGGCGCGCTCCCCGGCGGTGGGGTTCACGACCACCACGCCCCGGCCGCCGTCCACCACGATCCAGTCGCCGCGCTCGGCGGCGGCGCTGGCCCGCCCGGCGCCGACCACCGCCGGGATCTCCAGCGCCCGGGCCACGATGGCGGTGTGGCTGGTGATGCCGCCGGCGTCGGTGACCAGGCCCACCACCTTTCGGTCGTGCAGGAGGAGCGCGGTGTCGGCCGGCGACAGGTCTCGGGCCACCACCACCGATCCAGGGGGCGGCAGCTCGGCGACGTCCACGCCCTGGCCGAGCAGGTTCTTCACGATGCGCTCGCCCACGTAGTCCACGTCGGAGCGCCGCTCGCGGAAGAACTCGTCGTCCGGGTCGAAGGCCCCCTTGATCTTCCGGATGGCGCGCTTGACCGCCCACTCGACGTTCACCCGGTCCTCGCGCACCAGCCGCCGGACCTCGTCGACGAGCGAGGGATCGCGCAGCATGGCGCGGTGGACGTCGATGATGGCGACGTGCTCGGTCCCCTCGGACGCCTCCACCTTGGCGCGCACGCCGTCGAGCTGGTGCACCGAGAGCTCGAGCGCGGCCTCCAGGCGGGCCAGCTCGGCCTCGACCTCCTCGGGAGAGACCTTGCGGCGCGGGGTCCGCACCTTGCGCCGGTCCACGGTCCAGCAGCGCCCCACCGCGATGCCGGGCGAGGCGGGCAGTCCCTGGAGCGTGGTCGAGCCCATGTCAGCGCTCCCCGAATCCCGACTCGAAGACCTTGGCCAGCGCCTCCAGGGCCTCGGCGGCGTCTTCCCCCTCGCAGACCACCACCACCATCGACCCCTTGCCCGCCGCCAGCGTGAGCACGCCCATGATGCTCTTCGCGTTGATCTGGAGGCCGTCCTTCTCGAACTGGATGTCGCTCCTGAAGCGGTTCGCGGTCTGCACCACGATGGCGGCCGGCCGTGCGTGCAGCCCCAGCGAGTTGACGATGGTGAAGCTCCTCTCGGCGCGGTGCACCATCACCTGGCTCCCGGGAAGCGAACCGCCAGGATCCCGGCCGCGGTGCCCAGCAAGAGCGCCGCGTAGGCCGTCGGGAGGAGCCGCGCTCGCAGCCAGAGCGCCGCCACCCCGGCCGCCGCCGCGGCGACCGTCAGCGCCCCGGCGGCGAGGCCGAGACGGCCCGTCGCGACGAGCGCCAGGATGCCCGCGCCCACCCCGGCCAGCACGGCGCCGCCGTCCCGCAGGCGCGCCGCCCAGGCCGGCAAGGAGAGGGAGGCGAGCCGGAGGACCACCTCGTCGCCCGCCCGGTAGCCGGCCCGGAAGAGGGTCCAGCGCAGCCAGAGGTGGAGCGCGTTGTAGAGGAGCAGAGCGGCCACGAGCGCCGGCCATCCCAGCAGGAGCGTGCCCACCGCCGCGACCGCGCCGAAGAACGGGCGGAGGCCGGACCAGAAGAAGGCGTCTCCGACCGCGGCGAGCGGCCCCTGGAGCACCTGCTTGTACTCGAGGGGTGCGCCGGGGGGCTCCGCGCCGGCGGCCACCAGCTCCTCGTGGTGGATGGCACCGCCGACGATGGCCGCGGCCGTGTAGGGGTGGCAGTTGAAGGTGGCGAGGTGGCGTCGCAGGGCCTCGTTCCGCTGGCCGGGGTCGGCGTAGAGGCGCCGGAGGGCCGGGTCGATGGCGTAGGCGAAGCCCAGGTTCTGCATGCCGCGCCGGTTCCAGGCCGCCTGCAGGAAGAGGCACCGCCAGAAGACGCGCCGGAGCGTCACCGCAGGGACGCTCACCGGATCCCCCCGGCCAGCCAGCCGACCGCCAGCGTGAGGGCCGCGGCCCCGGCGAAGAGCCCGATGCCTCGCTGGCTGCGGAAGGCACGCGCCGCCGCAGCAGCGGCGACGCCGGTGAGGGCGGCCCAGCCGAAGCCGAGCGGCGCGTCGGCGGCCGGGAGCCCGTGAAGCACGCCGGGGATCACCCAGGCCGCGATCGCCGCCGCGGCCGGCGCGAGCACCGCCGACACCGCGAAGGGAAGCAGGAGGCCGTAGAGGTTGGTGCGCACCGCCGCGCGGGGCGATCCGCGCGCCAGGAGCGCCTCGGCCCTGGCGGCGAGCCGCACGTTCCACTCCTCGATGGCGCGGTCGGTGGACCGTCCGACGGTGGCCATGCCTCCGACGAGCGCGATGGCGAGCGCCGCGATGGCCGGGGTGACGCCGGTCCCGAGCACCCTCCCGGCCAGCACCGCCCCGGCGGAGATGGCCACGGTGGCGAGCGCCTCGTTGGGCGGGAGCGAGGCGCCCATGTTCACCGCCCCCAGCCAGAGCAGCTCGAGCGGTGCCCCCACGAGCAGCCCCCCTGGCAGGTCCCCGAGGGCGAGGCCGGTGATGGGCGCGAGAACGACCGGGCGGGCGAGCATGGCCTGCAGGAAGCCCTTGCGCTCCACCGCCGCGAGCCCGGCGACCACGGCGACGACGAGGTAGTCCACGTGGCCTCGGATCCTATCAGCCGGCGGCGTTCCAGCGCCGCTCGATCTCGGCCAGGTCGACGGGGGCGTCGAGCGGCACCGCGCGAGCCTCGACGCGGAAGCCCGCAGCCGCCAGTCGCCGCAGTGCGTCGACCTCGGGGCCGGACAGGAACACCGACGGGGTGATCTGGCGTCTCCCCTGGGAATGGTGGACGTTGCCGACGTTCAGCACGGGGGCCCGGGCGGGGGTCATGCCCGCCGCGAAGGCCCGCTCCGCCTCGGCCGCGTCGCGCAGCACGACGATGACGGGATCGGTCGACCGGGCCAGGGCCTCCCAGTCGACCGCGCCCGCCGGCTCCACCGAGGCCTGCACGCCGGGCGGGAGCGCGAGCGTCATGGCCGCCCGGGCGAGCGGGCTCTTGGCCGCCTCGTCGTCGGCCACCACCACCCGCCGCACGCCGAGGTGCGGCACCCAGCCCACGAGCACCTGCCCGTGGACCAGCCGCTCGTCGATGCGGGCGAGCGCGATCACGCGCCTCCACCGCTCCCGGGCCCGGCGCCGCCCGCGGGCTGGGCCCGGAGCAGGTCGCTCGCCAGGGCGATGTTCTTCTGCCCGTAGGCGCAGATGAGCCGGGCCACGTCGGCGAGGCGGGCGTCGGGGGTGCGGCAGGAGGAGAGCTTGAGGAGCATGGGCAGGTTGACGCCGGTGACGACGTCCACCCGGTCGCCCAGGTAGCCGAGCGCCAGGTTGGCGGGCGTGCCCCCCAGCATGTCGGTGAGCACCAGCACGCCGTCGCCCTCCTCCACCTCGCGGATGGCGGCGGCGATGGCCCCGCGCGCCGAGTCGAGTGGCTCGGCCGACGAGACCGAGACCGCCCGGGCCCGGGCCAGCGGTCCGACGATCCCCTCCGCGCAGGCCAGGGCCTCCGCGGCGAGCCTGCCGTGGGTCGCGATCACGACTCCGATCATCTTGCTTCACTCCTTGTCGACGTCGCGGTGCCAGACGCGCACCGGGATGTCCCGCTTGCCCAGGCGCTCGGCCAGCTCGGCGGCGATGGCCACCGAGCGGTGGCGACCCCCCGTGCAGCCGATGGCCACGGTGAGGTAGGTCTTCCCCTCCGCGCGGTAGCGGGGAATGAGGAAGCCGGCCAGGTCCTCGGCCTTGTCGAGAAATCGCTGCGTGTCCTCCTGCCCGAGGACGAAGTCCCGCACCCTGGGGTCGGTGCCCGGCAGGGGCTTCAGCTCCGGCACGAAGTACGGGTTGGGCAGGAAGCGCACGTCGAGCACCAGGTCGGCGTGGGCCGGGATGCCGGCGCGGTAGCCGAAGGAGACGATGGTCACCCCCATGGCGTCGGCGCCGGCCCCCACGAACCGGTTGTGCACGACCTGCTTCAGCTCGTGCACGTTCAGCCGGGTGGTGTCGATCACCTCGTCGGCCGTCGCGCGCAGCCCGGAGAGCGCCCGGCGCTCCGCCGCGATGCCTTCGGGCACGCTGCCCGAGTCGCCTGCCAGGGGGTGGCGGCGGCGGGTCTCCGAGTAGCGGCGGATGAGCGACTCGTCGGAGCAGTCGAAGAAGAGGACGGTGACGTCGGCCCCCTTGCGCCGCAGGTCCTCGACCACGCCTGGCGCCTCGGCCAGGAAGCGCTGCTCCCGGGCGTCGACCACCAGCGCGAGACGCGACACCTTGCCGGCGGTGTGGCCGGAGAGCTCGAGCAGCTTCTCCAGGAAGATGATGGGGAAGTTGTCGACGCAGTAGAAGCCGCCGTCCTCCAGCGCCCGCAGCGCGGTGGTCTTCCCCGAGCCGGACACGCCGGTCAGGATGACCACCTCGGTCCGGGGCGCGCCGCGGACCTCCTCGGGCCGGTTCGGGCTCACTCGACTTCCGTCCCGCCGCCCCCGCCCTCGGAAGGGAGCGCGATGGCGCGGTTGAGCCGCTCCTGGAACTCGCGGGCGGAGTGGTGCCCCTGGAGCTTGAGCAGGTGGTTCCGCGCCGCCACCTCGATGATGGTGGTCATGTTGCGCCCGGGCCGGACCGGGACCACCAGCATGGGGATCTCGACGTCGAGGATGCGGAACTTCCGATCGTCGACGCCCAGCCGGTCGTACTCGACGTCCGGGTCCCACTCGCAGAGCTCGAGGACGATCTCGATCTTCTTGCGCTCGCGGATGGCGGCGACGCCGAAGAGGTCCTTGATGTTGATGATGCCCAGGCCGCGGATCTCCATGTGGTGCTTGATGATCTCGCTGCCCGCGCCCACCACCGCGTCCTGGGTGCGCCGCTTCACCTCGACGATGTCGTCGGCCACCAGCCGGTGGCCGCGCATGACCAGGTCGAGGGCGATCTCGCTCTTGCCGATGCCGCTCTTGCCGAGCAGCAGGATCCCCACCCCGAGCACGTCGAGAAGCACGCCGTGCATGGAGGTGCTGGCGGTGAGCTGGTCCTCCAGGAAGGCCTGGATGTTCTCGATGAAGGTCGAGGAGAGGTGGGAGGAGCGGAAGACCGGGGTGCCGGCCTCGTCGGCGGCGGCGGCCAGATCCGGCGGGATCTCGATGTCCTTCGTCACCACCAGGCAGGCCACCTCCTGGGCGAAGAAGGTCCGGATCACCTCGATGCGCCGCTCCCGGGAGAGCGTGTTGAGATAGCTCATCTCGGTGTTGCCGAAGACCTGGACGCGCTCGCGGTGCAGGTGCTCCGTGAAGCCGGCCAGCGCCAGGCCGGGCTTCTGGATCCGGGCCGAGCTGACGCGGCGCGAGAGCCCCGGCGCGCCGGCCACCAGCGTGAGCCGCAGATCGAACTTCTGGTCGTCGAGCAGCGCCCCCACCCGGATGGCTTCCATCGACGCGGAGTCTAACCCGCACCCCGCGCGCCGTCGACCGGACGGGAGCTCCGGAAGGGCCCGGTAGGCTTTCGTTGACGGGGGTGCGCCGCGACCCTTAGATCCGACGCGCGGCATGCGCGCCCGGATCCTCTACCACGCCAACTGCTTCGACGGATGCGCCTCCGCGGCGCTGCTGGGGCGCTTCCTCCAGGCGCGCGAGGGGATCGGGCAGGACGCCGTCGAGTACCTCCCGGTGCAGCACCAGCCCGGAGACCCCATCCCGGCCGACGCGCTCTCCGCCGACGTGAACGCCATCGTCGACTTCCGCTACTCGACCTCGCCGCGGCTCGACTGGTGGTTCGACCACCACCGGAGCGCGTTCCAGCCGGCGTCCGACCGGGCCCACTTCGAGGCCGATCGCTCCGGGCAGCGCTTCTGGGACCCGGCCGCCCCCTCCTGCACCGGGTTCATCGCCCGGGTCGCCGGCGAGCGCTTCGGCTTCGAGGCCCCCGACCTCGCCGAGCTGGTGCGGTGGGCCGACATCATCGACGCCGCGAGCTTTCCCTCGGCCGAGGTGGCGGTGAAGCTCGACGAGCCGGCGCTTCGCATCATGACCTTCCTCGAGGCCAGCCGGGATCCCGAGGCCGCGGGTCGGCTGATCGAGGCGCTGCGGACGCGCCCCCTGGCCGAGATCGCCGCGCTTCCCTGGGTGGCGGGGCCCCTCGGGCCCTTGCTGGATGGCCACTTCCGCTCCATCGAGGCGATCCGTGCCGCCGCGCGCCTCACCGACGGGGTCGCCTTCCTGGACCTGGCGGCCGCCGGGCTCGAGGCCGGCAACAAGTTCGTCCTCTACTGGCTGTTCCCGGAGGCCCGCTACACCGTCACCGTGTCCCAGGACGCCAGGCGATCGAAGGTGTCGGTGGGCTCGAATCCCTGGGCGCGCCCGGCCCGGGCCCACGACATCTCGAGCATCTGCGAGCGCTACGGCGGTGGGGGACACCCGGTCGTCGGCGCGGTCTCCCTCGAGCCGTCCCGGCTCGACGACGCCCGGCGCATCGCCCGCGAGATCGTGGCCACGCTCCAGTCGCCTCCGGGGGCCGCCGCGTGACCCCGGGCCAGTACATCCTGGTGGTCGACGACGACGACGACTTCCGCGAGGCCCTCTTCGAGGTGGTCTCCGAGGCCGGCTACCCGGTGGAGCAGGCCGAGAACGGCGAGGTGGCCCTCCGGCGCATCGCCGCCGAGGCCCCGGGCATCGTGCTCCTCGACCTCAAGATGCCGGTGCTCGACGGCTTCGGCGTGGTCGAGCGGCTGCGCAAGGATCCGAGGACCGCGGCCATCCCGGTCCTCATCCTCTCCGCCTACGGATTCGAATGGGAGTCCGACCTGATCGGCGCCCAGGGCTTCATCCCGAAGAGCGTCGGCATGGAGGAGATCCTCGACCGCCTTCGCCTCGTCGCCGGCCCTCCGCCCATGCACCACTGAGCCACCACCCGAGGCCGCCCATGCTCGCCATCGTCCTGTTCGCCCACTCGATCGTTCGCTGGACCGTCCTCCTGGCAGCCGCCTGGGCCACGTGGGCGGCCATGCAGGGAGGGAGCAGCGGCCGCAGCTGGACGCGGCGGGCTCGCGTCCCCGGCGTGGTGCTGGCCTCCCTGGTCGACCTCCAGCTGATCCTGGGCCTGGCGCTCTGGCTGGCGCTCTCTCCGCACGCCATCACGGCCGGCGCCCGGTCGCACTACTGGACCTACGCCCATCCCCTGGCCGGGATCGCCGTGGTGACGCTGGTGCACGTGGGAAGCGTGCTGGTCCGGCGCAGGCTCGACGACGCCGCCCGCTGGCGAACCGCGGCGCGCTTCTACGGCGCCGCGCTCTTCGTGGCGCTCGTCGCCGTGCCCTGGCCGTTCCTGGGCAGCGCGGGGCGCTCGCTCCTGCCGCTCTAGCCGCTCTCGCCCTGGCCGCCCCCGCCCCGCGTGGGCCAGCGGATCCGGGCCCGCAGGGCCTCGGGGGCCCGCTCCGCCAGCGTGGCCGGCTTGACCGCCCCCTCGCCATAGCGATCGGCGAGCGCGTCGATGGCGGCGTTGAGCGCCGCCCGCTTGCCGCCCGGTGGCCCGGCTGCGCCGAAGAGGCCGAGCTGGGCCGACCCCTCCTCGAATCCGGACACCGACACGCCGGTGAGCCGCACCGCCCGGGAGAGGTCGGCGCGGGAGAGCCCCTCGCGGATGGCCCGGTAGATCTCGGCCGCGTCGTCGGTCGCGACCTCGAGGGTGGCGCGGCGGGTGACCTGCTCGAAGTCGGCGTACTTCACCTTCAGCGTCACGGTGCGCCCGCGCAACCCGGCCTCGCGCAGCCGGCGGGCCACGCGCACGCTCTGGTCGAGAAGCTGGGGCAGGAGCGCCTCGTCCCCGGAGAGATCCCGCTCGAAGGTGTCCTCGGCGCCGACCGACTTCGCCTCCTCGTCGGGGACCACCGGGCGCGGGTCGTCCCCGCGGGCCAGCGCCCGCATGTGGGCCCCCTGCGACCCGAACCTCTCGACCAGCACCTGCTCCGGGAAGCGGGCCAGGTCGCCCACCGTGGCGATGCCGAGCGCCCGCAGCGCCTGCTCGGTCACCCGCCCCACGCCCCAGAGGCGCGAGACGGGGAGCGGCGCCAGGAATTCCGCGGTCGTGCCCGGCGGCACGCAGACGAGGCCGTCCGGCTTGCCCAGGTCGGAGGCGATCTTCGCCGCCATCTTGCAGTCGGCGATCCCCGCCGAGACGACGAGCCCGGTCCCTGCCCGGACCTCCCGCTTCACCGCGGCGGCGATGGCCTCGGGCGCGCCGTGCAGCGCCCGGCTGGCGGTCACGTCGAGGAAGGCCTCGTCGAGGGAGAGCGGCTCGACGAGCGGGGTGTAGCGCCGGTAGAGGCCGAAGACCACCCGCGACAGCTCGCCGTACCGGTCGAACCGCGGCGAGAGGAAGACGCCATCTGGACAGCGGCGCCGGGCCTCGGCGGTGGGCATCGCCGAGCGAACGCCGAAGCGGCGCGCCTCGTAGCTCGCGGCGCAGACCACGCCGCGCCCCGACGTTCCGCCCACGATCACCGGGCGCCCCCGCAAACCCGGGTCGTCGAGCTGCTCGACGGAGGCGTAGAAGGCGTCGAGGTCGAGGTGGAGGATGGCGGGCACGCCCAACCTCTATCACCCGGTTCCCCGACCTCTCCTCGGCCCGGCCTCGCGCCCGGATACGCCCCGGATGGGTTCAAGTTTTTTTAGAGCCCGCCGATATCGTCGACTTTATGAGTCCATCTTGACCTGAATCAATTTTCACCCGACAATTGCGATACATCGCCTGGCGTATGAAGGAAGAAGGAGTTGCCTCATGGAAACGACCGGCACGACAACCACCGCATTGGTCCCGGGAGGGCGCATCGCCTCGCGCCTCTGGACCTCGGCCCGGACCGAGTTCTCCAGCCGCGGCTATCACGGCGCGCGGGTGCAGGGCATCGCCAAGCGTGCGGGCTGCAACGTGGCGCTCCTCTATCGCCACTGGGCGTCGAAGCGGGCGCTCTACGTCGAGATCCTGAAGGCGATCTGGCAGGAGGGGTCCCAGGAGATCGCCACCATGCTGGACGCGACCGGCGGTGCCCGCGGCGTGGTCACCGCCTACCTCGAGACCCGCATGAAGGATCCCGAGGCCTCCCAGATCGTGGTGCGGGAGCTTCTCGACGGCGGCCCCTTCCTCCGGGAGATCATGGCCTCCGATCCCACCGTGGTCGTGCCGCTGAAGCGGGTCATCGAGGTGCTCCGGCAGGGGAACGGCCACCAGCTCCGGGCCGGCGTGGACCCGGAGATGGCGGCGCTCCTGGTGGCGGGGTTCGCGGCGCTCATCGGCGCCGCCCACGAGTCGGCCCAGCCCTTCTTCGCGAACGGCGCCCCCTCGAGCGAGTCCTGGAAGCTGCACGTGACGGACCTGCTGCTCCACGGGCTCGAGGCCCGCTAGCTCTCCCGGCGGTGATCGCGGCGCTTGGCCGCGCACCGGCCCGGCGTTACGTTGCGGGCCATGAGATCCCACGTCGTCGTGGTCGGCGCCGGCCTGCAGGGCTGCGGGGTGGCGCTGCGCCTCGCCCAGGCCGGGAGGGACGTGGTGGTGCTGGAGCGGAGCATCCCCGGCGCGGAGGCCTCGAGCGCCGCCGGCGGCATCCTCTCCCCGGGCGTGGAGGCCGAGCCGGGTCCGTTTCACGACCTGTGCGAGCAGTCGCTGGGGCGCTGGCGAAGCTTCGCCGAGGAGGTGGAACGGCTCTCCGGGACCTGGATCGGATTCCGCGCCGGGGGGACGCTGGAGGTCTCCGTCGACGACCGCTTCACGCCGGTGCTGGCCGCGCGGGCCGCGCAGCTCGCGCGCGCCGGCGTCCACGTGGAGGTGCTCGACGGGGAGGCTGCCCGCCGGCTCGAGCCGGGGCTCTCCCCGGAGACCCGCGGCGCGCTCTACTTCCCGTCGGAGGCCTCGGTGGACCCGCGGCTCCTCGGGCGCGCGCTCCACGCCGCTGCGGCCCGCGCCGGCGCCCGCTTCGTGCACGGGCAGGTGCGCGGGATCGCCGTGGAGGGCGACCGCGTGACGGGCGTGGAGCACGAGTCGGGGCGGATCGCCGCCGGCGCGGTGGTGCTCGCCGCCGGCGCCTGGTCGCTGCAGGTGGAGGGCAACGGGCTGCCGGCCGGCGCGGTGCGCCCGGTCCGCGGGCAGATCGCGGTCCTCGACACGAGGCCGCCGCTCCTCTCCCGCGTGGTCTTCTCCGACAAGGGCTACGTGGTGCCGCGCCCCGACGGGCGGGTGCTCTGCGGCTCGACCATGGAGGAGGCCGGGTTCGAGAAGGCGGTGACCGCCGGCGGCCTGCTCCGCGTGCTGGAGCTGGCGGTGGAGGTGGCTCCGGGGCTGGCCGCGGCGCCGCTCCTGGAGACCTGGTCGAACTTCAGGCCCGCCACCCCCGACGGCCTGCCCATCCTCGGTCCGGGGCGAGCGAGCGGCCTCTTCTACGCCACCGGCCACTACCGCAACGGCGTGCTCCTCACCCCGATCACCGCCGACGTGGTGAGCGCCGCGGTCCTGGGGCGCCCCACACCGGTGGACCTCGCCCCCTTCGGTCCGGCGCGCCTCGCGCCGCGGGGAGCACCGCGATGAGCCGGGCCGTCTCCGCGCTCGCCGCCCTCCTCCTCGCCGCAGCGTGCACGGCGCGGTCGCCCGACGTGCCTCCCGAGGAGGGCGCCCACCGCGGCCGTCCCTCCCCGTCGGGCGGGACGGGCGGCCAGCTCGAGCGCGTGCGGGAGCCGCCGTCCCCTTGCCTCCCGGGGCGCGGCGAAGCCACCTCCCGGGAGCTCGTCGCCGCCGCGATCCGCGCCCGGGATGCCGGACGGCCGGAGGGCGCGCTCGCCTGCGCCGACGAGGCCCTCGAGAACGCCCCGCGCGACCTTGCCCCGCTGCGGGAGCGAGCGCTGGCGCTGGCCGACCTCGACCGCGAGGCGGACGCCCGCGCCGCGCTGGCCCGGGCGCTGGCCGCCGACCCGGACGACCCGCAGACCCTGCTCGTCGCCGCCGACCTGCACGTGACCCGCTTCGGAGACCGGGACTCGCTCGAGGCCGGGCGGGATCTCGCCCTTCGCGGCGTGGCTCGCGCCCTCTCCGGCCCGCAGGCCGATCCGTCGCTCGCGCCGCGCCTCCTCGTCCTGGCCGGCATGGCGGAGAACGACCTGGGCCGGAGCCGCGAGGCCCTCGACCACCTCGACCGCGCGCTGGCCAGGGACTCCCGCGACACCGACGCCCTCTACGAGCGCGGCGTGGCCCTCTTCGAGCTGTGCCGCTTCGCCTCGGCCCGGCGCGCCTTCGAGCGCGTGCTTCGCCACACGCCGCGGGACGCCTGGTCGCTCCACCACCTGGGGCTGCTGGCCGAGCGCTCGGGCGACGATCGTCGGGCCCGGGAGCTGCTCTCGCGGGCAGCGCGCCTGGCCCCTGGGGAGATCCATCCTCCGGTGGAGATGTCGCGCAGCGCCTTCGATGCGGAGCTGCGGCGCGCACTGGCCGGGCTCCCCGCCGCGGAGCGGGCGGCCCTCTCCGGGGTGCCGGTGGAGGTGGAGGAGATCCCCGCGCTGGCCGACCTCACCGCGGTCGAGCCACCGCTCTCCCCCTCCATCCTCGGCCTGTTCCGCGGGCCGTCCCTCTCCGAGCCCTGCGGGGCGGCCGAGGGGCCGGGCTGCCGCTCCATCGTGCTCTACCGGCGCAATCTCCTGCGCTTCGCCCGGGACCGGGCCCAGCTCGCCGATCAGGTTCGCGTCACGCTCCTCCACGAGCTGGGGCACCTTCACGGAGAGAGCGACGAGGCGCTGCGGGGACGCGGCCTGGAGTGACAGCGCCCCGTCGCCGTGCTAATCCGCACCCCATGTGGGACACCAACCTGTGGGCTCCCTGGGGGCTCATCCACGCCGTCCGCGACGGCTCGCCCGTGATCAGCGAGACCGGCCTGTGGTTCCTCTTCCAGCGCCACCCCGAGGCGGTGGAGACCGACGGCGAGGCCTACTGGCTCTACCTCGACCAGCCGTACCGGGCCGAGCGCGTGCCGGACCGGGCCTTCTACCAGCTCGTCTCGGCCCCCTCGCGCCAGCGAGGCGGATGACGCCGGAAGCTGCCGGGCCCTAGCGTCCGGCGATCCCCCGGTAGAGCGCCTCGTAGCGCTCCGCGCTGCGCTCCCAGGAGAAGTCCATGGCCATGCCGCGCTCCTGGATGCCTCGCCAGGCGCGGACGTCTCGCCAGACCTCGAGGGCGCGCCGGGTCGCGACCACCAGCGCCCCCGGGTCGAGGGGGCCGAAGAGGAAGCCGGTCCCGCTCTTCCAGCCGTCGTAGTCCTCCACCGTGTCGACCAGGCCTCCCACCGCCCGGGCCACCGGGGGCGTGCCGTAGCGCAGGCTGTACATCTGGTTCAGCCCGCAGGGCTCGAAGCGGCTGGACATGAGGAACACGTCGGCGCCCGCCTCGATGCGGTGGGCCAGCCCCTCGTCGAACCCGATGCGGGCGGCGAAGCGGTCGGGGCGCTCCCGGGCCACCCAGGAGAAGAAGTCCTCGTACTCGCGCTGCCCGCTTCCGAGCAGGGCGAACTGGACGTCGGCCCGGAGCAGCGCCGGCATGGCCGAGGCCACCAGGTCGACCCCCTTCTGGTCGGCCAGGCGCCCCACCAGCCCGATCACCGGAACGTGCGACTTCACTGGTAGTCCAAGCTCGGCCTGAAGGACAGCCTTGACCCGGGCCTTGCCTCGCAGGTCGTGCCGGTCGTAGTGGACCGGCAGGTGCGGGTCGCGGGAAGGGTCCCACTCCCTGTCGTCGATGCCGTTCAGGATGCCGAAGAGGTCCGCTCTCCGATCCCGCAGCACGGTGTCGAGCCCGTAGCCGCCCTCCACGGAGAGGATCTCCCTGGCGTAGTTGGGCGACACGGTGGTCAGCACGTCGGCGAAGGAGAGGCCGGCCTTCATGAAGTTCACCTGATCGTGGAACTCGACGCCCCGCTCGAAGCGGAAGATCGACCAGGGCAGCCCCACCGCGTCCATGACCTCCTTGGGAAACATCCCCTGGTAGGCCAGGTTGTGGATGGTGTAGACGCTCCTCGCCCCTTCGAGCCACGGGTCGTCGCCGTGCTCCGCCCGCAGGAACCAGGCCCCGAGCGCGGTCTGCCAGTCGTTCAGGTGGACGACCTGGGGGCGGAAGCCGAGCGCTCTCGGCAGGTCGAGCGCGGCGCGGGAGAGGAAGGCGAAGCGGGCCGGGTTGTCCGGGTAGTCGCCTGCCCCGTCGCCGTAGGGGTTCCTGCGGAAGCCGTAGAAGAGGTCGTGCTCCAGGAAGTACACGTCGGGCGCTCCGCTCCCGCCGCGCTTCACCCACAGGCCGCATTGCTCCCCGCGCGCCGAGAGCAACGTGGGGAGTGCGGTGAGCCCGTGGCGGCGCGGGTCGATGCCGCCGTAGCGGGGCGTGACCACCACCATGCGGTGGCCGCGCGCCGCCAGCGCCGCCGGCAGCGAGGCGGCCACGTCCCCCAGGCCGCCGGTCTTCGACCAGGGAGCCACCTCGGAGGAGATGAAGAGGACGTCCACGGGGGGATCCGGCCTAGGCGGAGATCTTGCGGAGGAACTCGGCCGCCTCCTCGGGCGGCACCGGGTTGATGTGGAAGCCGCTTCCCCACTCGAATCCGGCCACCTGGGTGAGCGCCGGCACCACCTCGATGTGCCAGTGGTACGAGGCGCTCGAGGGGTCGCGGAGCGGGTTGGTGTGGATCATGAAGTTGTAGGCCGGACGCCCCAGGCCGGCCATGAGCTTGGCGAGGGTGGTCCGCAGCGCCTGGGCCGCCAGGGCCAGCCGCTCCTTGGGCTCGGCCTCGAAGTTGGATTCGTGGCGGCGGGGCACGATCCAGGTCTCGAACGGGCTGCGCGGGGCCCAGGGCTCGAAGACCACGAACTCCTCGTTCTCGTGGACCACCCGGGATCGGTCCTTCCGCTCCTGGCCGACGATGTCGCAGTAGATGCAGCGCTCCCGGTGCTCGTGGTGGCGGCGCGCGCCCTCGATCTCGTCGGCCACCTGGCGCGGTGTCACCGGGAGCGCAATGAGCTGGCTGTGCGTGTGCTCGAGGGTGGCCCCGGCGGCCGAGCCGTGGTTCTTGAAGATGAGGATGTAGCGGAAGCGCATGTCGTTGCGCAGGTCCAGGACGCGCGCCTTGAAGGCGAAGAGCACCTCGGTGACCTGGGCGTCGGTGAGCTCGGAGAGGTCCCGGGAGTGCTCGGGGGTCTCGATGACCACCTCGTGCGCGCCCACCCCGTTCATCCGGTCGTAGATGCCGGCCGCCTCGCGATCGAGCTCCCCCTCGATCATGAGGGCTGGATAGCGATTGGGCACCACCCGGACCTGCCAGCCGGGCAGGTTGGGGGGCGCGGCCGGACGCCCCCACACGTAGACCTCCCCCGGGGTCTTGTCCTCGTGGCCGGGGCAGAAGGGGCAGAGACCGCCGGGCGGCTCCTCGGCTCGACGAAAGTGGTTCGGACGGCGGGCGCGCTCGGTGGCGATGATCACCCAGCGTCCGACGATCGGATCCCTCCGCAGTTCCGGCATGGGGCGGAGTCTACATCAGGATGCGGGCTCGACCGCGGCCCGGGCCGACTTCGCGTCGTCGATCCGAGGGGCGTCGACCGTGGCGGCCACCGCCGCGCCGATCCCCATGAGCACCGCGCCACCCAGGTAGGGGGCGGCGTGCCACGCCGAGAACGACAT
>Ga0315295_10001361_pt1 | contig 20975 bp, 17 predicted proteins | sample YL17G14_0_MG_FD_204453 | JGI IMG/M metagenome (GOLD analysis project Ga0315295, IMG submission 204453) | Sediment microbial communities from Yellowstone Lake, YNP, Wyoming, USA - YL17G14_0 | ecosystem: Environmental > Aquatic > Freshwater > Lake > Sediment | place: USA: Wyoming | collected...
CGCGGTGGTGGACCGTTTCCTCTTTGACGGGGAGCTGCGGGTCATACCGGAAGCCGAGGCCGATCTCGTCTTGTCCGGAGACCTGGTGAATTACCGCCGCGACAGCCTGCGCGAGGCCAGCAACGACACGCCTCAGGAGTACCGTATCTCGCTGTACGTCGATATCAGGCTCGTGGACCGCAAGACGGGAAAGGTCCTCTGGGAAAAGGCCAACTTTGCCGGCGACGCCTCGTATTACACGACGGGCAGCTATGTCAAGAGCGAATCGCAGGCGCTGGAGGACGCGGTCGTCGATCTTGCCCGCCGGATTGTCGAGACTACCGTCGAGATATGGTAGAACCTCCCATTACCGTCTTTCTGGGGAGCGACGAGCCCGCCAAGCAAAAAAAGCTTGAACTCTTGCAGGAAAAGCTTTTTCCCGCCAGCCTCAAAGAGCTGAACACGACGGTCTTTTACGCGGACGACAAGGACCTCGTCCCGGCCCTCCTCCAGGAGAGCCTGGCGTGTCTGCCGACGCAGGGGGCCAAGCGCCGCCTTGTCGTCGTCAGATCCGGCCACTGCCTCAAGAAAGACATTCTGGAGGTTCTATGCCACGCCGCCCGGATCCCCGAGGCGCCGTGTGCCGTTGTCATTGACGTTGCGGATGTGAAGGCGGGAGAGAAGGCGGTCGACGCGCTGAACAAGGCCGGTGCCCGGATCGTGCGGTTTAAAAGCGACGCGCCGCCGAGTGTCTTTGACCTCGGACGGGCTATCATGGATCGGAAGCCTCAAGAAGCCCTGAAGGTGTTCGCCGGGCTCTCGCTGGAAAGACAAAAGCCCGAAAAGTTGATGGGCGCGCTCCTCTGGCAGTGGGAGAAGGGGGGACGGGACCGGCTGATCTCAAAAGAGGCGTATCAGAAAGGATTGGCCTTGATGGTCGAGACCGACAGGAGGCTCAAGACCTCCTCGGCCCGCCGTCAAGGCCAGCTGCTGCTCGAGCTTTTGGTCGTCAGGCTTTCTTATTTAGCATGAGGGCCAGGCTTGATTTGCGCCGCGCCGCCGTATTTTTGTGCAAGATGCCTTTGGTCACGGCCCGGTCGAGCTTGGCGTAGACGGTTTTGATCTGCGCTTTCGCCTCATCCATCTTGTTGCCGGCGATGAGGGCCTTGAACCCTTTGAGGACCTTTTTGAGGTCGGCCTTGAAGGCCGCATTGGCATGGGCGCGCTTCTTGTCAACGCGCAATCTCTTGATGGCTGCTTTTCTCTGTGGCATACAAACTCCTTTCTTAGGTCGTGAAGTTTAGCACGGAAGGCGGGTGTTGTCAATAGGATTCCCGGCTTTCCAAATGCCAGTAAGACAGTTCTACGAGTAATCAGGAATGCTTGAAAAATAGAGCCTGGCCGAGAATAGAGGATCGAGAATAGAGAATAGTCAAAGTTGGTGGAAAATTCAGAAAGCCGAAGGGTGAAGTTAGAGGTTCGAAGTTCGAGAAACCCTTGATTCCTGCCTCAAGCATCGAACTTCCAACTTCGAACTTCCAACCTCGACCAGGAAACTTCGGCTTTCGGACACCCGACAAGGCCTTGGCTTTTCGCGTTGACTATTCTCTATCTTCTATTCTCTATTCTCGGTTTTCTATCGTCTATAGTCTATCGTCTATAGTCCATTCTTCCAAGGTTTCAACGCATGTCCGAACACAGGTCCATCCTTAGATCCGCGTCGGTGATCAGTGGTTTCACGGTGGTGTCGCGCGCGACGGGGTTCGTGCGCGACATGCTCCTGGCCGGCATCTTCGGGACCGGTCCCGCGGCTCAGGCCTTCTTTGTCGCCTTCAAGATCCCCAACATGTTCCGGGACATCATGGGCGAGGGCGCAGGGAACGCCGCTTTCGTACCGGTCTTCTGCGAGTTCCTCCAAAAGAAGACGCACCGGGAGTTTTTGGACCTTGTCCACAAGGTCCTTTTTCTTCTGGCGGCCCTGTCCGCGCTGATCGTGGTTCTGGGCATCGTCTTTTCGCCCTGGATCATCCGCCTGGTCGCGCCGGGGTTCGTGGGCGACGCCGTCAAGTTTCCGCTGAGCGTTACGCTCAACCGGATACTTTTTCCTTACCTGTTCCTGGTGGTGATCAGCGCCTTTTTGATGTCCGTCGCCAACGCCATGAAGTCTTTCGCCGTGCCGGCGGCGACGTCCGTAGTCTTCAACCTCGTGATGATCGCCGGGCTGGGAGGGCTGGGTTTCGTCGCGCGTGGGCAGATCTACCTTTTGGCGGTGTTGGTCCTTCTGGCGGGTGTCGCTCAGATCTTGGTCCAGCTGCCGTCGTTGAGCCGGCAGGGCGTGACGATCCTTCCGCACCGGCCGCGCGTCTTGCTTTCGGATCCCGGGGTCAGATGCATCGGCGGCCTCATGGGGCCCCGGCTCCTGGGCACCAGCATCTACCAGGTGAACGTCTTTGTCGACACGATCGTCGCGTCGTTGTCGGCGGTGGTCGGCGACGGGGTCATCGCGGCGATCTATTTTGCGAACCGGCTTGTCTCTTTGCCGTTTTCCCTGTTTGGGGTGGCGCTGTCGAACGCCGCCCTGCCGAGCCTCTCGGCGCACGCCGCCGAAAAGGACATCGAGGCGTTCCTGGCCGCCCTGAGGTTCTGCCTGCGGGTCGTCTTTCTGGGGGTCGCGCCCTTCTTTGTCGCTTTTGTCGTGCTCGCGCGGCCGCTGGTCGAGGCGGTCTTTGAGCGGGGCTCTTTCGGCGCCTACTCGACGGACATCACCGCGGCCGCCGTGGCCTTTTACGCCCTTGGATCGTTTTCGTATTCGGGCGCGCGCATCCTTTCTCACGGTCTCTATGCCCTTCAGGATACCCGCACGCCGGTCAAGACCGCGGCCATCGGCCTGGCGACCAATATCGTCCTGATCGGCCTTTTTGTCTTTTGGCTGCGCTGGGGGGTGGCGGGGCTGGCCCTGGCCAGCGCCCTGGGCGCGACCGTGAACGCGGCCGGGCTCCTCGCGGCGTTGCGCCGGCGTTTCGGCTTTTCGCTGGGCCCGGCGTTTCGAAAGATCTTGCCGGCGGTTTTTGCCGCGGCGGGCGTCATGGGCCTTGTCGTCTCCGGGTTCTGGTATCATAGCCCTTCTTTCGGGGGCCCGCTCGTCAAGATGGGCGTCACGGCCTTCCTGGGCGCGGGGGTGTATGTGGGATCGCTGCGCGCCCTGCGTGTGCGCGAGATCGAGGACGTCGTGCGATGGGTCTTCAAGAAAAAATAAGGCATTTTCCCGACGGGCCCGGCGTGTACTTCATGAAAGACGCGGCCGGCCACGTCATCTACATCGGTAAGGCCATCTCGCTCAAGAAACGCGTGAGGAGCTATTTTGCCAAAAGCCCGGCGTCGCTCAAGACGCAGGTGATGATGGGCCGGGTGCGCGCCATCGACCACGAGCCGCTGGCCAGCGAGCACGAGGCGCTGGTCCGCGAGGCGCAGCTGATCAAGTTCTACCAGCCGCCTTTCAATATCGTCCAGAAGGACGACAAGAGCTTTCCGTACATCAAGGTCTCGCTGGAGGACTTTCCGCGCGTGTGCATCGGCCGGTACCGGGCCGGCGAGAAAGGGTTCGATTATTTCGGTCCCTATACGAACGCGACCCTGCTGCGCCAGGCCTTGAAGGTCCTGCGCAAGATCTTCCCTTTCTGCAGCTGCCGCTGTTTTCCCCCTCGGGCGTGCCTGTTCGCCCACATCGGGTTGTGTCCGGCGCCGTGCGCCGGCAAGATCTCGAAGAGGGCCTACCGGGGCCGCATCCGCCGGCTGGAGGATTTTCTCTCGGCGCGCGACGACGAGCTGATCGAGAATTTTTCGCGCCAGATGCAGGCGCTGGTCAAGCGGCAACGGTTTGAAAAGGCCGCGCACATCCGCGACCAGCTCGAGGCGCTGAGCCTCCTCATCTCCCTGAAGCCGAAGCCCGGCCCCGCGCTGCCGGCGATCGATGAGGATTTTAGGGCCCTGGGGCTCAGGCGTCTTCCGCGGCGCATCGAGGCCTTTGATGTCTCCAACCTTCACGGCAGGGAGCCCGTGGGCTCCCTGGTCGCTTTCTATGACGGAAAGCCCGATAAGGACAACTACCGCCGGTTCCGCATCCGGTCGGTCAGCGGCATCGACGACTACGCGATGATGCGCGAGATCGTGCGGCGGCGCTACCTCCGCCTGAAGGAAGAGGGGGCGCGTTTGCCTGACCTGGTTCTGATCGACGGCGGCTTGGGCCACCTCGAGGCAGCGGGGAGCGTCCTGAAGGAGCTGGGCCTCGACATCCCGATAATTGCTATCGCCAAAAAGGAAGAATTGATTTATACTAAAGGCAATCATGCGCCTTTGCGGTTGCGCTCCGGGTCCCCCTTACTGCGTCTGGCGCAGCGGGTGCGGGATGAGGCGCACCGTTTTGCTTTAAAGTACCACCGTTTTTTGCGTGGCAAGCATGCGTTCGAAGAAATCTAACTCCTTGACAGACTTCGAGAAAGCGGTGTACGGGGCGGTGCTCGAGATCCCGTTTGGTGAGACCCGCAGTTACGCCTGGGTGGCGCGGCATATCGGCCGGCCCCGGGCAGCCCGGGCCGTGGGCAACGCGCTCAACAAGAACCCTTACGCGCCGTTCGTGCCCTGCCACCGCGTCATCGCTTCGGACGGTTCCCTGGGCGGCTATAGCCGCGGGCTGGCGCGGAAGAAGACCTTGCTGGATAATGAGAGGAAAGCAAGTCGACCGCATAGGATGCCGAGGATAGAAGATAGAGAATAGAGAATAGTCAAAGTGAGTTGATGTTTTAAAGATCAAAGTAGGCATAAGTCCGAAATCGGAGGTCGGAAGTCGGATGTCGGAAAACCAAAATCCGACCTGACTATTCTCGATCCTCTATCCTCTATTCTCGGCCTGGTTCTTTCTTCTCTTAAACGTCCACCGGCTTTAGACTATAGTCTATTGTCTATAGTCTATCGTCCGTTCCATGGAAAGTTCGACGGGTGGCATGGTGACCTGCAAAGTTTTTATGATATGCCAACAAAGGAGCGCTTATGAAGATACATGATGTCCTGCGCGTGATGTGCGAGCGGGACGCGTCGGACCTTTTCCTGAAGGTCGACAACGTCCCGTATCTGCGTCTCTACGGCGAGCTGGTGGCATTGTCGGATTTTTCCGCGCTCACAATCCATGACATGGAGGTTTTCACAAAAGAGATCTCGGACGAGAAACACTCGGCGATCTTCCATCAAGAGATGGACACGGACTTTGCCATGGACGTCGAGGGGCTGGACCGGTTCCGCGTGAGCGTCTTTTTCCAGCGCGGGGTGCCGTCGATCGTCATGCGCCGCATCAAGAAGAACGTGCCTGATTTTAAGTCCCTCAATCTGCCCGAAAAGGTGATGGAGGTGCTCGCCCAGGAGCGGCGGGGCCTGGTCCTGCTGGCCGGCCAGGCGGGCCACGGTAAGTCCACGACGATCGCCAGCATGGTCGAGTACATGAACATCAACGTCTCGCGCCACATCCTGACGGTGGAGGACCCTATCGAGTTCACCTTCACCGACAAAAAGTGCGTGATCAACCAGCGGGAGCTCGGCATCGACGTGGCCTCTTATCCGGTCGCGCTCAGGCAGGTGACGCTCCAGAGCCCGGACGTGGTCTTCATCGGCACGATCCGCGACCTCGAGACGATGTCCGCGGCGCTCATGGCGGCGGAGATGGGGATCCTCGTCTTGAGCACCGTGCACACCGTCAACGCGGCGCAGACGGTGCAGCGCCTCATCAATTTTTTCCCTCCGCACCAGCATGACGAGATCCGCATGCAGCTGTCGTTTCTCCTCAAAGGGGTCATCTCGATCCGTCTCGTGCCGCGCTGCGACGTGGCGGGCCGCATCCCGGCGCTTGAAGTCATGACGCTGACGCCGACGATGTGCCGGTTGATCCGCGAGGGGAATGCCGCGGAGGTGACGCGCTTTCTCGAAGAGGGGGACCTTTTCGGGATGTGCAGCTTTAAGCAGAGCCTGGCCCAGCTCGTCAAGGACCACAAGGTGACGCCGGAAGAGGCCTACAAGTACGCCGACAGCAAGGAAGACCTGGAGCTGGAGATCAAGGGCATCCGCCGGCTGCAGCGTTAGAGAGGACCTGCGATGCGGGAAGAGGTCGCGCAAAAGATAAAGATCGTGCGGGAGACGCTGGAACGCCTCAGGGGGTATCTTTGACGTCGACGCCAAAGATAAGGAGATCGCGTCTCTCCAGGAGCGGATGAACGCGCCGGACATCTGGTCGGACCCGGTGGCGGCCAACCGGGTGGTGCGCGCCCTCAAGGCGCTCAAGGCCGTGGCGGAGCCGTGGCACAAACACAGCGCCCGCATCGCAGAGATCGAAGAATTTTTCGGCCTTTCCGAAGGAGAAGACCCTTCTTTTCTGGGGCATCTCAACGAAGACATCGACGGGCTACGACAGGAGCTCGACCGGCTCGAGTTTTACGCGCTTTTGTCGGGTGCGTTCGACCGCAACGACGCTATCTTAAGCATCAACGCCGGCGCGGGCGGGACCGAGTCCTGCGACTGGGTGTCGATGCTTCTGAGGATGTACGCGCGCTGGGCCCAGGCCCGCTCCTACGACGTGACGATCATCGACATCCTTCCCGGGGAAGAGGCAGGCACCAAGAACGTCACGGCGGTGGTGAAGGGCGCCTACGCCTACGGATATCTGCGCGCGGAGATCGGAGTGCACCGACTGGTGCGGATCTCCCCTTTTGACGCCAACAAGCGGCGCCACACTTCCTTCGCTTCGGTGGACGTGATCCCGCAGGTGGAGGGGGATGTCGATCTCGAGATCAAGCCCGAGGAGATAAAGATCGACCTTTACCGCTCCGGCGGCAAGGGCGGGCAGCACGTCAACACCACGGACTCCGCCGTGCGGATCACCCACCTGCCGACGGGGATCATCGCCCAGTGCCAGAACGAGCGGTCGCAGCACCAGAACAAGCAGGTGGCCATGAACATCCTGAAGTCCCGCCTGCTCGAAGCGAGGCGCCGGGAGCAGGAAGACAAGAGGAACCAGGCGTACGACAGCAAGCAGAGGATCGAGTGGGGCTCGCAGATCCGCTCCTACGTCCTGCACCCGTACAATCTCGTCAAGGACCACCGCACGGACCATGAGACCGGGGACGCGGCCGGCGTGCTCGACGGAAAACTCGACCCATTTATCGAGGCGTACCTGCGCCAGAGCCGCCTCAAAGGACAAGAGTAGGGGCTTTTTGCATTTCGATGCTTAATTATATCGTCTCAAAACTTTCGGGGACCCAAAACGAGAGGACCCTTCGGCTCATGAAGCCGACGGTGGCGGCGATCAACGCGCTCGAGCCCCGGATGCAGGAGCTCTCCGACCAGGGGTTCAAGGACATGACAGCTTCTTTTAAGGAGCGGATCAAGGTCTTCTTGGACGCCGAGCGGTACGACGAGGCCGACGAGGAGCAGCAGAAGCAATTGCGTCCGAAGGCGCTGGAGCCCCTTTTGCCCGAGGCCTTTGCCGCGGTGCGCGAGGCGTCGCGCAGGACCATCGGCCTGAGGCACTTTGACGTGCAGATGATCGGCGGCATCGTCCTACACCGCGGCGGCATCGCCGAGATGGCGACGGGCGAAGGCAAGACGCTCGTCGCGACCCTGCCTGTGTATCTCAACGCGCTCTTGTCCCGCGGCGTCCACGTGGTCACGGTCAACGATTACCTCGCGCGCCGCGACCGGGAATGGATGGGGCCGATCTACGAGTTCCTGGGCCTAACGGTGGGCGTCATCCAGCACGACATGATGCAGGACGACAAGCAGGCGTCGTACCGCGCGGACATCACCTACGGGACGAACAACGAGTTCGGGTTCGACTACCTGCGCGACAACATGGTGATCGACATATCCCAGTGCGTGCAGCGCCCGCTTTCCTACGCCATCGTCGATGAGGTGGACTCGATCCTGATCGACGAGGCGCGCACGCCCCTCATCATCTCCGGCCCGACCGACGACTCGGTCGACAAGTACTACGCCATCAACCGCCTCGTCCCGCAGCTCAAGCGCCGCCTGATCCTCGAGAAGGACGAGATCGACGCCAAGTACAAGGGGGTGGACCTCTCCGAAGGATACGACGCGGTCGTCGACGAGAAGAACCACACGGTCAACCTGACCGAGCCGGGCATAGCCAAGTGCGAAAAGCTGCTCGGGGTCACGAGCCTCTACGACGACCTCAGCGGCGAGTGGGCCCACCACATCACGCAGGCCATCAAGGCGCACGACCTCTTCGAGCGCGACGTCGATTACGTCGTCAAGGACGGCAAGGTGATCATTGTCGACGAGTTCACCGGCCGGCTCATGCCGGGCCGGCGCTGGTCGGACGGCATGCACCAGGCGGTCGAGGCCAAGGAGAAGCTGCGTATCGAGAGCGAGAACCAGACGCTGGCGACCATCACCCTGCAGAACTACTTCCGCCTGTACGAGAAGCTCGCCGGCATGACGGGTACGGCCTTCACCGAGGCCAATGAGTTCAAGCAGATCTACAAGCTGGATGTTGTCGTCATCCCGACGAACCGGCCGCTGATCCGCTCCAACCATCCCGACTGCATCTTCAAGTCCGTCGAGGGGAAGTTCAAGGCGGTCGTCGACGAGATCAAGGAGTGCCACGCCAAGGGCCGGCCGGTGCTCGTCGGCACGATCTCCATCGAGAAGTCCGAGATGTTGAGCGGCCTGCTCAAGCGCGAGGGCGTGCCGCACAACGTCCTGAACGCGAAGTACCACGAGATGGAGGCCCACATCGTGGCCCAGGCCGGCCGCTACAAGGCCGTGACGATCGCCACCAACATGGCGGGCCGCGGCACGGACATCCTTTTGGGCGGCAACCCCGAGTACATGGCCCGGCAGCTGCTGGCCGCGCAGAAGACCGACCCGCACACCCCCGAGTACAAGGCCGAATACGACAACGTCCTGGCGCGTCTCAAAGAGCAGGCGCAGCAGGAGCACGACAAGGTCGTGGCGGAGGGCGGGCTGCACGTCATCGGCACCGAGCGCCACGAGGCGCGGCGCATCGACAACCAGCTCAGGGGCCGCAGCGGCCGCCAGGGCGACCCGGGCAGCTCGCGGTTTTACGTGTCGCTGGCGGACGACCTTATGCGGCTCTTCGGATCGGAGCGCATGGTGACCATGATGGACCGCTTCGGTTTCGAGGACGACATGGTCATCGAGCATCCGTGGATCTCCGGGCAGATCGAAAGGGCCCAGCACCGCGTCGAGGAATACAACTTCGAGATCCGCAAGCACCTTTTGGAATACGACGATGTCATGAACAAGCAGCGCGAGATCATTTACGCCCAGCGCCGCATGATCCTGGAAGGAGAGGATCTCAAGGGATATGTTTTTGAGATACTGGCGGAGATGATGGGGGAGGTCATCGGCCGTACCTGCGCGTCGTCCCTGCCGGCCGAAGAGTGGGATTGGCTGGGCCTGGAAGGGTGGGTCAAGCAGAAGCTCGGCCCGCAATTTCCTTTCGACAAAGAGTCATTGGTCCGGATGAGCGCCGACGAGGTGCGAGAGACGCTTGAGGGTCATGCCCGCAGTTACTATGAGGCCAAGGAGACGTCCCTGGGCAGCGAGCACGCCCGCCGCTTGGAGAAGATGGTGATGCTTCACGTGATCGACAGCCGCTGGAAGGACCACCTCTACGCGATGGACAACCTCAAAGAAGGGATCCGGCTGCGCGCCTACGGCGGCCGGGACCCGCTGATCGAATATCAGCACGAAGCCTTTGATGCGTTCGCGGACATGATGGCGCGCATCAAGGAAGAGGCGATCGAGCTGCTCTTCCGCGTCCAGATCATCGAAAAAGGGCCTGTGCGCAGCGTCTTCGGCTCGGTGCCGCAGCGCGTCGAGCACAGGGAGTTTTCGGGCCTGTCCCCCGAGGCAGCGGCGATGCGGCAGCAGGCCCGCCAGGCGTCGCAGGCGCCGGACGGCGCCGACGGGTCGAGCGAGGACGCGGCAGCTCCTCAGGCCGCGCCGGCGCGTCCGATGCGCCATGATGGCCCCAAGGTCGGGCGCAACGACCCGTGCCCCTGCGGAAGCGGGAAAAAATATAAGAAATGCTGTGGAAAGTGAGTTGGATAGCTTAAAGGAATGGACGATAGACTATAGACAATAGACTATGAAAACAATTTCCAATGACCAATGACCAATTTCCAATGAATGACTTAATGATCAATATCCAATGGCAATTTTAAAAGACTTTGAATTTCATTGGTCATTGGGAATTTGATCATTGATTGGAAATTGGATATTGGACATTGGGAATTACGGGTTGCCTATTGTCCATAGTCTATTGTCTATCGTCCCTTGTTGTTCGAGAGGCATATGTTTAAACGGCTAAAATCTTTTTTCACGCATCCCTATTTGCTCGCGGCGCTGAGCGCGGTGCTGCTGCGTCTGGCGTATCCGACGTTCGACCTGTGGTTCTGCGCGTGGTTCGCCCTCATCCCGCTCTATGCGGCGCTGGACAGGCAGCAGGCGCGCGGCGTTTTTCCGACGGCCTTCCTGGCAGGTTTTCTCTTTTTCGGGCTTACCCTGTACTGGATCGTTTACGTCACTCTTCCCGGCGCCGTCGTCCTGTCGTTGTACCTCGGCCTTTATGTCGGTCTTTTCGGGTTGGCATTTCGTTTCGCACGCGCGCGCTTCGGCTGGGCCGGCCGGTGCGTATGGCTGGCGTCGTTCTGGGTCGTCCTGGAGTATCTGCGTTCCCACGTCATGACCGGTTTTCCGTGGGCCCTCCTGGCGTACACCCAGGCCTCCAATGTGCTGGCGATCCAGATCGCCGACATCATCGGCGCCTACGGGGTCTCGTTCTTGCTCGTCTTCACGAACACGGCGTTCTTTGAGGCCCTGACGGCGCGCGGCTCTTCCCGGGCCGTCCGGGTGTTGCGGCCGGCTGGGATCGCCGCTGTGCTCGCCCTGTGGCTGGGCTACGGCGCCTGGCGTCTCGGCCAGGACCCTCATCTGTCGTCGCCGCTCAAGGTCTCCCTCGTCCAGGGGAACATCGCCCAGGAGATCAAGTGGGTCCCCCGTTTTTCGCAAAACATCTTCAGCAAATACACCCTTTTGACGCAGATCGTCCGGCTCAAGGACGATCCCGACGTGATCGTCTGGCCCGAGACGTCTTTTCCGGACTTACTGGAGGCGGGCGTTGACGACGCGCCGCTTCGCAAGCTGGCCCGCGCTGTCGGCCGGCCGCTGCTCATCGGGTCCATCCGCCTCGACGGATGGGATTATTTCAACAGCGCCTTTTTGTATCTTCCTTCTGGTGCGCTTGCCGGTCTTTATGATAAACTGCACCTGGTGCCGTTCGGGGAGTATCTGCCCTGGCGCAAGGGGCTGCCGTTTTTGTCCAGGATCGTCCCGATCGAGGATTTTACGCCGGGCCGCAGCGCGACGGTTTTCCCCCTGCGGGGTGAGCGCTGCCCGCTGATGCGGGCGTCTGTCCTGATCTGTTTCGAGGACATCTTTCCGGAGCTGGCGTCGGCCTTCGTCAGGCAGGGGGCGGACCTTCTGATCAACATGACGAACGACGGCTGGTTCCAGGATACTGCGGCCCCGTACCAGCACTTTCAGGCGTCCGTCTTCCGCGCGGTCGAGAACCGCGTCTACGTGGTGCGGGTCGCCAACACCGGCATCTCCTGCGTCATCGACGACGCCGGCCGGCTGGTCGCGCGCGCCGAGGACGCGTCCGGCAAACCGACGTTCGTGACGGCGACGTTGGCGGGCGTCGTGGCCAAGACGGGCCGCCGGGCGGCGTACACGTATTTCGGCGACTGTTTTATCGGTCTCGTTCTTATGGCGAGTCTTTCGGGTTTGATGGTGGGTCTGCGTCGCAGCAGAAAGGCAAACGGGTGAGGATCCGGATCCGGGTATGGGTGATGGTTGTCTTTTCGGCCGCGCTTTTCGGGCCGGCGCGTTTGCGCGCCGAGACGGGCGATGAGCGGCGGTCCTTAAGCCTGCATTACTACCGCGGCATCGTGTGTTTTGAGGCGGGCCAGTATGACAGCGCCCTGGCGGAGTTTCGCACCGTCTCCGAGGTCGACCCGCACTATAAATACGTCCAGAAGTATCTGGACAAGACCACGGAGATATTGGAGGTCAACCGTGCCGATGTCCTGGGCGTCGACCAGGCCATGGTGCGGGAGGGGGGTGAAGACCTTCTTTTTGTGGGAAAGGCCTTCTATGAGAAAGGGGATTTCCGCCGCGCCGGCGAGGCCTTCAAATCGATCCTGGTCCGCAACCCCAAGGACAAGTTCGCCCTGCATTATCTGAAGCTCTGCGAGGAGGCCTGGGGCGGGAAGATCGAGACAGCGGCCAAGACGTCCGGCCCCGCGTATATCGCCGACGAGCCGGCGATCCTCGAGAAGTCCGTGGCCTACTTGAAAGACGATCTCGAAGAGCAGCAAGATCGGATGGCTTTCTACGAGAAAAAGGCCGAGCGGCGTTTACAGCGCGACGAGATGATCCGCAAAAAGGAGAAGGAGCTCGAGCAGCAGGAGGGCCTCCTCGCCGAAGAGAAAGAGGATTATCTGGCGCAGCTGCGGCTGTCCCAGAAGGCCAAGCGCATCAACAAGGAGTCGGAAAAGTGGCGCACGATGAAAGAGCGCCTGGAAACTAAGGAGCCCGGGATCGCGACGGAGCTGACGGAATACCCCGTGTTCAGCAACCGGGCGCAGCAGTATTATGCGCACATGGAGGAAGCCCTGCGGGCCAGCCGCTGGCATTCGGCGGGCCTCAATGCCATCGGCGCGGCCGTCACGTATTGCGACGCCGTCCTCATTTATTTCTACGGCGTCAAGAGCGCGCATCCGGCCCATGGCAACATCACGCGCCTGTTGCGGGAGTATGTCCGGCGCTCCGACGCGGCGGAGCATATCGGGCACCTTCGCGCCCTCTTGAACCTCCAACTGCTTGTCCAGGATGAGGCGCGGCCGATCAACCGTTCCGAGGCGCTCTTCCTGACGGACAAGGCCAAAAAAGTCGTGGAGTGGTGCCGGACGCTGCTTCCTTAGCTGTTTGGATTGTCAGTGGATGGCGGTCATGGACTATAGACGATAGACTATAGACGATAGGCAAACCATGAACCGGAAATCGGAAGTCGGAGGACGGAAATCGGAAGTTCAAAATCACATCTTGTTTTTCCGACATCCGACTTCCGTCTTCCGACCTCCATCGGCTGACGACTTAAAAAAGCGTCCACCGGCTTCAGACCATAGTCCATCGTCTATGGCTTATCGTCCATTTTGAGTCATTCGACCATGCGCTTCGTTTTGCACGTTGTGGTCTGAACGCTATCCCGACACAGGGACGCTACGCGGATTTCTTCGAAATCCGCTTGCAGGTATCGGGATTAATTCGACCATACAACTTGCGTTCACTTCGTTCCGCAAGTTGTGGTCTCATTAAGGAGTCAGACATGAAGATTCTGTACGTAGGGTTGGCACTCATTTTATTTTTCGCCGCGGCGGGAACGGCCCGCGCGGCGGACCCGGTGGCTGTCGAGATCCACTACCAGAACGGGGTGAAGTACTTCAAGCGCGGGCTCTATGACAAGTCGATCCAGGAGCTCGAGAAGACGCTGGAGATGGACCCGAAGAACGAAGAAGCCCAGGCGTACCTGGACAAGGTGCGCGCCCTTCAGAAGACCTACCGGCCTGCCGAGGCGCGGGCGAGCACGGACGCCACGATCAAGGACCTGTACGTCCAGGGCAAGCGTCTCTACCGGCAGAAGGAGTATGAGAAAGCGATCGATGTCTTCAGCCAGGTCCTTTCTTTGAAGCCCATCGACGATTTCGCATCGTACTATCGGGAGAAGAGCGAGATGATGCTTTCCCGCAAGCTCGCGCGGGAAAAAAAGATAAAAGAACAGCGCCGGCTTCGCGAAGAGGCGAGGACGCGGAAGTCCGCCCCCCGCGTCGTAAAGAAGGAAACCTCGCCGCCGGCACCTGCCGTAGAGGAAAAGGCGTCTGCTCCAAAGACGGCAGCTGTCGATGCCGAAAAGCCCCTGTCGGCGCGTGAGCTCAAGCGCCAGATAAAGATCCGCGCCGCAGAATTGAGCCGGCAGGAAAAGCTGCGCGCGAAAGAAGAGAAGCGGGCCAGGGTCCAGCGGCGCCGCGAGGAGAAACGGCAGGCCGCAGAAGAGCGGCGTCAGGAGAGGCTCGCCCAAAAGACGGGCGCGCAAGAGGCCGGCACGCAAGCCCTGGCCGCGTCCGGAGAGGAGCGCGATCAGGTCGCGGCGAGCGGCCGGGGCAAACGGGAGGAGCGCCGGAATCTTCTCGAACAACGGCGCGAGAACAAAAAACGCTTTCTGGAAGGCGTGACATCGTACGGCCGCAAGGACTACCGGGCGGCGATCACCGCCTTCCGGGATGTCATAAAAGCCGAAACGAAGACCGGGGCGCTCTACACGCGCTCGGCCACGCGCCTGATCGACAAATCGCAGAAAAGGCTCGCAGGGCTCGGCGAAGACGCGAAGATCTAGTTCGATGAGCAACCAGGAATGCTTAAAGAGAAAGAAATCCTGGTCGAGAATAGAGAATAGAGAATCGAGAATAGTCTAGGCAAAAATCCATCGAGTACCCCGATCAACAAGCCGGGTTCTGTCTTGGGTCTTCGCGTTGACTATTCTCTGTTCTCTATCTTCTATCCTCTGTATTCTTAAGAGGTGGAAAATGGCGCATAGCATCGAGATCGTCAAGATCGAAAAACCGGAGAACGTCAACGTCATCATCGGACAGGCGCATTTCATCAAGACCGTCGAGGACCTTTATGAGGCGTGCGTGACCGCGATCCCCGGCATCAAGTGCGGGATCGCCTTTTGCGAGGCGTCAGGCGCCTGCAAGGTACGGCTGGAAGGGACGGACGAGGGCCTGAAGAAGCTGGCGCAGGACCAGGCGCTCGCCGTCGGCGCCGGGCACACGTTTTTTATCGTTTTGGACGGCGCGTTCCCGGTCAATATCCTTAATGCGGTCAAGAATGTGCCCGAGGTCTGCCGTATTTTCTGCGCGACGGCCAATCCCCTGGAAGTGGTCGTCGGCCAGACGGCGTCGGGCCGGGGGATCCTGGGGGTCATCGACGGCAGCAGCCCTAAAGGCGTGGAGGGGGCCGCGGACATCCAGTGGCGCAAAGACTTTCTGAGGAAGATAGGGTATAAGCGTTGAACGAGTAAGCGAGTTGACGAGTAAACGAGTTAACGAGTTCGACGAGTGATCAGGAACGCTTAAACAGAAAATAGAGCCTGGTCGAGAATAGAGGATAGAGGATCGAGAAGAGTCGGGTCGGATTTTGTTTTTCCGATATCCGACTTCCGTCTTCCGATTTCGGACTTGCGTCTTTAGACAGAACCTTGGCTTTTTGCGTTGACTATTCCCTATTCTCTATCATCTATCCTCGGCATGTTACGGTTCTGCGGAGAGTTTCACTCTTGAGTCTAAGATGACAAAAAAAGAACTTGTGCGCAAGTTGAGCTATGGGGCGGGGCGGGTGGGGATCGGCCTGTGCGACGGGGCGGCCCGCATCGTGCCCTTGTCTTTCCTGTATGGGTTCGCCCGCGCCATGGCCTTTTGCGGTTTCCGGCTGGCGCGTCGTCACCGGAACATCGCCATGGAGAGCCTTGCCTTGGCCTTTGGCGATGAAAAGTCTCCTGAGGAGATCAGGGCCATCGGCCAGGAGTGTTTTTATTCCATGGCCGGCATGGCGGTCGAGTTTTTTATGTTCATGAAACATCCCGCGCGCATCCGGAAATTCGTCGGCATAGAAGGATTGGAGAATCTGGACGCGGCCCTGAAGAAGGGACGGGGCGTTGTGGCTGTGAGCGCGCATTTTGGCAGTTTTCCGCTCCTCCTGTCCCGTCTGGCCCAGGAAGGGTACCGTGTCCATTCGATCCTGCGGCACATGCGCGACGAAAGCCTGGACAAACTTTTTGAAGGTAAGCGGAATGCGATGAAGGTCGGCTCGGTGTATACCCAGCCGCGGCAAGAGTGCGTGAGCCAGAGCCTGAGGGTCTTGCGCCAAAACGAGGTCCTCTTTGTCCAGCTCGACCAAAACTTCGGCACCGGCGGCATCTTCGTCGATTTTTTCGGCGTCAAGGCCGCTACCGCCACCGGTCCGATCATATTTTCCCTGCGCACGGGCGCGCCGCTTGTGCCGATGTTCATCCGCCGCATCGAGGGACCGCGCCATCAGATCGAGATCCTGCCACCTCTTGAGATCAGTCCGTCGGGCAATAAAGACGAGGCGGTTTTTAAGATCGTCCAGGAGCTGACAAATATCATCGAAGGATATATCCGCAAGTATCCCCACGAGTGGGGTTGGATCCATAAGCGCTGGAAGGCCCGGCCCAAAAACATAAACAAGGGGGAAGAGTTCCGTGCGGACGTGCTGACGTGAGGACGTGCGCCTGCCTGCCGGCAGGCAGGGACGTAAGTTCGAAGGTCCATGGAAGGGCGTCAGAGCCTGGCAAGGGAAAGCAAGGTTCAGGTTGTGGATGTAGGTGAAACCAAGGTTAAGTGAAAGTTTAAAGACGCCTGATGTCTGAAGACGCGTTGAGCTTTTTGTCCCTCAACCTCAACCTTAGTTCCTATTGCATCCTCAACCTTAACCTCGAGTTTCTCGTGCGGACTTCAGTCTTTTGACTGATGACTCGTTGAACTGTTAATTCACGTCCGCACGTCCGAGCGACCCGCCAAAGAACTTTGGCGGGGAGCGGACATCCGAACGTTAATACAGGAGGGTATATGGCTTCTTCCAAAAAGACAAAGTTTGTATTAAAGATGCTCATCGGGCTGGGGGTCGTGGCCTTAGGCGTCATGAGCACCGTCGTTTTTCTGCCCGAGCTCAAGAAGATCGTGCTCGGGTGCCTGGGGCCGGTGCTGATCCTGGTTGGCCTTGTCATGGTGGCTGTGGCGAAGGAGTGAGTTCAGAAGGTTGCAGGATGCTGAGGATCGAGGATAGAAGATAGAGAATAGTCAACGCAAAAGGCCAAGGCGTCGTCCGAAGACGTAAGTCCGAAATCGGAAGACGGAGGTCGGATGTCGGAAAAACAAGAATCCGACCCGACTATTCTCGATTCTCTATTTTCTATCCTCGACCAGGCTCTGTTTCCCCTTAAGCGTTGGTAAGTCACCCGCATGGTTGATAATCAAAGGAGACAGGAAATGACTACGTTGGCAAAATCACTCGTCGTGACGCGGGAGGCGTCGCTGGCGAAAAAGTGCATCATGGTCACCGGTTTTTCAGTCCTGCTGGCCCTGGCGGCCCTGGTGAAGATCCCGCTCTTCTTCACGCCGGTGCCGGTGACGCTCCAGACGTTTGTCGTCCTGGCCGCCGGCGCTTTCCTGGGGCCGGTATACGGCGCGATGAGCGTCGGGCTCTACCTGGCCTACGGGTTCATGGGCGTGCCGCTCTTTGCCGGCAACGCGGCCGGCATCGCGTATTGCGCCGGCCCGACGGGCGGGTATCTTTTGGGTTTCCTTGCCGCCGCGGCCTGCGTCGGGTCCCTGCGCCGCGCGGTCCCGCGCCCGGCCTTCGCAGTGAACTACCTCATCATGCTGGCCGGGATCGGCGTCATCTATGCCTGCGGCGGCCTGTGGCTTTCTCTGGGCTACGGGTGGAGCGTCAAGCAGATCATGTTAGGGGGGATTTGGCCGTTTATCGGCTTAGACCTCATCAAGGCTTTTATGGCGGCAGTCGTCAGCCGATAAAAGCGGAGGGAAGGCGCTTTGAAGATCGGCGCGATCATGATGAAGGATGCGCTCGCCCTGATGCCGGCAAAAAACGGCCCAGGAAACGAAGAATCTTTTGAGGTAGTTCATCGCGATAGGCCTTCTGCCAGCGTCCAGCGCTTTGCCGGGGATGCGGCGCCGGGACACACAAAGGAGGACCGATGGAACACAAAGAACATAAGTCGCGGCGCTATTTTTTGACGGGGTTTCTGATCGTCGTGCCGCTGCTCGTCTCGATCTATCTCTTCCTGACGCTTTTTTTGTTTTTTGACAATATCCTGGGCCGTTACATCAACGGCCTGGTGGTCGAGAACTTCGGGTTCCGGATACGCGGGCTGGGCATCCTGCTGTTTATCGTCCTCATCTTTGCCACGGGATTTTTCGCGACGAACTTCATCGGCCGCGGCCTCATGATCTACCTGGAACGGTTGTGGTCGCGGTTTCCCGTGGTCGGCAAGATCTACACGGCGGCCAAACAGGTGACCCGGTTTCTCTTCAGCCCGTCGATGACCGCCGGCCAGACGCAAAAGGTCGCTTTGATCGAGTGGCCCTCCAAGGGGTTCTACACGATCGGCTTCGTGACGAAAGAGACCGATCGCTATATATGTGACAAGGCCGGCCGCGAACTCATCAACGTCCTCGTCCCGTCTGTCCCGAATCCCGTGACGGGTTTTCTCGTTTTCGTGCCGCGCGAGAACGTGATCTTCCTTGAGATGAGCGTTGAAGAGGCGATAAAGATCATTGTCTCCGGCGGCGTCCTGGGCGCCAAAGACGTCCTGCAGTAGACACCCGCGTTCCTCGGAGATTAGAGAGGGCGTTTTCGGCGCTCGTGGGTGAGCGGTAGGAGCGCAGAGGCCTGGAACGCCTTCAGAAGGAAGAGGGCGACGAGCGTCGCCCGGATGCCGCACGAAGGGATGAGCCAAAGCGGCGTCACAAAGACCCCCAGACACGCGCCCGCCAGGTCCAGGCCATAGAGTTGACCGGCCAGGGCCGCGTCCGGCATGCCCGGTCCGCCGAACCGGCGGCGGTAAACGTCGTGGACGACCGGCAGTTCTATCCCCACCAGATACCCCGCCAGGAATCCCGTCAGCACAAAGAGCCCGCGTCCCCAGACCCCCGCCGATGTATCCGCCGAATATATCCGGATGATGAGAAACGCTATCGCCGTCACCAGCGCGGGCGCCAGGAATTCGATGCCGATCAATGTCCGGACGGACACAAGGCGCCGGGCGAGCTTTTTTTCCGTGACGGCGCCGCTCGCCGCGCCGGCCATGAAGACGGCGGTCAGAAGTCCCAGCCACGCGTACAGGATCCCGAGAAAACTTTGGAAGATCAAAAGCGTCGTCATGTACGCGGACATCGAAAAAAAGCCGGATGTGAAGACGGTCCCCTTGAGGAGGCTCGCCTGCCGGCGGCGGTGCCGGCCGAGCGCATGGATGACGAAAAAGTAACAGATGAACAGGGCCGCTAGGGGAACGGTCTTGATGCGGCCCAGGCCGCTGAACACCCTCGGCAGTTTTTTGGAAAATTGGGCGTAGGTGAGCGCCAGGGCGTCATAGAGCGCCGACGGACGCAGGTCTGTATTGGGCGTTGCGGCCTTAAGGGCCGGGGTCACCGTGGCCTTAAACCAGTTGCGGTCTTCTTTGTTGAGCCGTAGCTCGAGATATGTCGGGTTGATGAGGGTGGCGGACAGCGCCAGCCGCATCTGGGCGCCGCTCATCATCCTGGGATCGAGCGTCAGGGGGCGCTGGGAGGCCAGAAAGATCGTGAAGGCGTCGCCGGGGATGGCCTCGACATGGGCAAAGACGCTTTGGAGCGTGACCATGAGGTCGGCGTTGACGCGTTTGAGCGGTTCGCTCATGAAGGCGAGCGAGCCCCAGGTGGTGACGGCCAGAATGCCGTCGGGGGCCAGGTGTCTGTCGATCTGGCGGAAAAAGTCCTGCGTGTGGGTGCGGTTGGTCGCCAGCGACGTCGGCAGCCCCGTGTGGACGAACGCGGCGTCAAAACTGCCCCGCAACGCGGCCAGGGCCTGCCGGGGATCGGCGGCCACGAATGTGACGCGCGGGTCGCGCAGCTCTCTCTGGACAGAGGGAACGGGCAGGCTGCGCAGGACCTGCAGGAGCATGGGGTCCGGCTCGACGGTGACGATCTCCTGAAGCGGATATTTCAGGAGCTCGCTCAGGAATCCGCCGGCGGCGTGTCCGACAAAGAGCACCCGCCGGCTCATCGGCTTGGCCAGGAGCGTGAGGTGGACGAAGTCTTCGACCAGGGCGGTGTCCGGATGCGGCAGCGACATGATCGGCAGGCCGTCGTAAAAGACGTCGCATTGGCCGTCCCTCGACGTGGCCGTGATATTGCCGTAAAGGGAGTTTTCCGAGACGACGACAGCGCCCAGGGGCCATTGTTTATCGATACTCCAGCGTTGCAGGCGCGGGGCAAAGGTCAGGCCCGTCAGGCTGGCCGCGCACAGGAGCAGCGCCGTCAGGCGGATTGACCGGTGGCGCTGCGTCCAGGCCAGGAGCGCGAAGGAGACTGTGTCGATGAGGCAGACCAGGAGGGCGATGATCATCGACGGAAAGAGGCGCACCAGCACGAACGTGAAGAGGACGCCGCCGGAGAGGGCGCCCAGACATTCAAAGGTGTACGTGGAGCTGACCGAGCCTATTCCCCGGTAGGCGAGCGCGAACATCGCGCCATCGGCGACCGCCAGGACGCTCAGGGCGGTGAAACACATGAGGATGATCTGGCCGAGGGAGAGGACCTCGCCGAAGTCCAGGCCCAGAAGCGGGTGGGCCAGCCGCGTCAGGAGCAGGGCCGTCGGCAGCCAGAGGATGAAGAGAAAAAGGCAGGCGGAATAGGCGCGTTTGGCCGACCGCAACCGGTCGAAAAATCGCACGAAGAAGATGCTGCCGGCCGCGCTCGACAAAAGCCAGACGCAGAGCATCAGGCTGACGGTCAGCTCGTTGCCGCCGAAGACGACCAACAGCTCCCGGAAAAGGAGCGTCTGCGCGATGACCGCGCTCAACCCCTTGATGAAGACCGTGACCCGGAACGCTTTCGATATCATCACGGGTATCATAACACCCCGCCGGCCATCCGTCAAAAACTTGGAGCGGGACGGTGATATACCATATTGTGTGTAAATTAGCTTTGCATCAATAAAAAATAAGGCGTATCTTTCTGTTTGGTAAGTCTTCCTCAACCCAGGCTGGACAC
>Ga0315295_10001362_pt1 | contig 20973 bp, 15 predicted proteins | sample YL17G14_0_MG_FD_204453 | JGI IMG/M metagenome (GOLD analysis project Ga0315295, IMG submission 204453) | Sediment microbial communities from Yellowstone Lake, YNP, Wyoming, USA - YL17G14_0 | ecosystem: Environmental > Aquatic > Freshwater > Lake > Sediment | place: USA: Wyoming | collected...
GCCCGCTCATGCGCGCGCCTCCGGCTCCGCTTCCGCGACCGCACCGAGGTACGCCAGCGTGGCCGCTCCCACGAGCACGAACGAGACCGCGAGCTCCGCCACGATCCGGACCAGCACGAGCCCGCCAACCAGCTCGGGGCTGCCGCGGCCCACGAGCAGGTCGCCCACGCGGTCCAGCCGCTGGAACGGGCTCGTCACCGCGACCCTCACCGCCCCGAGCAGGAGCGCCGCCCAGAACCCGCGCGCCCACGCGCGCGGCAGCGCCGCGAAGGCCCCGGCGATCCCGCGCCGCTCCAGCACGACCAGCGCCGGCACGTACAGGAAGAGTGCGCGCGCCACCGCCACGCCGCCGAGGGACACGAGCTGCGCCAGCTTGCGCACCAGCCCCCCCTCACCGGCCACGGCCTGCGCCAGGCCCACGTCGAGCGTCACCACCAGGACCTGCAGCGGGAGCAGCGCCAGCACCAGGGCCACGACCCGGGGCGCGACAGAGGCCCAGGCGGTCCCGGGCGCGACGTCGTGGCCGCGCCAGCACGCCGCGAACAGCACCGTGCTCCAGCCCGCCACCACCGCCCCGGCCAGCGCGCCCAGCACGAGATCGGCCCGGGCGTAGAGCGCGGGCAGCGCGCCGAAGAAGCCCGGATAGTGCAGCGCCTCCTCCCCCCCCACGCCGCGCACCAGCGGCGCCAGCCAGGGCGAGAGCGCCGGGTGCGCGAACCCCGGGAGCGCCAGCAGGAGGGCGGCCTGCAGCGCCCCGAGCGCGAGCCACGGCACCCAGAGCCGGCCGGCGCGCACCTGCAGCAGCGCGCGCCAGAGCCCCTCGCCCGCCAGCGCGAGCTGCACGAGCACGCTCACGTCCGGATCCCCCGCGCGGCCGCGGCGCCCCGGGGCGTCATCAGAACACCCCCCGGGAGGAGAACAGCGTGAAGGGCGTGCGCAGGATGATCCACAGGTCGAGCCCGGGGGAGATGTGCGCGAGATACCAGCGGTCGAGCGCGACCTTCTGGTCGAGCGGGATGTCGTCGCGCCCGTGGATCTGGGCCCAGCCCGTCACCCCGGGCCTGAGGGCGTCCACGCCGGCCTGCTGGCGCAGGGCGACGAGGTCGTCCTGGTTGTGCAGCGCGGGCCGCGGGCCCACCAGCGACATGCTGCCGGCCACCACGTTGAAGAGCTGCGGCAGCTCGTCGAGGCTGGTCCTCCGCAGCAGGCGGCCCACGCGCGTGACCCGGCTGGAGCCCGGCCCCATCAGGTGCGAGGCCAGGTCCGGCGTGCCCACCTGCATGGTGCGGAACTTGAAGATGCTGAACTCGCTCGAGCCGCGCCCCACGCGCCGCTGGCGGAACAGCGCCGGGCCCGGGGAGTCGAGGCGGATGGCCAGCGCGATCAGCACGAGGAGCGGCGAGAGCACGGCCAGCACCGTGGCCGCCACGAGCAGGTCGACGGCGCGCTTGGCGGCGCCGGCCGCGCCCGCCGGCCGCGGCGCGACGTCGCGCCCGCGCGCCAGGCGGCGCACCTGCTCGAGGACCTCCACCAGCCGCGCGCCCACCGCGCGCCGCGAGTAGCGCGCCTCCACGAACGGCGGGCCGGCCGCGCCCAGGGCAGCGCGGCGCGCCGGGTCGTCCGCCAGCGCGCCGATGGCCCCGGCGAGGGCCTCGCCGTCGCCGGGCGGCACCACCAGCCCCGCACCCGATTCCTCGACCAGGCGCGCCGCGTCGCCGCGCACCGCGGCCACCACCGGCCGCCCGCAGGCCAGGTAGTCGAAGAGCTTCACCGGGATGGTCTCGCCGCAGAAGGGGTGCTCGCGCGTGGTCGCCACGCAGATGGCGGCGGCGCGGATCTCCTCGACCAGTCGCTCGGGAGGCACGCTGTCCCGGAACCCGACGTTCACGAGCCCCTGCTCGCGGGCCCGCCGCTCGAGGCCGGGCTTCGCCACGCCATCGCCCACGAAGAGGAAGCGGATGTCGGCCCGCTCCCGCAGGCGGGCGGCCGCGTCCAGCAGCGCCTCCATGCCGTGGATGAGCCCGTGAGTGCCCGCGTACAGCACCGTGAACGGCCGCCCCGCGGGTGGCGCGGCCGCCGGAGCCGGCCCGAACAGGTCGGTGTCCGCGCCGTTCGTGGCGAGCACGAGGCGGCCCGCGTCGAGTCCGCGCGCCTCGAAGGCGCGCAGCATGCCCGGGGTGACGGCGATCACGCGCGCGGCCCGGCGCTGCAGGGCGTGGGCCAGCAGGCCGAGGGCGCGGGCGGCGAGACCGTCCCGCATCTCCCCCAGCGCCACCGCGGCCGCGGGCCAGTCGTCCCGGCAGTCGAGCACCAGCGGCGAGCCCGCCCGCCGCGCGGCCAGCCACGCGGTGACCCCGAGGAAGAGCGGCGGCACGCTGGCGAGGACCACGTCGGGCCGCGGCCCCGAGAGCGCGGGGCCGAGGGCCGAGCACGCGAAGGTGAGGTGGTTCCACAGTCGCGTCAGCGCGGTCTTGCGCGGCGAGGTGTGCAGCCACACGCGCTCGACCTCGATGCCCCCCAGCCGCTCGCGCGCGCGGCGTACGCCCGCGTAGGCGGGCTGCACCACGCCCCCGGGGTGGTTGGGCATCCCCGTCACCACGCGCACCTCGTGGCGCGCGCGCTCGAGCGCGCGCGCGAAGTGGAGCGCCCGCGCGGGCGCCGCGCCCGTCTCGGGCGGGAAGTACTGGGTGACGAACAGGACGCGCATGCTCCCGGGCTTCCCTCTCAGGCTGCGCCGCGCACCGGCGCGGCCACCATCAGCTGGCGCCGGGCGATGCGCGACCCCAGCCACCAGCGCCTCTGCAGGGGCTGCACCAGCGCGGCGTAGAGCGGCTCGGGCAGCGCGCCGCGGCCGCCCCAGTAGAGCTCGTGGTGCACCACGCGCAGGCCGTGCGCGCGCATCTCGTCGCGCAGCTCGCCCGGCGGGAAGGTGCGCTCGACGGCGTAGCGGTGGCGGCTCCCGTCGGGCGCCACGTACTCCTGGTGCACCTCCTCGCGCAGGTCCGACAGCCGGCGCAGGTGCCCCGGATGCGCGCCGTTGATGTCGCCCACCACCAGCACGCCGAGCGGGCGCAGGTGCCGCCGGACCTCCTCGAGGAAGCGCTCCAGCGGGTCGATGTGCGAGAGCGCGTTGTAGACCCAGACGAGGTCGAAGTCCCCGGTCCACGGGGCGGTGAGGTCGGCGCGCTCGTAGCGCACCGGCAGGTCCAGCCCCAGGCTCTGGCGGCAGTGCTCGAGCCGCTGGCCGGCCACGTCGAGCCGGTCGGGCCTCAGATCCACGCCCAGCACCTCGGCGCCGGCGGCCGCGAACAGCATCGAGTAGGTGCCGAAGCCGGAGCCCGCGTCCAGCACCCGAGGCCTGCGCGCCGGGGCCTCGGGGTGGGCCGCGATCCAGCGCGCCACCCATCCGGCCTCCGACCTCCACATGCCACGGCGGTAGCGCGTGAGTGCTTGCGCGTCATCGGGTTGCGGCAGGTCCTTGTAGTAGTCCACGAAGGCTCCGGCACCCTCGCCCTTCAGGAACCGCGGCGCCGCCGGGTTCTCCACCTGGATGGTCCAGTCGAGCAGCCGCTCGAACGATCTCCGTGCCTCGTCCCTGCCACTCATCAGCCCTCGCCTCCCCTCTCCCGCCGCAGCGTGTCCTCCCGGCCGGACCAGGCCGGCCCCATCGCATCCCGCGCACGAACGCTCAACCGCTCCTCCCGCGCCGGCGCAGCGCCTGCCACAGCAGCGGCAGATGCCGCGGCCGCACCGCTCCCAGCAGTCGCGCGACCTTGTCCAGGCGGCCCTGCCTCAGATAGTGCCCCAGGCTGTCGAGCTCGTAGCGCAGCAGGCGCGGCGCCGCCTCGGCGGCGAAGCGCTCGCGCGCCTCGGCCAGCCCCGCGGCCAGCCTCTCGACGCGCCCGGCCTGCGCGCGCGCCGCGGCCCCGCCCGGCTCCTGCGGCCAGCCGTCCCCGTCGAGCAGGAGCGGCGCCAGCTCGAGCCCGGGCTCGTCGGCCAGGCTCACGGTGAAGACCCCGGTCTCGCGGCGCACGTCCGCCGCGGCGCGGGCCTCGAAGTCCCCCGCGCGCGCATCGAACACCGCGTCCCCCAGGCTGAACAGCGTCAGGCAGCGGCCGGCGCGCCGGAAGCCCTGGAGCACGTGCGGGTGGTGCCCCAGCACGACGTCCGCGCCGCCCTGCTCGAGGACCCCGGCCAGCTCCAGCACCCGCGGCGGCGGGTAGTCCACGTACATCGAGCCCCAGTGCACGCTCACCACGAGCACGTCCGCCTGCGGCCGCCAGCGCTCGAGGTCCGCGCGCACCAGCGCCGGCTCGAGCGGCGCCGGCCCCGGCGTGCCGGCACGCGCGCTGTGCGAAGAGGGCACCGCGTACGCCAGCACCGCGACGCGCAGGGAGGCCACCCGCAGCTCGGCGGGCCGGCGCGCGAGATCGAGGTCCATCCCCGCGCCCGCGCACGCCACGCCCGCGCTCTCGCACACCTCGAGCGTCCGCTCGAGGCCGCGCGGGCCGCAGTCCATGACGTGGTTGTTGGCGAGCGAGACCACGCGCACGCCCGCGCGGGCCAGCGCCGGCACGACCTCGGGGTCGTGCCGGAACTCCGGCGCGCGATCCGGGAGCACCCACCCCGGCTCGCCCACGGGCATCTCGAGGTTCGCCACGCCCAGGTCGGCCGCCCGCAGCGCGGGCGCCAGCGCCGCGAAGGGCGCGTCCCACCCCTCCCGCGCGGCGCGCGCGCGGCCGCCCCCGATGACGCCGATGTCGCCCACCGCGGCGATCCGGAGCCGCACCGGGCCCACCGGTGCCAGCAGGCGCTCGCCGCTCATCGCCCCGCTCCACCGGGGCGCGCCAGGGCGTAGACGGCCTCGGTCTCGCGCACCATGCGCCGGGCCGTGAACGCCCGCTCCCAGCGCTCGCGCGCCGCCCGCCCCATGCGCGCGCGGCGGGCGGGATCGGAGAGCAGCGCGCCCAGCGCCGCCGACAGCGCCCCCGCGTCGCCCACCGGCACGAGCAGGCCGCTCTCGCCCTCCGCGACCGCCTCGGGGCAGCCGCCCGCGCGCGTGGCGACGGCGGGACGTCCCCCGCGCATCGCCTCCAGCAGCGTCACCGGCAGGCCCTCGCGCTCCGACGACAGGACGAAGACGTCGGCCGCCTCGACGAGATCCGCCACGTCGTCGCGCGCCCCCAGGAAGCGCACCCGCTCTCCGAGGCCGAGCGCGTCGCGCCGAGCCTCGAGCGCCGCTCGCAGGCGCCCCTCACCCGCCACCAGCAGCCGGCTCGCCGGCGCCGCGTCGGCCACGGCGGCGAAGGCCTCGAGGAGCACGTGCTGGGCCTTCTGGGGCGTCAGGCTCCCGACCGTGAGGACGACCGGCTCGTCGCCCGACAGCCCGAGCGCGGCGCGCACCTCGGCGCGCGGGCGCGGGGCCGGCCCGGCCGAGACACCGTTGAGCACGGTGACGAAGCGCTGTTCCGCGCGCCGGAAGCGCGGCGCGTGGCTCGCCCGCACCGCCTCGCACACGCACACCACGCGCGTGGTCAGCGCGGTGGCCAGCCGCTCGAGCAGCGGCCACGCGGCGGAATGCCGTCCCGCGTAGTGCAGGCTGTGCTCCGTGCGCACCACGGCCCGCACCCCGGCGCGCCGCGCGGCCAGCGCCGCGTACAGCCCGCCCGTGGGGTTGTGGCCGTTCACGACCTCCACCGCCTCCCGGCGCATGAGCGCGGCGAGGGCGAGCGTGCGGCGCAGGCCGCCCGGCGCGTCCAGCACGTGACCGCGGGCCCCGGCGGCGCACGCGGCCTCCAGCGCCGGGCCGCCGCGATTGAGCGCGCACACCAGCACCTCGACGCCGGGTCCGGCGTGGCGCGCGTGCTCGACCACCAGGGACTCGGCCCCGCCCCGGTCCATGGCCTCGATCACGTGCAGCACGCGCAGGGCGCCCCCGCTCATGCCCCGCCCCCCTCGAACAGCGCCCACAGGCGCTCGAAGCTGCGCGCCGCGTCGAAGCCGTCCCCGGCGCGCCGCCGGGCCCGCTCGCCCATGCGCTCGAGGCCCGCGGGGTCGCGCAGCAACCCCTCGACCGCCGCCGCCAGCGAGGCCGGGTCGCCGGGCTCGGCGAGCGCCCCGGTCTCGCCCGGCAGGATCGCCTCCCCGAGCCCGCCCGCGCGCGTGCCCACGCACGGCACGCCCATGGCCATCGCCTCCACCACCACGTTCGGGATGCCGTCGCGCCGGCCGTCGGGCATCGCGCGGCTGGGGGCCAGCAGGAGCCAGGCGCGCCGGTAGAGCGGCAGCAGCTCCTCGTGGCTGAGCGCGCCGCAGAAGCGCACGTTCTCCGTCACGCCGCTCTCCCGCGCCAGCGCCTCGAGCGCACCCCGCTCGGGACCGTCGCCCACCAGCCAGAGCGCGGCGTCGAGCCCGCGGGCGCGCAGCAGGGCCAGGGCCCGGATCGCGTCGTCGAAGCCCTTGGGCGGGGAGAGCCGGCCCACCGCGAGCAGCAGGGGTCGCGCCTCGCGCGCGCGACCCGCGCCGTCGAAGCGCGCCAGGTCCACGCCGTGCGCGATCCACTCGACGCGCGCCGCCGGGCCCGCCAGCTCGCGCAGCAGCGCGGCGTTCCCCCGCACGCAGGCCGACGTGAAGTCCGCCGCCCGCACCTTCTCGGCGAGGAAGGCGCGCGTGCGATAGAGATCCGCCCCGGCGTGCGCGGCCAGGCTGAACGGGCGGCCGGTGAGACGCGCGGCCAGGTACGCCACCGTGCCCGGGAAGTGCGCCCACGCCCCATGCACGCGCTCGAGCCCCTCGCGCTCGACCAGGCTCGCCACGCGGCAGGCCGCCGGCAGCCAGAGCAGGTGTCCCGCCAGCGCATAGGGCGAGCGGCGCGAGGCCCACAGGATGCGCGCGCTCTCCCGCAGCAGCACGCCTGGCCGGCGCGCCAGCCAGGACAGCAGCGCCCCCCAGGCGCGCACGTCCCACGGCGAGCCCACGGTCACCACCAACGGCACCAGCGGCGCGTGCCGCGGCTGCCAGCGCTCGCCCAGGCCGCGCAGGGCGCAGACCCGCACACGCACCCCCCGCTGCGTGAGCCGGTGCACCTCGTCCTCGACGAACGCGGCCAGCGTCGGGAAGACCGTGGTGACGTAGGCCACCGATCTCACGGTCCGGCCCCCGCCGTGCCCCGCGCACCGCCGGAGACACGCTCGTAGAAGGACTCGTGCGCCCGCGCCATGGCGCCGATGCTGTGCCGCTCCCGCATGGCCCGCCGCGCCGCCGCGCCGCGCCGAAGCGCCTCCTCGGGACGGGCCAGCGCCTCCTCCAGTGCGGCCGCCAGCGCCTCGGGCGAGCCGGCCGGCACCAGCCAGCCCGTCGCGCCGTCCTCGAGCACCTCGGGGGTGCCGCCCACCGCCGTCGCCACGCACGGGCGCCCCGCGGCCATGGCCTCGAGCAGCGCGTTGGGGATGCCCTCCTCGCGCGAGGACAGCACGAAGACGTCCATGCCGGGGAGCAGCCGCTCCACGGCGCAGCGCTCGCCCAGGAAGCGCACGCGGGCGCCCAGACCCAGCGCGGTGGAGCGCGCCTCGAGCGCCGCGCGCTCCGGCCCCTCGCCCACCAGCACGGCGCCGAAGGCCCGCCCGCGGCCCGCCAGCAGGGCCAGCGCCTCGAGCAGCGTGCCGTAGTCCTTCCGCGGCGCGAGGCAGCCCACGCTCCCCACCAGCGGCGCCTCCCCCCCACCCAGCACGCGGCGCGCCTCGTCGGCGGGCGCCCGCCCGTCGAAGCGGTCGGTGTCGACGCCGTTGGGGATGACGGTGATGCGCCCGCGCGGCACGCCGAGCGCCATCGCGGAGTCCGCGACGGCCTCGCTCACCGCGGTCACGTGCGTGGCCAGCCGGTGCGCCAGGCGCTGCGCCCGCACCTGGCGCGGCGTCTCGAAGGCGTCCACGTTGCGCTTCGCCACCACCACCGCCGGCACGCCCGCGAGGCGTCCGGCCAGCGCGGCGAAGAGGTTCGGGCCGAAGAGGTAGCCGTGCACGACCTGCGGGCGGAAGCGGCGCACGATCCCCAGCAGGCGCAGCAGGCCCGCCGCACCCGAGACGCCGTAGATGCGCCGCCCGACGCGCAGCTCGTGCACCGGCCAGCCGAGCGACTCGGCCTCGGCGAGGAAGGCGCCCTCGCGCCGGAAGCAGGCGATGGCCACCTCGAAGCGCGCGCGGTCGAGGCGCCGCCACAGCTCGATCAGGTGACGCTCGGCGCCGCCCGCGACGAAGTTGCCCACGACGAAGAGCACCCGCAGGCGCGTGCTCATGCCCCGGCCTCCGACCCGGCCCCGCCGGGTGCCCGGGCACCCGGCGGAGCCGGATCGCGCCGGGAGCGCAGCGCATCGAAGGCGCCGTCCAGCTCGGCCAGCGCGAGGCGCGACGAGAAGCGTCCCCCGGGACCGAGGCAGGCGCCCTCGGAGAGCCCGCGACGGGGCAGCCGGTGGGGCTCCGAGCCGGGCCGGACGTCCCCCGCGCTCGTCGTCACGGCCCAGTCCAGGCCGCAGCCACGCGCAGCCTCCACGCTGGCGGCATCGTGGTCCCCGCCGGGGTAGGCGAGCCCGCGCGGTCGCGTCCCCAGCCGGCGCGCCACCAGGTCCACCGAGCCCGCGATCTCGGCGGCCTGCTCGGCGGCGGACAGCGTGCCGAGGAAGGGGTGCGTGAGCGTGTGCGCTCCGACCTCCATGCCGGCGGCGCCGAGCGCGGCGCACTCCTCCCAGGTGGCCAGCTCGCAGGGCGCGGACGACGCGACCCCGAGCGCGGCGCCGAGTTCCTCGAGCAGGACGCGCTGCTGCGCCGGCGGGACGCGGCAGGCCGGCAGCAGCGCACGCAGCGCGCGCGCGCGCCCTGCGCCGGCGGCGAGATCGAGCGGGATCCCGCGCAGGCTCGCCCGCGGCTCGCGCGCCGCCGTCAGCCGGTGCGCGAGCTCGTCCCACCACGGCGCGCGGCGCTCCTCGATGAGGCCGGCCGTCAGGAAGAAGGTGGCGCGCGCGCCGGTCTCGGCCAGCAGCGGCAGGGCCACGCGCACGTTGTCGGCGTAGCCGTCGTCGAAGCTGAACGCCACGCGCCACCCGGGGCGCCCGGCGGCGACGTGCCCCAGGCCCTCGCGGATCGTGACCGGGGTGAGGCCGTGGCGGCGCAGCATGCCGAGCTGTGCCCGCAGCAGCGCCGCGCTCACGCCGAGCCGGTAGAGCGGCCGCTCGCCGTCGGCGTAGACGCGGTGGTGGCGCACGATGGTCAGGCGCGTGCCCCCGTCAGGCGCCGGCCGGGCCAGCAGGCTCGCGAGCCAGCGGAACGCGCGTCCGCTCACGCATCCCCCGCACGGCGCTCGTCCACCAGGTCGTTCACCAGTGCGCAGGCCATCCAGAAGTTGCCCGAGATGAGGATGCTGAAGAAGCGGTCGCCGAAGGCGCAGGAGACGGCCAGCGCGATGGTGGCCGCGGCGAGGCCCAGCGAGAGCTGGCGGTCCGAGCGGTCACGGGCCAGGCGCATCCCGTCGCAGGCCAGCTTCCAGCAGCCCCACAGCAGCATGACGAACAGCGCCAGGCCCAGCAGGCCCATCTCGCCGAGGAAGCGCAGATAGGTGTTGTGCGCGGTGTCCTTGACCTCGACGCCGAGGGCCTCGCCGGTCTCGGGGAGCACGGAGGCCAGTCCCGAGAAGCCCACGCCGTCCAGCGGGTGCTCCGCCACCACCTTGAGGATGGCCCGCCAGGTGTCCACGCGCAGCTGCGCCGAGCCCTCGAGCTCGAGGTCGTCGGAACCCTTGGTCTCGACCTGGGTGCCGAGCATGCGCTCCTTGAGGTAGTCGGGCGCCCAGAAGGGCGAGCTCAGCAGGGCGACGGCCACCAGGAAGGTGAGCAGCCGCGAGCTGCGGAGCGCCACGAAGAGCAGCGCCGCGGCCAGCGCCAGTATCGCCCCGCGGGACACCGAGAACACCGTGGCCGCGCTGCCGGCCACCACGGACCCGGCCAGCAGCAGCCGGGCGAACCAGCCCCGCGCCGCCGTGATCTGCGCCGCCGCGAACGCGGTGAACATGGCGAGGAACGCCCCCAGCTCGTTGGGCTGGCCGAACGAGCCGATGGCACGCCCGCCGCGGCCGTTGCGCCCGTAGGCCAGCGTCACGACGCCCTCGGCCAGCAGCCCGATCACGATGGCCCAGGTGAGGCGGCGCCGATCCTTGCCCCCGCGCACCATCCAGAACGTCAGGAAGTAGATGGTGAAGGTCATGGTGCTGCGCACCAGGCCCCAGGCGGCCTCGATGCCGCTGTAGTCGTAGCCCGTCGGGAACGCCGCGCCGCGCACGACGGAGAGCGCCGCGATCCCCACGATCGCGGCCAGCAGCTTGCCGAGTCGGCTGGCGCGCACCAGCGGCTGGCGCGCGAAGACGCGCGCGAGCGCCCAGGTCGAGAACACGGTGAAGAGCAGGATGTTGAGGACGTTCACCCCGGGCACGGGGATGCGCGGCATCCAGGAGAGGAACGGGGTGGCCACCGGCATGACCATCAGTCCGAAGCGCGGCAGCATCACGATCAGCGTCCCGACGCCGCCGCCGAGCAGGATCTTGACGAGCCGGTGGGGCTCCTGCCCGAGGCGGTAGTCGAGCACCACGAACAGCGCCACCAGCACCAGGGCCAGCACGATCCCCAGCGCGGCGGCGAGACCGCCCGAGAGGCGGCGCGCCTGGCGCTGGGCCGCGCTGCGCGCCTCGGCGAGCGGGACGGGCCCGGCGACGGGCGGTTGCGCGCTCATCCGCCGCTCCCCGCGGCGCGCGACGCGGGACCGGCCTCGCCCTGCAGCCGCACGCGCCGCCGCCTCAGGAAGCTCTTCCCCACCGGCCGCGTGGCCCACGTCTCCCGGCGGATCCGCCCGATCCACGCCGCGGGCAGGAAGCTCGCGCCCCACGTCATGGCCACCGGCACCAGGCGCTCCGGGAAGAGCCAGGCTCCGCGCAGGTGCCCGCGCGCGGCGGGCGCGCGCCCCTCGCGCAGCTCGGCCACCGCGAGCTTGTAATGGGCCAGCGCGCACCGGTGCCGCGCGCGGCGCCGCAGCTGCGGCGGCAGGGAGCGGTCGGCGGCCAGGCGGCCGAACAGCTCCACGTCGCCGAGCAGCCGCTGCCCGCGCTGCCGGCTCAACCCGCCCTCGCGGTGCTGGTAGCGCACCAGCGGCTGCGCCGCGGCGCACGCCGGCCAGCGCCGCGCCAGGCGGATCCACAGGTCGACGTCCTCGGCGTGCGTGAGCGTCTCGTCGAAGCCGCCCACCGCCTCCAGCGCGTCGCGCCGCACCACCACCGAGGAGGTGAGCACGAAGTTGACCTCGAGCAGCGCGGCCAGTGGCGTGCCCACGTAGGCGTCGGGCAGGTCGGCGTAGAGCGCGAGCCACGACGGGTGGACCTCCCCCTCGAGCGTGAGGAACGTCCCGTCGCTGAAGAACCATGCGGCCGCCGGGGCCGCCGCCAGCGCCGCCGCCGCCGTCTCGAGCTTGCCCGGAGCCCACAGGTCGTCGGCGTCCAGCAGCGCCACCCACGGGGCCGTGGCCGCGCGCCAGCCGGCGTTGCGCGCGCCGGCCGCGCTCCCGAAGCGGCCGCGCAGGACGCGCACCGGCGCGCGGGCGTCCGCCGCGAAGCGGCGCTCCACGGCCGCGCCCGTGCCGTCGCTCGAGCCGTCGTCCACCACCACGACCTCGACCGGGGGCCGGCTCTGGGCGAGCGCCGACTCCACCGCCTCCAGCACGTCGGGGAGCGCGTCCCGTGCGGGGATGACGGCCGCGGCGGCGAAGGACGCGCTCACGTCCCCGGGTCCTCCGTCGGCGCCGCCAGGCGCTCGACCTTGCGGCGCGAGCGCTTCACGCTCTCCTTCACCCACGAGGAGCGCATGAGACGTCCGAAGGCCCATGCCGGCAGCAGCGCCCCTCCGGCCGCCACCAGCCGGCGCTCCCACGGTCCGCCGCGGGCGGCCCGCCACAGCTGCCCCCGCGCCTCGCGCAGCCGGCCCGCGCGCGCGCTCACGATGGCGAGGTCGAACTCGAGCGCGGCGGCCCGCGCCGCCGCCCGGCGACGCACGACGGGACCCCGTCCCAGGCCGCTGCGCTCCACGCGGCGCAGGATGGACAGATCGTCGCGGAAGCGTGCCTCCAGGTTGCGCGACAGCTGGCCGGGCGCCGAGAAGTAGTCCACCAGCGGCTCGGCGAGGACGCCGCCCGGGTAGCGCGCGGCCAGCCGCAGCCAGAGATCGTAGTCGTGCGAGTACGCCAGGTCCGCGTCCAGCCCGCCCACCGCCTCGTAGGCCTGGCGCTCGATCAGCGACCCGCTCACCAGCGGGAAGCAGCGCTCGAGCAGGGGCATCAGCAGGTCCCCGGCCAGGTCCTGCACCGGATCGAAGTACTCCATGAGCCAGGACGGGCGCAGCACGCCCTGGTCCGACACCTGGCGCCCGTCCGAGGTCATCCAGCGCACCTCGGGATGGCGCTCGAGGAAGGCGGACTGGCGCTCGAGCTTCTCCGGCGCCCAGAGATCGTCCGCGTCGAGCAGCGCGAGCCAGTCGCCCCGCGCGCGCTCGAGCCCCGCGCGCCGGGCGGCCGCGGCGTTGCGGTGCGGCAGCCGCAGCACGGTGACCGCGCCGCCGTAGCGGCGCTCGACGAGGTCGGGCGTCCCGTCCGTGGAGCCGTCGTCGCAGACGATGATCTCCTCGGCCGGCCGCGTCTGCGCCAGCACGCTGTCGAGCCCGCGCTCGATGCACCACGCGGCGTTGTAGGCCGCCAGCACCACGCTCACGCGCACGCGCTCACCTCCCCGCCCCGCCGTCCGCAGGCTCCGGGCCGAAGAGCCCGGACACGGTGCGGCCCCAGCGGGCGCGCTCCTCGTGGTCCAGCCCGAAGCACCAGGCGACGGCGGCGAAGCACAGCCAGGGCACGCCCGTGGCCCCGGCCAGCGGCCACCAGCCCACGGGATGCCACAGCAGTTGGATCGCGACCGCGGGCACCAGGAACACCAGCGTCACGAGCGCCGGCCGCCACAGCCCGTGCCACGCGTAGCGCAGGAGCGGCAGCTTCAGCGCCCGGCAGGCGTACACCATGGTGGCCACGCCACCCACCAGGGCGAGCGGCAGGGCCGTGCCCAGGGCCACGCCGGTGAGACCGTAGGGCCCCACCCAGAGCAGCGAAAGCCCGAGGTTCAGGAGCGCGTTGCACAGCGAGAGGGCCACCACGCCCCGGTGGCGGCTCACGCCGAACAGGACCGAGGACGCTGCCGACTGGGGCAGCGAGAACAGCGTGGGCAGCGTGAGCCAGACCAGCAGCGGCGCCGCCGAGTCCGCCGTCCGCCAGCGCCCGGGGTCGAACAGGGTCGCCAGCAAGGGCCCGTGCGCGTACTGGTGCCCCACCCAGGTCGTGAGCAGGTTGGGGCCGAAGACCAGCAGCGCGAACAGCACCGGCCAGCTCAGCAGCACGCTGTACTTCGCGCCCGCCACCACCATGGCGTGCAGGCTCTCGACCTCGTTCCTCGCCTCCAGCTCGCTGGCCGTGGGGGACAGCACCCAGGCCGCCGAGTAGACCAGCGACCGCACGTTGTCCACGAGCCCCGCCGCCAGCGCGAAGGGGGTCACCAGGGCCGCACCCATGAAGGTCGTGATCACGAGCGCGTCGGTCTGGAAGACGATGCTGTTCGCGATCGCCCCCACGAAGGCCACGCCGCTGTAGGAACCGATGAGCGCCAGCCGCTCGCGCGTGGCCTTGGCCGGCGCCAGCCGCAGCCCGGGCAGGATCCGGCGCAGCCCCGCCCACGACAGCGCGTGGCCGAGCAGGTTGGAGGCCAGCGAGACCCAGGCCAGCCCGACCAGGCCCCCGCCCAGGCGGAGCACCGCCACGAAGGCGAGCGCGCGCAGCACGCCCACCGCGATCCCGATGTAGTTGGCGAGGTCGTAGCGCTGCAGGCCCGACAGGGCGGCGCCGAACACGCCCAGCGGGAAGCCGATCGCCACCGAGAGGCCGGCGATGAGGATCACGTGCCGGATCACCGGCACCTGGGCGGGCTCGATCCGCAGGAACCGCGTGAGGGCGGCGGCGGCCGCCAGCGCCACCAGCAGCGCCACCACCCCGATGACGCCGTTGAGGACGAGCGCGCTGCTCAGCGTGCGGGACACGCCCTCGTCGTCACCGCGCGCGTGGTCGCGGGCGACGTAGCGCACCAGCGAGGGCCGGATGCCCTGGTCGAGGAGCCCGAAGTAGCCCGTCAGCGAGAACACCATCACCCACAGGCCGTAGTCCCGGTCCCCCAGCCCGTGGACCAGCACCGGCGTCAGCACGAAGCCGATGAGTCCGGCCAGGAAGAACCGGGCGTAGTTGGTGACGACGTTCCTCAGCACGCGAACGCTGCGCAACGGCGATCCCCTCGTGGAGGCAGCCGGTGCGCGCTGCGCCGAGATGCGCGCACCGGGCGCGGCGCCGGATCGGCCTCCCTGCCTGTCGACGGTGGCTGGCCCTACGCCCCGCCAGCCTCCTCCGGGGAGTAGCCATAGCTGTCGGCGCGGTAGCCGTAGTAGCTCGGCAGGATCTCCCCGGCGTCGTTCATCAGCACGCCGAGCACGTTCTCGCGTGCCTCGCGCTGAACCTTGACCCCGTACTCCGCGGCCTTGCGGACGGTGCTCCCCGCCTTGATGACGTACAGCACGCCCTCGACCGCCCGCCCGATGATGAGCGGATCGGGCACGGCCAGGTTGGGGGGGGCGTCCACGACCACCATCGGGTAGCGGGACGCGGCCTCGTGCAGGAACCACTCGCACGCGGCCGTGTCCACCAGATCGCCGGCCGGACGCTCGGAGCGGCCGGCCGCGAGGAAGTCGAGATGCGGCAGGGCCGTGGTGCGGACGAAGCGCTCGTCGAACTCGCGGTTCTGCAGCATCTGCGCCAGCCCCCAGCTGGAGCTGGGCAGGCCCAGCACGCGGTGCAGCGTGGGGCTGCGCAGGTCGAAGTCCACGAGCAGCACCTTCTCGCGCAGCTCCCGCGCCAGCGTGATGGCAAGGCACGCGGCGGTCGTGCTCTTGCCCTCGCCGCGCGTGGCGCTCGTGACGAGCAGCGTGCGCGGCAGGGTGCGGCCGTGTGTCCGGGCGAGCTTCAGGTAGATGCGCCGGAACTCGAGGCCCAGCGGGCTCTCGACCTTGAGGCGGTGGAGCATGCCGTCGCGCGGACCCGGGATGCCGGCGGGCCCGGCCCCCCCCCGGCGCCGGCGCGTGCGCTGCAGCTCGTCCACGCGCGGCACCGCGCCGAGCACCGGCAGCCCGAGCAGGCTCTCGACCTCCTCGGCGTCCTTCATCGACTCGTCCTGGTGCTCCACCACCAGCACGGTCCCCACGCCCACGATGCCTCCCACCACGAACGCCAGCAGGATGATGAGCGGCCGATTCGGCTTGGCGGGCGCGAAGGGCCGCGCGGCGGGCTCGAGCACGCTGAACCGGCCTCCCACGCGCGCGTTCTGGAAGGCCTCGGTGATCTGGGCCGCGGCCGCCTGCTGGACGAAGGAGTTGTACAGCGTCCGGCTGTTCTCGACCTCCTGCTTGAGTCGCTCCAGGGCCATGTCGCGGTCGGGGGCCTGCGCCTGCTGGCGCCGAAAGCCCGCGACCTGGCGCGCGATCTCCTCGCGCCCCGCCTGCTTCGCGGCCAGGTCGGCCTGGGCCAGCCGGACACGCACGACCAGGTCGCGGGCGTCGGCCGAGAGGCCCGGCAGCGCCACGGTGGCGTTCCGCTCGAGCTCGCTCTCCAGCTCCGCGTACTTGCGCGTGATCAGCAGCCGCACCCCGGCCCCAGCGTCCCCCCCACCGCTCGCGGCCAGCAGCGCCGCCGAGAGCTGGCGGTCCAGATCGGCCAGCTCGCCGGCCAGCGTGGCCACGCGCGGGCTCGAGAGCAGAGCCGCGTCCCCCTCCCGCGCCGCGCCGGGCAGCTGGGACCGGAGCCCGGCCAGCTTCGTCTGCTGCTCGCGCACCTCGAGATCGGCCTGCTCGAGCAGGCCCTGGGCGCGGGTCGCGTTGCCGGCGTCCACCCCGGGGATGATGCCGCCCCCCTGGGCCCCGCGCATGGCGGCTTCGAGCCGCGCCTCGCTCTCCTCGAGCTTGCGCCGGTAGACCTCCTGCTGCTCGAGCGAGAAGATCTGGGTGGCCCGCACGGCCTCGAGCTGTGCGGCCTTCGAGGCCACGACGAACTGGTTGGCCACAGACTCCGCGAGCTTGCGCGCACGCTCGGGCTGGAAGTCCTCGACCACGACCAGGAACACGCCGCCCTTCTGCCGGTGGACCGAGATGACGCCCTTCAGGTAATCCACGAGGAACGCATCGATCTCCCGCTCGGGCGGGAGCCCCGGATACTGTTTGGACGCGGACAGGGCCCACGCGCGCACCTCGGGATCGTTGCGCACTCCGGTCGCCGTGATGACGCCCCGCAGGAACGGGGTGCTCTGCACCTGCTGGCGCATGACCTCCGCCTGCTGCTCGGCGTCCACGTGGCCGCCGACCATCTGGCCGAGCGGGCCGGACAGCGACTGGGGGAGCTCCAGCACCAGCGTGACCGTGCTGACGTAGACCGGCTTGAGCAGGAAGGCGGCGGCCGTGCCCACGACCACGGCTGCGGCCCACGGCAGCAGCACCATCCACTTGCGGCGCAGCAGCACGCGCGTGAACTGGCGCAGGTCGAAGGGGGCCGATTCGGGCGTCGTGGACATCAGCGCTTCCTGGAGTAGTCGACCAGCGCGAAGATGTTGGCGACCTGGAGCCCGAGCCCGAGCACCTGCGAGAACCCGCCCCAGAAGCTGGCCCCGCCCCCCGAGACCACCACCACGTCGCCGCTGTGCACCACGTAGGGCTCGCGCGCGCCGCTGCGCAGCTGCTCCTTGAGGTTCACGCTGAACACCGAGGTGCTGGAGTCCTTCTGCCGCACCACCACGCGCACGTCGGCGAGGTTGGCGCGCGAGGTGAGACCGCCGGCGGCGGCCAGCACGGTCCACAGGTCCTGCCCCGAGCCCACCGGGTAGAGACCCGGGCGGTTCACCTCGCCGAGCACGCCCGCCGTCTCGCCGGTGCCCGCGCCGGGCGCGGCCCCGGCCGGGACCACGACGCTGTCCCCGGGCTTGAGCGCCGGCATGTCGCCGGCCGCCCCCTCGCGCAGTGCGCGCGCCACGTCCACCACGATGGGACGCTGGCGGTCGCCCTCGCGCCGCACGATCTGGACCTGCGTCAGGTCCGCGCCCAGCGTGGCTCCTCCCGCCTGGTTGATGACGTCCATCACGCCCGGCAGGCGCTCGAAGCCGTAGCGTCCCGGCTTCGCCACGGCGCCCGAGACGTAGACGCTCTGGCTCAGGTACTGGGTCACGCTCACGGTCACGGTCGTGGTCTGGCGCAGGTAGGTCGAGAGCCGGTCGGCGAGCCGCGAGCCCAGCTGGGTCGGGGACTGGCCGGCGGCCTTCACCTCCCCGATCGGGGGAAGCACGATGTTGCCGTCCGCGCGCACCGTCACCGAACGCTCCAGCTCCGGATGCATCCAGACCGAGATCTGCAGCACGTCCTCGGCGCCGATCACGTACTCCTCGGCCCGGGCGCGCCCGGGAACCAGCATCACGAGCAGCGCGGCCGCCAGGGCCAGCGCCGCGGATCCCAGCGTGAGACGTCTCATGGCGTCACTCCTTTGACCGCGTTCGGGGCGGGCGCCACCCGGCGTCCGTCCGTCCCGGCTTCCCGTTCCGCGCAACCGCTCAGCCGGACCACCGCCGAACCCGGCCCGCCGAACACGCAGCGGGCGGTGCGGACCAGGGTCCGGACGTCGAGCAGCAGCGAGCGATGATCCACATAGTACAGGTCGTACTGGATGCGGCGCGCCATGCCCCCGGCATCCTGGTCGGGGCAGCCCGAGAGCTGCGCCAGGCCCGTCAGCCCGGGGAGCACGTCGAAGCGCCGATGATACTCCGGCGTGAGCCCGTGCCAGCGCAAGACCGCGTCCTGGGTCTCGGGACGCGGCCCCACCAGCGCCATCTCGCCCCGCAGCACGTTGAGCAGCAGCGGGAGGCGGTCCAGACCGCGGCGCGCGAGCCAGCGTCCGACCGGGCCCAGGTCGCCGCGGAAGCGCTGGCACGGGATGCGGGCCCCGAACAGGTCCTGCGTGCGGCGCTCGATGTTGCGCCGGTCGATGGGCGTGGACATGCGCGCCGAGCGGCGCTGCTGGTGGCGCCGGTTCCGGCCCACGCACTCCTGCTCCAACAGCGGATGGCGCTCGCCCGCGGCCCGCGCCTCGATCCAGGCCAGCAGCCAGAGGGGCGAGGACAGTGCCAGCATCACGGCCGCCAGCGTCGAGTCCGCCAGCCGGCGCGCCGCCGCCGGGCCCCGGGACGTCACGGCCGGCGGGGCCGCCGCCGCCGCGGCCGGCAGCTCCACCAGGGTCGCGTCCTCCGCGGGCAGCGCCAGGTCCTCCAGCCGCGGCTCACGGTACTCGGGCACGATGTGGTGCAGTTGGCGGCGGATCTCCTCGTCGTCGCCGGTCAGCGCGCGGGCCTCGAGCTCGCGCACGTCCTCGATCAACTCGGACTCCGGGGGCGCGTCGAGGTCCCAGGCGATGATGCGCTCGTGCCGGGTGATGCGCGTGCGCTCCTCGTCGGAGTGCAGCTCCTCGTAGATCTTCTCGCCCGGCCTGAGCCCGGTGAAGACGATCTCGATGTCCTCGCCCTCGCGCAGGCCGGCCATGCGGACCAACTGGCGCGCCAGGTCGACGATGCGCACCTGCTCGCCCATGTCGAGCAGGAAGACCTCGCCGCCGCGCCCCATGGCACCGGCCTGCAGCACGAGCCGCACGGCCTCGGGGATGGTCATGAAGAAGCGGCGCGCCTCGGGGTGGGTCACGGTCAGGGGCCCGCCGCGCTGGATCTGCCGCTGGAACAGCGGGATCACCGAGCCCTCGCTGCCCAGCACGTTGCCGAAGCGAACCGCCACGTAGTGCGTGTGGCTGCGCAGCGAGCGGCACTGCATCAGCATCTCGCACACCCGCTTGCTGGCCCCCATCACGCTGGTCGGGTTGACCGCCTTGTCGGTGGAGATGAGCACGAACTTGGCCACCCAGTGCCGGTCGGCGGCGTCCAGCAGGTTCCGGGTGCCCACCACGTTGTTGAGCACGGCCTCGCGCGGGTTCGCCTCGAGCAGCGGGACGTGCTTGTGGGCCGCCGCGTGGAGCACCACGGTGGGACGGAAGCGGGCGTGCACGCGCTCGATCGCGTCCTCGTCGCGGATGTCGGCCACCACGGCGTGCAGCGGCAGCGACGGGTACAGCGAGACCAGCTCGTTGTGGACGTAGTAGAGGCCGTTCTCGGCGTGGTCGAGCAGCACCAGGCTGGCCGGGTCGAAGGCGGCGACCTGGCGCGCCAGCTCCGCGCCGATCGAGCCGCCGGCCCCCGTGACCAGCACGCGCTGGCTGTGCAGGAACTCGGCCACCTCCGTGAGGTTGAGATGGACCGGCTGGCGCCCCAGCAGGTCCTCGATGCTGACGTCGCGCATCTGCGAGAGCGCGGTGCGGCCGTGGTGGAGATCCGAGAGCCCCGGCAGCGTCTGCACGCGCACGTTGGTCTCGGCGCACAGGCGCGCGATCTCGCGAACCACGCGGGCGGGCAGGTCGGCGTCCGAGACGATCACGAGCTCGGGGCGCTGCTCCTGCAGCACGCGCGGCAGGTCGGCGATGGTGCCCAGCACCTTGACGCCTTCGATGAGGTGGCCGGCGAGCCGCGGATCGTCGTCGATGTAGCCGATCGCCTGCAGCACCTCGTGCCCGGCCGGGCCACGGCGCATCTCCTGGACCAGGTGCACCCCGGCGTGCCCGGCGCCCACGACCAGTGCCCGGCCCGCGCGCAGCGGCACGGGCCCCAGCACGTGCTCGCGTGAGAGCCGCCAGGCGAAGCGCAGCCCGCCCAGCAGCACCAGCTCCCAGAGCCAGACCATCAGGATGAGGCTGCGCGGGAACAGGACCTGGTAGCTGAACAGGGCCAGCACCACCAGCGAGAGCGCCGAGAGGGTCACGCCCTTGACGATCTGGAACAGGGTGACCGTGCTGGCGTAGCGCCACAGGCCGTGGAACAGGCCGGCCACGAAGAAGCCCGCGAGTGAGAGCGCCGTGAAGAACGGGCTCACCAGCAGGTAGCCGCGCCAGAACGCCGCCGGCACCGCGCCATCGAAGCGCAGCAGCAGCGAGGCCACGAACGCCACCTGCAGCAGCAGCGTGTAGCCCAGCGCCTGTAGCAGGAACCGCGGCGTCTTCTTCAGTCCCATGGCCTCATTCCTGGGGCTCCGGGTCCACGGGGACCTGAACGGCGCTGCCGGACGGTGACGCGAGTCGGGTGAAGCCGGCAAGGGGTGCCGGGAGCGCGGCGGTCAGCAGTGGTGGTGTCCAGCGTCGGGTGAGTCGGTGGCTCGGGTACGCGATCCTTTGTCGTTGCCCCCGGTCCCGAGGACGGCCGGGGACGGACCTCATGAGGCGCATCCCAGGGCGAAGACGCGCACGGCCACGCGGACACCTCCGGACATGCACCCTGCACACGAGCATCTTATGGGCCCGGACGAAGGGGTGTCAAGTAAAGCGACTGTAATGTGTTAGCCGAATCGACGCGGGCAACGTGCACGACGTGTTGCAGTTCGCAAGGACGACCACCGGGACGGACGCTGGACCGGGTGAACCTCGCGCCCCGACGGCCCCTCCCGCCGGCAATGGATGGTGGCCGGGCAGCCGTGCTCGCTCCGGCCGCGAGGCGGACTCAGCGAAGGCCGAATAGCGCCTCGGCCTCGGCCCGGATGCCCTCGGCGAACGGCCGCGGCGCGAAGCCGAGGTCGCGCCGGGCCGGGCCGATGTCCACGGCCTTGGACTCCTCCAGCCGCAGGATCTGCTCGGGCCTCACCACGACGCGCAGTCCGGCCCGCCGTGCCAGGCTCGCGAGCGCGTGCGC
>Ga0315295_10001363_pt1 | contig 20967 bp, 16 predicted proteins | sample YL17G14_0_MG_FD_204453 | JGI IMG/M metagenome (GOLD analysis project Ga0315295, IMG submission 204453) | Sediment microbial communities from Yellowstone Lake, YNP, Wyoming, USA - YL17G14_0 | ecosystem: Environmental > Aquatic > Freshwater > Lake > Sediment | place: USA: Wyoming | collected...
AACTCTCGAGGATCAGGGCCGATTTCACGCTCTCCCCGACCTGGCCCTTGGTTCCGGCGGGGCCGGCGTTCATCCGGAGCGCCCCGCCCACGGTCCCGGGTATCCCGGTGAGGGGAGCCAGCCCGGCTCCTCCCTTTTCCGCGGCGAGCTCGACCACCCGGGACAGCGGCGCGCCCCCTTCGGCCCGGATCCGGAGATGTCCGCTCCCCTCTTCACGCTCGTGCTCGACCCGGCTGAAACCTTCGGCCAGGGAGATAAAAACCCCCGGGTAACCCCCGTCCTTGACCAGGAGGTTGGTACCCCGGCCGAACGGGAGATAGGGAACCCGTTTGCCCCGGAGGAAGGAAACCAGTACTTCCAGTTCATCCCGGCCCGGCGGAAAAGCGACGGCCGCGGCCCGGCCCCCGGCTTTCAGCGAGCAGTACTCGGCCATGTCCGCTCCCGGGTTGACCTGGCCCCGGCAGATGTCCTTGATCGCGTCGATAATTTCTGGTGCCAGCATTTAGTCTTCCTTTAACTCCTCGGCGAGTTTTTGGGCCACCCGGTAAATGCTCCCCGCCCCCAGCGTGAGCAGAAAGTCGCCCGGTTTTAAAATCTTTTTCAGGCGGGGAACCAGCTGTTCCACCTCCCGGACGTAAATCACCCGGGGCTGGCCCGCCTTTTTGATCTCCCCAGCCAGCCATTTTCCGGTCACTCCGGGAATGGGCTTTTCCGAGGCAGGATAAATATCGGTCACGACGACCAGTTCCGCGTCGAAAAACGCGGTGGCGAACTCCCGGTAAAGATCCCGGGTGCGGGTATAACGGTGGGGCTGGAAGGCCACCACCAGCCGCCGGTCGAACCCTTCCCGGGCGGCCCGGAGGGTGGCCCGGATCTCGGTGGGGTGATGTCCGTAATCATCCACGATCAGGATCCCCCGGGACTCCCCGTAAACCTGGAAACGGCGCTGGACCCCGGTGAAATCCGCGAGGCCCTGGGCGGTCCGGGGAAGAGGAATTCGGAATTCCTCGGCCACGGCCAGGACCGCCAGCGAGTTTAAAACGTTGTGCCGGCCGGGCGTGCCGACCCGCACCCGGTCCTGGAATTTCCCTTCCCGGTAGACGTCGAACTCCATGCCCATCCCGCGCGCCTCGATGTTTCTCGCCGACCAGTCCGCCTCCGGCCGGAAGCCGTAGGTCCTGACCCGTTTGCCCCCGCGCTTGATCTGGCGGACGAGGCGCATCAGGCGGGGATCCTCCTTGAAGGCCACCACCAGCCCTTCCTGATCCACCTGCTTCAGAAACTGGGCGAAGGCCGCTTCCAGGTTGGCCATGGACCCGTAGTGGTTCAGATGTTCAAAATCGATATTGGTCACCACCGCCACCGACGGGAAAAAGCGGAGAAAGGAACCGTCGCTCTCGTCCGACTCGGCCACGATGATCCCACCCTTCCCCAGGCGCGCCCCGGTGCCCAGGCTGTTCAGCTTGCCCCCGACTACTACGGTGGGATCGAGCCCGGCCGCGGAGAAAACCGTCCCGATCAGGGAGGTGGTGGTGGTTTTTCCGTGCGCCCCCGCTACGATGACGGAGCGCCCCACCTTCCGGATGATCTCGGCCAGCATCTCCGCCCGGGGAATGATCGGCACCGCCCGTTCCCGGGCGGCCCCGAGTTCCGGGTTATCCGGGGAAACCGCGGAGGAATAAACCACGAGCTCGGCCCCGTTCACGTTTTTCCGGTGATGCCCGAGTGAGAAAACCGCGCCCAGCTTCTCGAGTTCCCGGGTGGTCTCGGAGGCCATGAGGTCCGACCCGCTGACCTGGAACCCGAGGGAAAGGGAGATCTGGGCGATCCCGCTCATCCCCGAGCCCCCGATCCCGATGAAATGGATCCGACGGTGCTTTTTCATGAATCCCGGAGGCAGTTTTCCCCGGCTCTCCGGTTTCCCGGTCGCGGTCAATTTCTGATCAGTTCCACGCATTGATTTACGATCTCCTCCCGGGCCTCGGGGTGAGCGAGTTCCCGGGCTATTTGCCCCATTTTCTCCCGCCGCTTTTCATCCCGGTAAAGCTCCAGCACGGCCCGGGCCAGTTGCGGCCCGGAGAGCTCCCTGTCCTCGAAAATCAAGGCCGCCCCCTTTTCCACCAGCTCCCGGGAATTTTCCCGCTGGTGCTGATCGGCGGCAAAGGGATAGGGGACCAGAATCGCGGGTTTTCCCCAGGCCAGGAGCTCCGCCAGGGTGGTGGCCCCCGCCCGGGCGATGACCAGGTCCGCCTGGGAGTAAACCCGGCCCATATCCTCGATAAAATCCAGGACCACGGCCGGCACCCCGGTTTCCCGGTAGGACTGCTCCACGCCGGCCCGGTCGGCGGCCCCGGTCTGATGAATCACCCGGAAATGCGGGATCTCCCGGGCGACCTCGGGCATTCCCGCGAGCACGCCGGCGTTGATGGTTTTCGAACCCTGGCTCCCCCCCAGGACCAGGAGGGTGAAACCGTTCCAGGCCGGGGTAGGGACCGGGGAAGACCCGGGGATCACTTCCGGGCGCAGGGGATTGCCGGTCAGCCGGACCGACTTTTCCGGGAAAAAATCCCGGGTGCGGGAGAAGGCGATGAAAATCCTCTTCGCCACGTGGCCCAGGAGGCGGTTGGACAGGCCCGGAATGGAATTCGGCTCCACCAGCACGGTCGGGATCCGCAGGAAGTAGGCCGCCAGGAGGACCGGACCGGAGGAATACCCGCCCAGGCCTACCACCAGCTGGGGGCGCAGAGCCCGGAGTTTCCTCAGGGATGAAACAATCGCCCCCGGGAGCTTGGCCAGGGAGCGGAGGATGCCTTTCATCCCCCGCCCCTTCAGGGCCTCCACCTCGATCAGGTGGAGCTGGTAACCATGGCCCGGGATTAATTTCGTATCCAGCCCCCGCCGGGTCCCGAAAAAAACAATCTCGGCCCGGGGATCGTGCCGCTCGAACTCGCGGGCCAGGGCCAGGGCCGGGAAGATGTGCCCCCCGGTCCCGCCGCCGGCGAAAGCAATCCGCAGATGATCATCCGGTTTCCGCACCTGTCTCTGCCCTTCAATTCCGGGAGGGATGGGGATGAAGCGCGATGGAAAGCAGGACCCCCACCGCCATCAGGTTGACCACCAGGGAAGTCCCGCCGTAGCTGATGAAAGGCAGGGTCAATCCCTTGGTGGGCAGAACCCCCAGGACCACTCCCATGTTCAACAAAGCCTGGAAAGACACCATCACGACTATCCCGAAAGCCAGCAGGCTCCCGAAGAGATCCGGCGCCTTCAGGGCGATCCGGATCCCCCGCTGGGTGAAAACCAGATAAAGAAAGAGAACCCCGGCCACCCCCAGGAAGCCGAGTTCCTCGCCGATGACGGAAAAAATGAAATCGGTATGGGCCTCCGGGAGGAAAAAGAGCTTCTGGCTCCCTTCCCCGAGCCCCTGGCCGGCGAAGCCCCCGTGGGCGAAAGCCACGAAAGACTGGATAATCTGGAACCCGCTGCCCTCGGGATCGCTCCAGGGGTTGAGAAAAATCATCACCCGGCGCAGGCGATAACCGTGCCCGAAGACCACCAGGCCGGCCAGGAGGGGGACGGCCAGAAGCCCGAGCCCCACGATGTATTTGAGTCTGACCCCGGCGACCATCCAGAGGAGTAAAAGCAAAATCCCAATCAGGACCGCGCTCCCGAAGTCCGGCTGGAGCAGGACCAGGAATGCCACCAGCCCCGCGACCGCGAGGGGGAACAGAATCCGGGCCTTGCCGTCCTGGTTCGCCTCGTTCCGGGCGAGGAAATCCGCGAGCACGATCACGATCGCGAGCTTGGCCAGCTCGGTGGGCTGGAAACTGTATCCAAAGGCTCGGAGCCAGCGCGAGCTCCCTCCCACTCGGGTCCCCACGCCGGGGATTAAAACCAAGATGAGGAGAAAGACCACCCCGATCAGGATGAAAGCGGAGTAACGGGAAAGCAGGCGGTAATCGAAAAAGGCCAGGCCCAGGCAGAGAATGAAACCCAGGCCGACGAAGAGAAGCTGGCGCCGCAGGAAATACAGGCCGTCCCCCAGCTGTTTCAGGGCGGGAATATAACTGGTGCTGTAGATCATGATCACTCCGACCCCGACGGTAATCATCACGATCGAGAGCAGGAAGTAATCAAACCCCTCGCGCTGGATCTTCCCGATCCCGGTGGATACGGCCGAGCGGAAACCGGACTCAATCATGAATGAACTTCCCCGCTTCCCGGCGGAAAACCTCGCCTCTTTCCTCGTAATTCTTGAACTGGTCGAAACTCGAACAGGCGGGGGAAAGGAGGATGACATTGCCCGGCCGGGCCGCCGCGACCGCGGCCTGGACCGCCTCCGGCAGGGTTCCCATCTTCCGGCATTCGGTCAGGTTCCCCCAGGCCGCGGCGATCTTCTCGGTCGCCTCCCCGATTAGGAGGAGCAGGATCACCCGCTCCCGGACCAGGTCCGAAATGACCCGGTAATCCCCGCCCTTGTCCTTGCCCCCGGCGATCAGGATGACCGACCGGGACGGGTAGCTCTGCAGGGCCCGCTCCACCGCCCCGACGTTGGTGGCCTTGGAATCGTCCACGAACTGGATTCCCCTCCAGGTGGCGAAAAGCTCCATCCGGTGGTGCAGGCCCTGGAATCCGGCCATCCGGGCGAGGGCGGCCTCCCCGGGGAGATCCAGAATCTGGCTGGCGGTGAAAGTCGCGAGCACGTTCTCGCGGAAATGCACCCCGGCGACGGTGAGGGGCGGAAGCGGGAAAACCTTTTCCCGCTTTTCGTCCCGGAAAACCACTTCCTCCTTCCCTCCTGGAAGCTTTCGGATGAAGGATCCCCTTTCCACCTCCCGGTGGTAACTGAAAAAATATTTCTGCCCCCGGGCTTTTTCGATGGTCTGCAGCACGACCGGGTCCTCCCGGTTGGCCACCACGAAATCCTCGGGGGTTTGAAAGGCGAAGAGCCGGCCCTTGGCCCAGGCGTAATCTGAGAAGGAGGCGTAGCGGTCGAGATGGTCCTCGGTGATATTCATGAGAATCCCGACCCGGGGCCGGAAACTGGTGACCCACTCCAGTTGGAAGCTCGATACCTCCACGACCAGGCAGTCAAAATCTTCTTCGGTCAAAAGGGCCTCGATCAGCGGCTTCCCGATGTTGCCCCCGACGAACACCTTCCGGCCCGGCCCGGACATGATCTGTCCCAGGAGGGTGGTCACCGTGGTTTTCCCGTTGGCCCCGGTAACCGCCAGGATCGGGGCCCGGGAGCCCCGCTCGGTCAAGGCCCGGTAGGCCAGCTCGATCTCGGCGATGATTTCCTTTCCCTCCCCGCGGGCGGCCGCGAGCTCCGGGAGATCCATCGGGACTCCGGGGCTGACCACGATCAGGTCCGACTCCCGGAAATCCTCCCGCCGGTGGCCGCCGAGATGAAAGGCCACCGGGAGGCCGGCCGTCTCGCGGAAAACCGTTTCCAGCTCGCTCGCCGGCTTGGTATCGGTCGCCACCACCCGCGCCCCCCGGGCCCCGAGAAACTTCACCACGGCCACCCCGGTCCGGGCCAACCCGACTACCAAAGCCTGTTTTCCCTTGAGTTCCATTTTTCTTCTACCGGAGTTTGAGCGTGCTCAAGGCCAGGAGCGCCAGGGCGATCGAGATGATCCAGAACCGGACGATAATTTTCGGCTCGGCCCAGCCCTTCATCTCGAAATGGTGGTGAATGGGGGCCATCCGGAAGACCCTCCGGCCGTAGAGCTTGAAACTTAAAACCTGGAAGATCACCGAGACCGTTTCCAGGACGAAAACCCCCCCCACCAGAACCAGGACGATTTCCTGCTTGGCCACCACCGCCACCGCCCCCAGGCCGCCGCCCAGGGCCAGGGACCCGAGGTCACCCATGAAAATCTCGGCCGGGTAGGCGTTGAACCAGAGAAAGGCCAGGCTCGCCCCCACCATGCCTCCGCAGAAGATCGCCAGTTCCCCCGCCCCCGGCACCCCGGGGATCTGCAGGTAATTACTGATCACGGCGTTCCCGGCAGCATAGGCGAAGGCGAGATAAACCAGCATGCTCGTGAGCATCGGGCCGATCGCGAGGCCATCCAGGCCGTCGGTCAGGTTGACCGCGTTGGCGCACCCCACGATTACGAAAACCGCGAAGGGCAGGTACCAGAGACCGATATCGGGATGAAGCTTCTTCAGGAAGGGGAAATAAAGCACGCTCGAATAGGAAGGCTGGGAAAGGATGAGCCAGGCCGCGGCCCCGGCAATGACCGCCTCGATCAGAATCCGGGTCCAGCCCCTCAAGCCCTGGCCCGTCCCCTGCCGGATCTTGTACCGGTCATCCAGGAAACCCACCAGGCCGAAGCCCATCACCACCAGGAAAACCGCCTGGAGGTAGGGGTTAAACCAGTCGCTCCATAAAAGAATGGCGGCCAAAAGCCCCCCGAGGATCAGGATCCCTCCCATGGTGGGCGTGCCCGTCTTTTTCTTGTGATTGGGCGGGGTATCGTCGCGGACCACCTGGCGGATCTGCCAGCTCTGCAGCCGCTGGATCAGGGGTTTGCCCAGGACGAGGCCCAGGAGGAGCGCGGTCAGGATGGCCAGGCCGGTGCGGAAGGTAATGTAATGGAAGACGTTAAAGCCGCTGAAATAAACCTTGAACGAATAGAGGAGCTTATAAAGCATGGTTCTCCAGCAGGGTTTTAACCACCTGGTCCATCCGGGTGGCCCGGGAGCCTTTAACCAGCACCAGATCCTCCGGAGCGATCAGTTGCTTAATCCCTTCGGCTAATTGACCCTGGTTCGGAAAGACCCGGATCATTTCCGCGGCCATCCCGGCGGCGCGGGCCCCTTCGGAAAGGGCCTGGATCGCCCCGTCGGGAGAATCGAGCAAAACCAGGCGGTCGATCCCGAGCCGGGCCGCCTTTTCGCCGATCCGGAAATGGGCGTCCCGGGTCTCAGCCCCGAGCTCCAGCATCTCGGCGAGAACCGCCCAGGCCCGGGCCCCGGTCAGGGCCCGTCTCTCGCTCAGGACCTGGAGGGCTTCCTCGGTGGAGTCGGGATTGGCGTTATAGGTGTCATCGATCACCCAGTAACCCCGCCCGCTCCGGGCCGGGCAAAGCCGGCCGGGGAAAGGCCCGAGCCCCTCCCAGGCCGAAATGATTTCTTCCGGCTTCAGGCCCAGCGTGAAGGCCGCCGCCCCGGCGGCCAGGACATTTCGGACCCCGGAAACCCCGGGGAACTTAAGCTCGACCGGGAACCGCCGGTCCGGAAAATCCACCTCGAGCTCCAGGCTCCAGTTCTTCGCCCTGATCCCGCTCGCCCGGACCGTTGCCCCCGGCTCCAGCCCGAACGAAACCACCCGCCCGCCGCGCTCCCGGTAACGGGAAGCCATGGCCATCACCCGCGGGTCATCGGCGTTCAGGACCGCCCGGCCCTCTCCCCGGGGCAGGGAGAACAGCAGGCTCTCCTTTTCCCGGGCCACCCCCTCGATCCCGCCCAGGCCGGCCAGGTGGGAGCTGCCCACATTGGTGATCACCCCGACGGTGGGAGCCGCGATTTCCCCCAGGCGGGCGATTTCCCCGGCCTGGTTGGTACCCAGCTCGAGGACCGCGGCGCGCTGGTTTCGGCGCAGGGTGAAGAGGGTCAGCGGCACCCCCACCTGGTTGTTGAAATTTCCGGAGGAACCCAGGACCCGGTCCTCCCCCCAGGCCTTCCGCAGGATCGAGACCAGGATTTCCTTGGTGCTGGTTTTCCCGTTGCTCCCGGTGACCGCCACCAGCGGGAGGGTGAATTTGTCACGGTAATGGCGGGCCAGGTCGCCCAGGGCTCTCAGGGTGTCGGTGACATATACCGCCGCCGGTTCGGCCCCGCCGGTAATTTTTCCGTTCTGGTTTTTCTCGCTCAAGATCGCCTTCGCCCCGCGCTTTAAAGCCTCGGGAATATATTCATGTCCGTCGAATTTCTGGCCGCGGAGGGCCACAAACAGCTCGCCCGCTTCAATCTTCCGGGAATCGGTGGAAATCCCCGGCACCGGCAGGTCTTTCCGTCCCTGAAGCTTTCCCCGCACGGCTTCCGCCACCTCCTGGAGCGAAAGGACCAGATCTAGGCGCACGGTGCTCTCCTCTCCGCCAGGGCCCGGGCCGCCACCACCCGGTCGTCGAAAGGGATCCGTTCCTTCCCGATAATCTGCTCGGTTTCATGTCCCTTGCCGGCCAGGAGGACCAGGTCGCCCTTCCGGGCCTTTCCGATCGCCAGCCGGATGGCCTCTTCCCGGTCGGGTACGATCCAGAAATTCTGCCCTTCCCGCATCCGCCCGGTCTCTTCCACCCCCGCCCGGATCGCCGCGATGATCGCCTGGGGATCCTCGCTCCGGGGGTTATCCGAGGTCAGGACCAGGAGATCGGTGAGCGCGGCCGCCTTTTTTCCCATCACGGGCCGCTTGCTTTTATCCCGGTCCCCGCCGCAGCCGAAGACCGTGATCAGCCTGCCCCCGGACTTGATCCCGGCCAGCATGGCCAGAACCTTTTCCAGCGCGTCCGGGGTGTGGGCGTAGTCCACCAGAACCTGAAAGTCGAAAGGACCGGATCCCGCGGGTTCCACCCTTTCCAGGCGCCCGGGAACCGCCCTCACCTCAGAGATCCCCCGGGCGATCATCTCGGTGGGGATCGAGAGACCCACCCCCGCTCCCACCGCGCCCAGAATATTCTCGAGATTGAAATGGCCGAGAAGTGCCGAATCGACCCGGACCGCACCGGCCGGGGTTTCCACCGTGGCCCGGATTCCGTCCCATCTCTCGGTAACCTCCCGGGGCCGGATGACCGCTCCGGGCTTCCCCTTTCCGGAAAAGCCCAGGACCCGGACCCCGTCCCGGCCGGATTTTTTCTCCTCCACTTCCGCCGCGAGCCTTTCCCCGAATGAATCATCCCGGTTAATCACTGCGAAAGCCCCCGCCCGGGTTTTTCCATCCAATTCCATCCAGAACAGTTTCCTTTTGGCCTGGAAGTAGTCTTCCAGATCGCGGTGAAAATCCAGGTGCTCGGGCGAGAGATTGGTGAAAACCGCCCCGTGAAAGGCGAGGCCCCGGACCCGGCCGAGGACCAGGGCGTGGGAGGAGACCTCCATCACCACCGACTTGGCCCCGGCTTTTCGCATCTCCGCGAAAAGATTCTGGAGATCCCAGGATTCCGGAGTGGTACGGGGCGCGGCGCGCCTCTCCCCGGCGAACCGGTACTCCACCGTCCCGATCAGGCCGGGGGCGAGCCCCGCGGCCCGGAGGATGGACTCGATCAGATAGGTAGTGGTGGTTTTGCCGTTGGTTCCGGTCACCGCGACGAGGATCAGCCCCCGGGAAGGGTTCTGTAAAAACACCGCCGATAAAAGCGCCAGGGCCGCCCGGGAATCCGCCACCCGGAGGTAAGGAACCCGGACCGGGCGGGAGCCCGGATCGCTTTCGCCCAGGACCGCCGCGGCCCCCTGCTCGACCGCGGAGGTAATAAAACGATGGCCGTCATCCTTTTCCCCGCGGATGGCGACGAACAGATTCCCGGGTTGGACCCGGCGGGAATCGTAGGCAATCCCGTTGATTTCGATTTGCCCCGGCAGTTTCGCCCCTCCTTCATCCCGGAGCTGCAAACCGGCCTCGCGGATGAGCTCGGCCAGTTTCATGTGCCCCTCCCGGCGAGATGGAGAACCGCGCCGCCGGTTTTCACCAGTTCCCCGAAGACCGGGGCGGCCACGTCCCCGCCCCAGCCCGGACCGTGCGGCTCGTCGATCACGACCAGCACCACCAGGTCTTCCTCCGGCGACCCGGAAATCCCGTTCAGGGCGGTTCTCGGAATCACCCCCAGGAAGGAACTGATCAGTTTTTCCGAGGAATACTGGCGCAAAGAAAAATCGAATTTCTGCGAAGTCCCGGTCTTCCCGGCCAGGGTGATCCCCGGCACCTGGGCCTTCTGCCCGGTTCCCCCCGCCACCACGCCCTCCAGCATCTTGCGGATAATCCTGGAGTTGGAGGGCGAGATCACCGTCCGGACCAGGGTGGGCCGGTTCCGCAATAAGACCTTGCCCCGGCTGTTCACCACCCTTTCGACGAGATAGGGGCGGTAAAGCTTCCCGCCGTTGATCGCCGCGGCGAAAGCGGAAGCGAGCTGGATCGGGGTCACCGCCACCCCCTGCCCGAAGCTGGCCGCGGCCAGGTCCACCGGGCGCCAGCGGTTGGCGGGCCGGAGTTCGACCGGCACCTCCCCGGGCAGGTCCACCCCGGTAGGCTGCCCGAATCCGAATTTCCGGAGATACTGGTAAAAGGTTTTCCGTCCCAGTTGCTGTCCGATCTTGGCCGCCCCGATGTTGCTGGAATATTTGATGATCTCCCCCACTGTCAGGGTCCCGTATTTTTTATGGTCATGAATTACTTCCGGGCCCACCGCGTAGGACCCCTGCTCGCAGTAAAAACGCGAGTCCGGCCGCACGATCTTTTCTTCCAGGGCCGCGGCCGCGAGGAAAACCTTGAGCGTGGAGCCGGGCTCATACGCGTCCGTGATCAGCCGGTTCCGCCACTGCAAAGGCGAAGAGAGAAAAAAAGCGTTGGGGTTGAAGCTCAGCCCGTCCTCTCCCGGGGCGTCAAAACCGGCGGGGGTTCCCTCAAAACCCGGATGGGGCGAGATGGCGACGGCCATGGCCCGGATCCGCCCGCTCTCCGATCCCAGGACCAGGGCCATTCCACTCCGGGCCCGGTTCTCCAGCAGGCCCCGGTGCAGGGCCCGTTCCAGCAGGTATTGCAGGGAAAGATCCAGGGTCAGAAAAAGATCCGCTCCATCCCTCGGCCCCTCCTGCTGCTGGTCCAGGATCGGACGGAAGCGGGATTTGATCCCCCGGCCGAAACCGTCCCGCTCCATCCAGTAAAAGTTCGGCTGCCCCTGGAGAAACTGGTCGTATTTGAATTCCACCCCCTCGAGCCCGATCTGGTCCAGCCCGACAAAACCCAGGACCTGCCCGGCCAGCTCGCTCTGGGGATAAAAGCGCCGCCACTCCGGAATCAGCATCACCCCGGGCAGATCCGCCTTGGTGATCTGTTCGGCCAGGTTGGGGTTAACTCCCCGCAGCACCCAGGCAAACCCGCCCCCGTTTTTCATTCGGGCCGCGATCTTGTCCTCGCCGGTTCCGAGGAGCCGGGCCAGCCGCGAGATCTCCCCCGGGGACCGGAACTTCTGGGGATCCACCGCCAGGGACTCTTCTTCCAGGCTCTTCGCGAGTTCCCGGCCCTTCCAGTCGTAAATCGACCCGCGTTTTTCCAGGACCTTGATCAACCGCTGGTGCTGCGAGCTGGCCTGGGCCACGAGTCTCCGATTTTCCAGCACCTGCAATTCGAAAGCCCGGAATAGGAGCAGGGCCGCGAAGAAAAACAGGCCCAGTTCCACCAGCCGGAACCGGAAGAACCTCTGCTGGTTTTCGGATTTCTGTTTCGCTCGGCCGCGAATCTTCATCGTCTTCTCAATGCGGGGCCAGGAGCCGGATCCGGGAGGGATCGGGCCAGGCCAGGCCCAGGCTCTGCCCGGCCAGCGCCCCGATCCGCTCCGGCGATTTCAGCACCGCCGTCTCGAGGCGCAGGCGCTCGTTCTCCCGCGTGACCGCTTTCAACCGTTTTTCGGCCTCGGCGATCTGGTAGCCGATCTCCAGCGCCTGCAGCCTGGCCTTCACGTAAAAAAATCCCACCGCCACCGGGACCGAGATCGTCCCGGCAAAAATGCTCAAGGTCAACAAATACGAAATGACTCGGGGGGCTTTTAGGCTTCGGATCTCTTTCCGATTTCGGCTGGCCGTCCGTCTGACCCTCATGCTTCCTCGTCGGCCTTTTCCAGGGCCCGGAGTCTGGCGCTCCGGGTCCGGTAACGACTCTGGGATACTTCTTCCGCGTCCGGGCGGAGGGGGGTGCGGGTGAGAATTTTCGCCTGCCCGGGGGAAAGGGATTTGAAAAAATTTTTCACCAGGCGGTCCTCGAGCGAATGATAGGAAATGAGCACCATCCGTCCCCGCGGACTTAAAAACTGGATCGACAAAGGCAGAAAAGTCTCGAGATTTTCCAGTTCCCGGTTGACCGCCAGGCGCAGGGCCTGGAAGGTCAGGGTGGCCGGATGCCGGGACCGTCCCGGCCGGCGGGTAGCCCCTCCCCGGGCCACGATCGCGGCAAGTTCGCCGGTCGTCTCAATTCTTTTTTTCCGGCGCGCCTCCCCGATGGCCCCGGCAATCCGGCGGGCCCGGGGCTCCTCCCCCAGCGTGCCGATGATTTTTTCCAGCACCGGCAGGGGGGCCCGGTTAACCAGGTCGGAGGCGGTCTCCCCCCCTTCCTGATCCATCCGCATATCCAGGGGACCGGAACGCATGAAGCTGAAGCCCCGCTCCGGGTCATCCAGCTGCCGGGAGGAAACCCCGAGATCAAGCAGGATCCCGTTTACCTCTTTCACCCCGGCCGAGGCCAGGACCTCCCGGATCTCCCGGTAATTGGCCTGGGCCAGGGTGACCCGGTTCTGAAATACTTCCAGTCTCCGCCGCGCGGAATCAATCGCCTGGGGATCCACATCCGTTCCGATCAGGCGTCCATCGGGACCGCTTCTTTTCAGGATGGCCTCCGCGTGGCCGCCTTCACCCACCGTTCCATCGAAATATATGCCCCCGGATTTTGGTTCGAGAAACTCGACCACTGCGTCTGCCAGTGCGGGCCAGTGTTCCATTCAGGCCTTGGCCTTTTGCATTCTTTCGCGGGCCAGCTGGAGGGCGGTTTCCCACTTGGTCTTATTCCAGATCTCAAACTTATTGGTCGCTCCCACGAAAACCACTTCGCGCTCCAGCCGGGCGAACTCCCGGAGGACCGGCGCGATCAGGATCCGGCCCTGCCGGTCCACCTGGCATTCCATCGCCCCGCCGACCACGAAGCGCTGAAAGTCCTCGCGCTCCTGCTCGGTCTTGAAGCTCCCCGGGGCGTTACCCAGAAGTTTCTTCCACTCCTCGAGCGGATAGGCGGACAGCGACTCGTCGGTGTTGTTGGTGATAATGAGGCGATCGTCGTAGTGTTCGCTCAGGGTGGTGCGAAACTTGGACGGGATCGAGATCCTGCCCTTTTGGTCTATCGTATGTTCGTATCTGCCAAAAAACACCGCGCTAACCCACTTCCCTTTGTTATCAAACCACTTTATGGGATTTTTACACCACTTTATACCACTCTGTCAAGTATAAACTTCTCTTACATATTAAAATAATTAGCAAAATTACTATTTATTGTTGTTTAGGAATGTTGCAATACTATATATTGTGGCCTGCTATTACTGGCTGAAAACGTGGATTTTCTAATTTTTTTCCCAAAAAAATGGGGCAAGGTCTTTTTTCCCTGCCCCATGACTCTCAAAATTTTTTTTAAATTTTTACTTCTTACTTTTCACTTTTTCCTTCTTACCTTTCACCTTTCACCTTTTACCTCTTACCTCTTACCTTTCACCCTTGATTTTAAGAAAACCAGCCCAGCAACGAAAAAGCCCAGGATCAATCCCAGCCCGGAGAGACCCAGGCCCATCCCCAGTCGCGGATGCTCAAGACAAACAGTCGCGAAGCTTACCGACATGAAAAAGAGGGGCTGAAACAGCGAAAGGAAGATATCGCTCTCGGAAAACGATTTTAACCATCCGTCGGAAAAGGCGGAGCTGGCCCGGTAATAAAGTCCGACCGCTCCGCGCCCGGCCGCATTCTGACTCAGGTATTCATCCCGGAATACCCTCAGGATATTCAGGTAGGCCGAAAACTCCCCCGGGGTTCGGTCGGTGATTTCTCCCCTCGGCATGGTGGCGCAGGCGCCCGCCAGGAAGCATCCGCCCCCGCCTTTCGCAGGGGGAGGATTGGGAGCGGCGAAGGCCTGCTCGACAGGGGTGTAATCGATCGCCATGCTGACCTTGGTGCAAGCGGCTCCGCCCACGGTAAGCTCGACCCCGGCCTCCAGATCTTTGAGCTCGCTCCACTGCCAGGCACTCCGGGTGAACGGATTTCTGTCCCAGAGGTATGACCATTCCGAATAAGCCGGCTGAAGAGAGAATTCCTCCGTGGAGGAAAAGAGCTGCCCTCCAATTCGCAAGGCGCCCCGCAGTCGGGCGGGAGCGGCGTCTCCCCCGGCGCGGCAAACCAGCTTGAGCCGGATGGAATTGACTTCTCCGCCGGCGGTCGTGACGCTGAAGCCCACCAGCTGGACCGGGTTACTTCCCGGTGTTGCCGGAGCGGAAAGCACGGCCGCGGAACCGTCACCGTCGTTGGTCCTCACGCACCGGAAATTCTGATCTTTCCCCTGATACCTCCCATCCTGGATCGACCCGTCCCGCATGGGGTAGTAATAAATCTGCCGGGCCCAGGAAGCCTGGGAAAAAAGCATTATCGCCAGAAAAACGAAGAGGAAAAACGCCAAGACCGATCGGCTCCCCCCGTCGATTAAACACCAATCTTTGAGCTTCATATCCTACCCCCTTTTTGTTCTATTCTATTTTCTTTCTTTTCCGCGGGGAAGTCAAAAGAAAAAATCCCGAGTCCGGACCCGGGATAAAATAATGGCGTCCCCGACGGGATTTGAACCCGTGCTGCAGGCTTGAAAGGCCTGTGTCCTGGACCTGGCTAGACGACGGGGACGAAAAATTACGGGTAATTATTAGCTGAAATCCGGGGTGTTGGCAACCCTAAAAGAAGCTCGGGGCAAAGAGCAACGGGCAACCCCCTCTAACCACAAAGAACGCAGGCTGCCCGTTCGGGTTCTTGTCCTGAAGACCTCAGGGTCTGATGGAAAGCCTGCGGTTTACCCCGAGACAAATCGAGGGGCTACCAGTTGTCTCGCCGTTAAAAAACCAGCAACCAAGGAATTTTATTATTCCGGTTTGGCTTCTGGTTACTTTCTTCTTGTTTACCCCGAGCGATTTATCCCGTTTATCCCGAGGTTTGTCGAGGGAAGTTCCAGCGAGGGAAGACTCGGAGCCTACCCATCACCTATCACCTTTCACCCATCACCTGCTTTTTGGCGGATGAACCCCCGGCCAGGCTATTCAGGTCCCGCACCGCCTTCTTGTGCTCCTTCGAGCCCAGAATTTTCTTGCGCTCCTTCGGATCCAGCGGCAGAAACACCTGGTGGGATTTTTTCTGCCGGGAGATCCGCTGCAGGGAAACCCTCAGGCGCTCCTCCTCGATCTCGCCCCGTTCCACCGCTTTTATCACCGCTTCGAAAGCCTCCTCCTGTTCGTCCGGCTTCTTGGCCACCATCAGGATATCCACCCCGGCCTGGAAGGCCAGGCAGGCCGCGGGGCCGACCCCGAAATCCTTTTTAATCGCGTTCATGCCCAGGTCATCGGTGATGACCAGACCGTTAAACCCGAAAGCCTTTCGCAGCATTCCCCCGATGATCCGGGGCGAAAGCGTGGCGGGCGCGCTGGAATCCAGCCCGGGATAGATCACGTGGGCCGGCATCAGGGTTTTCAAACCGTTGAAGATGGTTCGGACGAAGGGCCGGAGGTGATCCCGGAGCACCGTTTCCGCCGGCAGTTTTACCCGGGGCAGGCAGTAATGGCTGTCCTCGGCGGTAGCCCCATGCCCGGGAAAGTGTTTGCCGCAGGCCAGCACCCCGTTGTCCTGCAAACCGGCGATAAAGGCGAGCCCGATCTCGCTGACCCACTCGGAGGTTTTTCCGAAGCAGCGCCCCTCCAAAACTTTGCTCTGGGCATTTTTCAAATCCAGGACCGGGGACAGGTTCCAGCCCACCCCTACCGCCCGGAGTTCCCGGGCCTGCACCTCGCCCTGGAGATAGGCGAGTTTCACCGCCTTCCGCACCATCCGGTCATGCTCGGTGAAATCGGGGATTGAGCGGGCGGTGATCTCCGCTTCGCGCCGGGGCTTGGCTTTCTTCTTTCCGCCCGGAGTCTCGGGAGAAGCTTCTTTCAGCGGCCGGGGCTCCAGCAACCCGAAAACCCCGTTCCCCGGAAAATGGGAAAAAGGCCGGGACAGGCGGTTCACCGCCCCGCCCTCCTGATCCGCCAGGAAAAAAAGGGGAAATTCTTTCCGGCCCTGATTGACCTCGGCAACCAGTTCCGACAGCTGTTCGGGGTTCTCGTAGTTTTCCGAAAACAGGATTAAGCCGCCGGGATGAAAATTCCGGAGCGTGCGCTTGAGCTCGGGAGAAAATTTGCTTCCGGAAAAACCGAAAACGAAGAGCTGCCCCACCATCTCCCGGATCTTCATGCCCCGTTTCTCCCCGACCCGCGCTGGAGAAATAGATCGCCTTTTTTCATGAGCAAACCTTGAACGCCATCTCCCAGGATATTGAATGATAGTACAGAAATCATTATCGCTAATCCTGGGAATATCGCAATATGGGGGGCCACCCGCATGAGTTCGGCTCCCTCGGAAAGAACCCTGCCCCAGCTCGGGGTGTTCGGCGAACCCAGGCCCAGGAAACTCAGGCTGGATTCCGCCAGGATCACCCCTCCCATCCCGAAGCTGGCCTGGATCAGGACCGGCGCCAGGCAGTGAGGGAGAATATGCCGCAGGCCGATCCGGAGTCGCCCGATTCCCAGGGCCCGGGCGGCCTCCACGAATCCCCGCTCCCGCACCGAGAGAAACTGGCCGCGGATGATCCGGGCGTAACCGACCCAGCCCAGGCAGGAGAGGGCAATCACCAGGTTTTTCAGGCTGGGCCCCAGAACGGCGGCCAGGGCGATGGCCAGGAGAATTCCGGGAAAAGCCAGGAACACATCCACCACCCGCATGAAAATCTCGTCCAGGATCCCGCCGAAAAATCCCGCGGCCCCACCCACGATCATCCCCAGCACCAAGGAAATCCCGATCACCACGATTCCCACCATCATCGAAACCCGGGCCCCGTAAATGACCTGGCTCAGGATATCCCGTCCCAGCCGGTCGTGGCCAAACCAGTGCCCCGGCCCGGGGGCGACTAAAGATGATTCCAGGTGAATGGCCCCCGGGTCGGAGGGCGCCAGCCAGGGGGCGAAAAGGGCGACCAGGAGCAGGACCGCCACCACCATCCCCCCGGCGATTAGCAGGCGCCGGTAACCGGCTCCGCGGGATATTTTCGGTTTTTCGTTTGTTAATTGAAAAGCCACGTTACTAAAAATGACTAATGACTAATTTCTAATTCCTAATCAATTTCCAATTCCCAATGACCAATAAATATTCTGAAATCGACCTTAGACATTTGAATTTTTAGACATTAATTAGAAATTCGTCATTAGAAATTAGAAATTTAATATGCCAATATTTTTTTCCGGCTCAGGCTGAGCTTTTGCCATAATGAATCCTCGGATCGGCCCAGGCATACAGGAGATCGGCCAGGAGCCCGACCCCCAGGTAGGTAAAGGCAATCACCAGGATGCAGCCCTGGACCAACGGGTAATCGCGGCTGGAGATGGCCGAGAGAAGAAGCTGGCCCACCCCCGGCCAGGAGAATATGGCTTCGGTGATGATCGCCCCGGAAAGGAGCGCCCCGAATTGCAGGCCCAGGAGGCTGATCACCGGGATCAGGGCGTTCTTGAGCGCGTGCCGGAGCCAGACGACTGACTCCGGGAGCCCCCGCGACCGGGCGGCGGTAATATATTCCTCGCCCATCACCTCGAGCAGGGAGCCCCGGATCATCCGGGAGAGAATTCCCGCCATTCCGGTTCCGAGGGTCAAAGCCGGCAGGATCACGCTCGCGAATCCCTCCCGCCCGGAAACCGGGAGCCAGGAGAGCTTGAGCGCGAAGACCAGGATCAGCAGCGGCCCCAGCCAGAAATTGGGCAGGCTGACCCCCAGGAGGGAAAAAAACACCGCCCCGTTATCCCAGAGGGTATAGGGGCGCGCCGCCGCCAGGATTCCCACCGGCAGGGCGATTAAAAGCGCCACGATCAGGGCCAGGACCGCGAGTTCGATAGTGGCCGGGTAACGCTCGATTATGACCCGGGACACCGGTTCCCGGTAAAAAAAAGATTCCCCCAGGTCACCGTGAAAAAGACCGGACATGAACCGCCCATACTGCCGGGGCAGGGATTGATCGAGCCCGAGAGCGTGACGGAGATCTTCCCGGTCGGCCACGCTGGCCGACTCGCCCAGCATCAGGTCCACCGGGTCCCCGGGAACCAGGTGCACCAGGAAAAAAACCAGGGTCAGAACCCCCAGGGCCGCCGGAACCAGCAGGAGCAGGCGCCGGAGTACGAACCATCTCATGGTGAAGAACCGATCCGCACCTGTTGCAGGGAAATCAGGTCCCCCCCGGGATAAACCTGGAAGCCCCGGATCTCCCGGGAGAGAACCGCCACCTCTTCGTTATGCCAGAGACTGATATAGGGCAGATCCCCGGCCACGATCTCCTGGACCCGGGCGTAAACCTCCCGGCGTTTTTCGGAATCGGTTTCCCTCCGCCCCTGCTCCAGGAGCCGGTCGAGCCCGGGATTGGCGTACCCTCCCCGGTTGGCTCCGTCGGGAGGAAGGCTCCGGGAGTGAAAGACATAATGATAAATATCCGGCTCGGTCACCCCGACCCAGGTCAGGGAGAAAAGCTGAAAATTGCCGTTCCGGATGTCCGCGAAAAAAGTTCCCCATTCATAACTCCGGATTTCCACCCCGATCCCCACCGCTTCCAGGTACTTTCCAATCACCTCGGCGATCCGGATCCGGAGCCGGTCCTGGGAGGTTTTATAACTTAGGACGAAGCGCTTTTCCGGACCGTCCCCGTCGGGATCGGGATAACCGGCTTCATCGAGCAGGCGGCGCGCCCGGGCCGGGTCGAACGCGTATTGAGCGACCTGGCCATGGTAAGCCCAGTGGCTGGGAGCCAGCACCCCGCTGGCCGGCCGGGCCAGGCCCCGGAGCAGGTCGCGGATGATCGCCTGGCGATCAATCGCCAGGGCGAGCGCCTTTCTCACCTGGAAATTGGAGAGCACCGGGTCCCGGAGATTCAATCCCAGGTAGGAATAGCTGGTCCCTTCCGCGCGGACAATCTGCAGCTTCTGGTCCGCCTCCAGCAGGGGCAGCAGATCCGGCGGGACCGCGTTGTAAAGCAGGTTGATCCCCCCCTTTTCGATCTCCATTACCCGGGTGGTATCGTTGGGGATCACCCGAAAAACCACCTGTTTAATCTCCGGAGGGCCGGCGAAATAATCCGGGTTGGCCTCCAGCACCACCTTCTCGCCGCGCCGGAACTCCCGCAACCGGAAGGGCCCGGTTCCGGGAGGAGGCCCGGTTTCTCCCCGGCCGTCGGGGACCGGGACAATACCAGTGGTCAAGGCGTTAAGCAGCGCCGCGTAGGGTTCTTTCAATTTGAAAATCACGGTATCTTCATCGGGAGCCTCGATGGCCTGGATAACCCGGAAAGTCGAGGCCCGGGTCGATCCCAGCTTGGGATCCAATATTGATTGTAAGGTGTACTGGACATCCCGGGCGTTAAACCCTTTCCCCTGGTGAAACCGGACTCCTTTCCGCAGGTGGAAAATATAGGTCAGCGGATCCTTGATTTCGTACCCCTGGGCCAGGTCGGGCAGAATTTCCGCCTTCGGACCCAGGCGAATCAGTCCGTTGTAAACCAGGGAATCGATGCGATTGGAATAAGCGTCGGTCGCGGTCCGGGGGTCCAGGTCGGTGGGGTTTCCCTCGATCCCGACGACCAGGATCCCCTGCTGCAACGGGTTCGGGGAGGAACAGGCCGCCAGCCCCAGAAGAACCGGAAATAAGAATAGCCCAAAAGTATTTTTTTTAGCTAGAAATTTTTTCAAATCAGAGGGATGGAAAATAATCCGAAAATATCGGCCCTGAGGTAGCCGCAGGCTTTAGCCTGCGTTTTTAATCAATAAACTTTCTGCCTTGATATTAATTCGCAACCTGAAGGTTGCGGCTACCATTCTCTGAAGACTGGGGACGGCGGTTTTACCGCTCCCGTTTGCCCTGGATGAATTCTTCCACCATCCGGCGGGCCACCTGGTCATTGATCTGCCGGGGCGGATGCTTCATCGCGTAGGCCGAAATCGAAAGCAGCGGCCCCCCGATCCCCCGGTCCCGCGCGATCCGGCAGCACCGGATCGCATCCACCGTGATCCCCCCGGAATTGGGCGAATCCTCCACCGACAACCGCGCCTCCAGCTCCAGCGGCACCCCTCCATAACCCCGCCCCTCCATCCGCAAAAAACACACCTTGTTGTCATTCAACCACGGCACGTAATCCGAAGGCCCGATATGAATGCAATCCGAAGCTATCCCCCCCGGAATCTGCGCCCTCACCGCCTCCGTCTTCGAAATCTTCTTCGACTTCAACCGCTCCTGGTTCATCATGTTCAAAAAATCCGTGTTCCCCCCCACGTTCAACTGGTAGGTCCGGTCCATCCGCACCCCCCGCTCCACGAACAACGCCGTCACCACCCGATGCAAAATCGTCGCCCCCAACTGACTCTTCACATCATCCCCAATAATCGGAATCCCCTTCGCCTCAAACCGCCGCGCCCACTTCCCCTCCGACACGATAAACACCGGCATGCAGTTAATCAAACTCACCCCCGCCTCCAAACACGCCCCCGCGTAAAACCGCACCGCCTCCTCCGAACCCACCGGCAAATAACACATCAAAATCTCCGCCCGGCTCCGCTTCAACTCCGACACCACATCCACCGGCTTCTCCTTCGACACCTGAAACGCCCGCGCCTCCGGGTAATTACTCATATGCTCGGAAATCCCGTCCAGCACCTCCCCCATCATCACCCGCACCCCGGATCGGGGCATCCGCCTCATAATCGTCTTCGTGCAATTCGGCAAGGCAAACATCGCCTGCTCCAACGGCTTCCCCACCTTCCGCCGATCAATGTCAAACGCCACCACCACCTGAATGTCCGAGGGCTTGTATCCACCCAAATCCGGATGCATCAACCCCAAATCCCGGTCCCGTCCACTCCGCCGATAATACTCTATCCCCTGCAACAACGAACTAGCGCAATTGCC
>Ga0315295_10001365_pt1 | contig 20963 bp, 18 predicted proteins | sample YL17G14_0_MG_FD_204453 | JGI IMG/M metagenome (GOLD analysis project Ga0315295, IMG submission 204453) | Sediment microbial communities from Yellowstone Lake, YNP, Wyoming, USA - YL17G14_0 | ecosystem: Environmental > Aquatic > Freshwater > Lake > Sediment | place: USA: Wyoming | collected...
TAAAAAGGAGGAAGGCAATCTTATCCGCATCGCCTTCCTCCTGTCTTCTGACCTGAGAGATTATCCCTTCTAAAAACTGGATTTGTCCCCTTCGGTGTCCCAATTAAAAAACGGGATCTTTCCAGGATTCTCTTAAGTTACAGTCCTTTTGCCTGAGAGTTTCATCCCGCCTTCAGCGGAACTTGCCCCTTCGGCGCCCCTTTCGACAAGGAGTCTCTCCTGTAACCTATAGAAAATTCTGTTCCAATTACGGAGGATTGTCAAGAAAAAAATGGGGCGGCACTCAAAGAATTTTCTTGACAAGAAAAAACGGAAGAAATATATTGTGCTGGAAATTGAATAATGATCAAGAGGAACCACTCCTCCAGTATTTTTTGTGTGGATCCTTCTCAAAAAGAAGTTTCACTACAAGAAATTATTAACCATAAAATGTTAAATCTCTAACCCTCGATACAAATGAGAATCAAAAGACAAAATGAATTTAGAGTTGAAGAACTGCTGGGCAGAAAGATCCGCGAAACGAGATCCCGGCGAGGGTTAACGCTTGCCCAGTTAAGCAAACAGGCAGAGATTTCAGTGGCCATGCTCTCCAAGATTGAACATGCCAAGGTTTCCTCTCCCATTTCCGTGTATGCGAAGATTGCTAAAGCACTGGAAATTCCTTTGGACGAGCTCTTTTGCGAAGATGGTCCTGTTTCAATCTCTTTTGTCAAAAAAGAAGAAAGAAAAAGATACAGTCAGTCTACGGGTTATGTGGGAGAATCGATCGCCTTCAAAAAATCCAATAAAAAAATGGAACCTTTTGTCCTGCATTACCCCCCCAAGGGCACTCTTCCCCCGGCTTATAAACATGACAATGATGAATTTATCTTCGTCCTCGAGGGAGAACTGGAATTTCAATATGATGGGTCCAGGTTTATTCTCAAACCTGGGGACTGCGTGTATTTCGATGCCAACCAAAAACATTCCGCACGAGCGATTGGCGGAAAGGCTACGCAGGCACTCGTCGTAGATGCCTGAAAGAGGAGACCATTGAGATGAAAGATTTACCGAGTGTGGCGGTTTGTGGATGCGGAAGTGCCGGTACAGCGATCGCGGCAGATGTGTCCCTCATGGGATGCAAAGTCAATCTCTTTGAACTGCCGAAATTTGAGAAAAGTATTGCTTCGATTCGCAAACGCAAGGGGATCGAATTAACAGGAACGACTTCCTCCGGGAAGACGGGCTTTGCCAAGCTGAACAAGGTTACGACGAACCCCAAAGAGGCCATCCACGATGCTGAACTGATCATGATTACTGTGCCTGCCCCTGCACATGGAGCATTTTTCGAAGCCCTCTCTCCTTATTTCGTGGAAGGCCAGACCCTGCTGGTCAACACAGGGTATTGGGCCAGCCTCAGAATGAGGGATCTGTTGAAGAAAAAAGGCCTCCTGGAAAAGGTCACCGTGGCCGAAGAACATATCATGCCTTATCTCAGCCGTACAGTCGGACCCGCTCATGCGCACATCTACAATTTCAAAAGAGATTTGAGGGTTTCGGCCTGGCCCGCAACAAAAAATGAGGCGGTTTACAGATTGGTGAAGAAGGTCTACCCCCAATTCAGGTTGTCGAAGAATGTGATTGAAAATAACTTTTACGCAGGGAATCCGTCTGTGCACGCCCAGATCACCCTTCCTAAGGCCGCCTTCTTTTTTGAGCAAGCAAGAGAATTCAAATTTTACGGTGAGGTCTCTTCGTGCGCATCGAAACTCACGGACGCCTTCGACAGAGAAAGAATCAAGGTCGCCCGGGCATTGGGCTGTCATGTTCCCCACGCATTCGATTGGTTCCGGCGGACCTATAAGTATAAAGGGAATGATCTCTATGAGATATTTGGCAAGGTCACGAACGAGCATGCTCAACGGTGGGGGACGGATGCCGGAAACAGAAGAGTGCTCCAAGAAGATCTCTGCTATTTCTTCGTCCCCATGGAACAGTTTGCCAACCTCTTGGGGATGGATGTCCCTGTGACGAAAGCCATCATTGAGATGCTCCAGGTCTTTACGGGTTTCGATTATCGGGGAAACGGTGTCACCCTGAAAGACCTTGGGATGGAGGGTTTTACCACCAAGGATCAAATCATCGATTATGTGACTTACGGGCATGTCCGATGAGGGATCGGAGCGGGACGAGGGTTCTCTAAAAAAATGAGTCCAGTTACGTGAGGGGGAAAAATGCCCAGAGAAATAGAAAAAATCATGCTCATCGGTGTCGGAGAACTTGGAGGGATTGTGCTGGAATTTCTGTGCAGGATACCGGGCGTCTGCGAAATTGTGACGGCGGATTCAAATCCGGATTGGGGCTTCAGGAAGACGAACAGCGCGATCGAAGGCGCCTCTTACATGGGATTATACCCGAATATCCGGTTCCACCACGTTGACCTTCTGAACATAGAAAAGACAGCCGAATTGCTTAACAAAATCAATCCCACCATCATTTGTAACGGGACCACATTGCAATCCTGGTGGGTGGTGAATGAGCTTCCGCCTGAGGTCAATGTCCAAATATATCGAGACAAGTGCGGGATCGGGCCGTGGGCAGCCATGCATCTTGCGCTGACTTCCAAGCTGATGAAGGCTGTGAGAATGTCTGGTATTGATACTTATGTCGTGAACACTTCATACCCCGACGTGATCAATCCCAGCCTTGGCAGGGTCGGCCTGGCTCCGACCGTGGGGATTGGAAATATGGATCTGGCCGTTCCCTACATCCAAAAGGCCGTTTCAGAACGGTTGAATGTTCCCATGCGAAACGTTGGGGTTGAATTGATCGCACACCATTACCATGCTTATTATTGGTGCCGTTATGGGACAGGATCCGATGTCCCCTTCTACCTGAGAGTCTACGCGGGAAAAGAGGATGTGACAAACCAACTGGGGGACACGAGGCAATTCATTGCCGAACTCCCCAAACGCGGGATGAGGCCGGCTGGACGTCACGGGCAGTTTGTGGTGGCCGGTTCTTGCCTGAAAAATATCATGGCCATTTTTAATGACACCGGAGAGATCACCCATGCACCTGGGCCTCAGGGATTGGAAGGGGGATATCCGGTAAGGCTGAGTCGGAAGGGTGCCGAAGTGGTCTTGCCGAAAGGGGTGTCCATGCAACAGGCGAGAGCGATGAATTTGGAAGGACAGAAGCACGATGGAGTCAAGGACATCAAAGACAACGGAGATATCGTGGTAACGGATGAGGCCTATTCCACATTTAAAGAATTGCTCCATATCGATTCCAGAGTGATCACTATTGAAGATTCTTATGAGCAGGCCATCGAATTGAAGAAGAAGTTCCACGAATTTGCCCGGAAACATGGAGTTAAGATATGAGGCAAGAAGGATAAAATAAGAGAGAGAATGACTAAACCAAGAAAGGAGGTAGCTAAAATGAGATTCAAGAAGGGAATGTTAATGATCGTTTTGTTGGGTGGGCTTGTCCTGATCATGGGAAGCATGGTCTCTTCTATGGCCCAGGCGCAGTCAAAAGAACCGGTGAAGATAGGTTGTTTAATCCCTCTTTCACCGCCAGGTGACCAGGCGTCTGGCAAAAGGATCCAATGGGGAGCAGAACTGGGCATCAAATATGTGAATGAGGTGATGGGTGGTGTTTTGGGCGGAAGACCTGTACAACTGGCCGTTGAAGATGATCAGGGCACTCCGGCAGAGGGAGTTTCCGGTTATCGAAGACTGGTCACAAAAGATGGAGTGGTTGCTGTTTTAGGGCAATTTCATAGTTCGGTATGCATTGCAGTGAGTGAAGTGGCAAAGGAGTTAGGCGTGCCATTGTTCTCAACGGGGGCTTCCGCTGCAAAGATTACAGAATCACGATATCCCACCATATTCAGCATCATGGGACTCATTCCGAATCGGTCTGAATTTTACATGGAATTTGCAAAAAAAATGGGATTTAAGCGTGTGGCCATTCTGGGTGAAGACACCGATTACGGCACAGAGTTTGACAAGTGGGTCAAAGAATACGGGAAGAAGGAAGGCATAGAGGTAAAAGGTATCATCTTTCCGAGAACAGCCACCGACCTCACCCCTTCACTTCTGATTATTAAAGCATGGAATCCGGATTTTGTCATCAACGCAGGGGTTGCACCGGGAGCCTATCTGGTTGTCAAACAAGCTTATGACGTTGGTCTTTTCCCCAAGGTTCCAATGCTGGCCACATTCGACTGGACAAACCGACCGGAATATTGGGAGGCAGTGGGAGATAAGGGCAATTACATTCTCTATATGACCTATTACAAACCAGGAATGCCTGTCGCCGCCTCAGGGAATTGGATGATACCCAGGTATGTCGAGTTACACAAAGAAGATCCTACATTTTATGCTCTCAATGCCTTCGGTCAAGTTGTGATCGTGGCGCAGGCCGTGAATGTTGCTCAATCGGCGAATGCAAAAGACGTCCTCACGGCCCTCAATACAAGGAACTTCACCGATTGGAGTGGTTCGGTGAAGTTCGAGGAACATCCGGGAATGAGGTGGCACAATGTTTCGCCGCCCATGTTGATCCTTCAAATGACGAAAGTGAGACAACCCGGCAAGGAGTCCAAGACCGTATGGCCTCCTGCCAAGGGTGGCGATGGAAAAATTCAAAATCCCTAACTCACAGAGACGAATTATCAAGTAAATTCCAAATCCATATAGCCCCTCCAGAATATAATTCTGGAGGGGCATTCCAATTTCTATCCCAGAGGAGATAAAAGGATCGATACCCAACTCTTCATGCAATTTTTGATTTCAGGGATCGTATTGGGCGTCCTCTATTGTTTGATGTCCCTGGGGGTGAACTTCATCTACGGAATTATGAAAGTCATCAACTGGGCCATGGGCGAGTTTTTCATGATCGGCGCCTATGTCCAGTATCTATTGATCGTCTTCTTTTTAGGAGTCCGTTACTGGTATATCGGTGTTTTCATCGCTGCCCTTTGCACATTTCTTCTCGGCGCTTTTGTTCAGAAAATACTCATCAAGCCAATGTTTGTCGGCATTATCGAGGAAAAGACGGAATATGCGACCATCGTCACGATTGCCATGGCCATCCTGTTTCGAAATCTTGCGATTCTCATAGGAGGCCCTTATATCTACACCCCACCCGATTACGCGCCTCCCACCCATCTCGGCCCCCTTCCTTTAAGCGGAAACAATTTTATTGCTTTTATTGGAACCATCGTGATTCTCGCTTTCTTCTTCTACTTCTTGAAAAAGACCTGGCTCGGAAAAGCATTCCAAGCCGTATCTCAGAACCGGACCGGAGTTCTAACAGCCGGAATCGACGTCCTGAAATTTGACATGATCGCTTTTGGTATTGGAACGGCCTTGGCCGGGGCGGGCGGCGCCCTTTTAGCGCCGGTCCTTCTCGTACACCCCCTTTGTGGTGTGATCCCTACCGTAAGAGGATTTGAAATCATCGTCATCGGGGGATTGGGTTCGATTCCGGGTGTTTTTATCGCCGGCCTTTCCCTCGGAATAGCTGAAAGCTTGGGCGCAGCGTTCATCAACCCTTCCTTTATCGATATCTATGGGTTTGGACTGCTCATGCTGATCTTATTGATCAAACCTTATGGACTTTTCGGGAAACCTGAACGGAGCGTGTAGTGTCAAAACAGGTGTTAAAAGGCTTGGGTTTAATCCTCCTCCTCTCCATTGCCGTTATCCTGCCCTTTTTCCTGAAGGACTACTGGGTCTATTCCCTCACCATCACTCTCTACTATGTGGTCATGGCGGTTGCCTGGAATCTACTCGGAGGGTATACCGGCCAATTCTCCCTCAGCCATCATACTTTTGCGGTTATCGGGAGCTACACATCGGCCCTCCTGATCATTAAAACAGGCATCCCCTTATGGATGGGGATGGTCTCTTCATGGATGTTTAATGTCCTCATCAGCGTGCTGCTCGGTATTCTATGCCTACGGATGCGGGGCATCTACCTTGCCTTGACCACGTGGGCCTTCGCAGAAATTGTCAAGACTTATATCCGAATGGATTTTGAATTCACCGGCGGAGATAGGGGACTCAAGGCTCCTTTATTTTTTAAGACCATGGACCCTGTACCCTACTACTACCTCTTTCTGGCCTTGGCGGTCATAACGATTATTGTCATTGCCGTCATCATGCGTTCACGAATCGGTTATTATCTCAGAGCCATTCGAAATGACGAAGTGGCGGCCCAGGCCATGGGGGTCAACACCGTACGCTGGAAGGTCTTCGCTTTCATGGCAGCCAGCGTCATCGCCAGCGTGGCTGGAACCTTTTACGGTCATTTCACAGGACTGATCAGCCCTGTATCCGGCGAGTTTTATGAAATGGCCCTCATCATCATTTTTGTGGTTATTGGCGGCATGAGGAGTCAATCCGGGCCAGTTGTAGGAGCCGTATCGGTTCGCTTTCTCGCTGAAGTTCTAAAAAAATGGCCTGAAGTCCGGATGGTCATTCTCGCCGCCTTGGTCATACTGATCATGCGGTTTTTTAATGGCGGGCTCATGGAATTTTTAAGGCAGGGCTATCAACGAGTTCGACAAAGAAAAGGCGCACAACCCGTTTCTGCCTATCAAGAAACGGATAAAACGAATGCCATGCTGGAAAAAAAATGAATGGTGATGGCCATCCACTCTTGGACATAAAAAATTTGGTCAAGGATTTTGGCGGTTTGAGGGCCGTGAATAATGTTTCCTTGAGGATTAGGGAGGGGGAGATTAGAGGATTGATCGGCCCGAACGGGTCCGGGAAGACGACGATGATTAACCTCATCACCGGAATCTACAAGATTGATCATGGTACCATTTATTTTTCCGGGGATCGGATCGATGGGTTACAGCCTAATGTGATCGCCGGGAAGGGAGTAATGCGTACTTTTCAAATTTCCAGGATTTTTAGAGACATGACCGTCCTTGAAAACATGATGGTCCCGGCTCTCACGCAGGACCAAAACATGGCCGAAGCAAAGGCGCTTGCGGAGGAACTCATTGAGTTCGGCCTTCTGACTCGATTAAAGAATGAACCGGCCAAGAACCTTTCTGGAGGGCAGAACATGTTGCTTCAACTTGTCCGGGGTTTTATGAATAAGAAGCTTCGGCTTTATCTACTCGACGAGCCTTTTGCAGGAGTTCACCAAGTCATCAAGGGTGTGATCTTGAGGACCATCAAGAAGATGAATGAGGAAAAAGGGATCACCTTTATCGTCGTCAGCCATGAGTTGACGACCATCCAGTATCTCTGCCATCAAATTTCGGTTCTCCATCGAGGAGAGATCATTTCTCAAGGAACCATGGAAGAAGTTGCAAACGATCCCCAGGTGATCGACGCTTACCTTGGAGGATAATCTCATCCATGCTAAAAGTTGAACAGGTCACATCTGGTTATGTGGAAGGGATTGATATCCTCACCCATGTCTCCCTCGAGATAAAAGAAGGGATCATCACGGGCATGATTGGCCCCAATGGAGCCGGGAAATCTACTCTTCTGAAGGTTATCTTTGCCTTTCTCAACCCACGACAAGGGAAAATTTTATTTGAAGGTCAAGAGATCCAAAATACTCTCCCATCTCAATTGAAATGGATGGGGATGAGCTATGTGCCCCAAGGGTTCAGCACATTTCCCCAACTCACTGTCGAAGATAACCTCCTTCTGGGCGCTTGGATTTTTCGACGAGATAAGAAATTATTAGACCAGAGATTAAAGGAAGTTTACGAATTTTTCCCCTTGCTTCGCCAAAGGAGAAAAGATAAGGCCACTTACCTAAGCGGGGGAATCCTACGGATGCTCTGTATCGGAAAGGAAATCATCACCAAACCGAAGTTATTGCTGATTGATGAACCTTCAGAAGGACTGGCTCCAAAAATTGTAAAAGAGATTTACAATTTTCTTCTAAAAATAAAGGACCAGGGGACAACCATTTTCCTGGTTGACCAAAATATCATGAAGGCTCTTGAAGTTTCAGATTATATGTATCTTCTCGAAATGGGACAAATCAAACAGAGAGGCCCTAAAGAGGAGTTCGAAGAAAATATCAGAGAAATTATCAGAGATTCACTGATCTCCCGTTAAACGGAGGGTTGGGTAAATCTTTTAACCTGTGAGATGATCAATGAGAAAACTCCTTGACAAAGGAATAATTTGCTGATAGTGATGTTTTTCAAAAGGTGAATGAAATCAATTTTAAGAAAAGGAGGGTTCCTATGAGAACAAGGTTGCTGCTTTCATTTTGTGTAAGTGTCATTTTTCTCCTCCCAACCATGGCGCTGGCTGTCACCGATTTTTACGTCGCCAGCTATGGTGGTACTTTTGAGAAGGCCCTGAAGGAGGAGCTTGCTCCAATTTTCGAAAAAAAGTTTAATTGTAGAGTCCACTATGTCCTCGGAATCTCAACAGAGACTCTTGCAAAGGTTCGTATCCAGAAGGACAATCCTCAGATCGATGTCACCTTTGTGGACGACGGGCCTGCTACCCAAGGGAGTAGTGAAGGGTTTTGGGCTAACCTCGACCCGAAGATCGTAAAAAACCTAAGCAAGCTTTACGACATTGCCCTCCGTCCTAACAACAACGGAGTGGATATGGGGGTCACTGCAACAGGGGTTCTTTATAATACTCAAATCTTTAAAGAAAAGGGGTTCGCCCCGCCTACCTCGTGGTGGGATGTGCTCAAACCCGAATTCGTCCAGAGATTCGTTATGCCGCCTATTACCAATTCCTACGGGCTTCACACCCTGATCATGTTTGCCCGGCTCAGTGGCGGCGGAGAGAAAAACATTGACCCAGGTTTTGAGGTAATGAAGAAATTGAAAAAGAGTGTCATTTCTTTCGAACCTCAGGCTGGCAAGATGTCTGAGCTTTTCCAGTCAAAGGAGGCCTGGATCGGTTGCTGGGGAAGTGGTCGTGTCTATTCTCTCGCCGACATGGGATTCCCGGTAGAATTTGTCTACCCGAAAGAAGGAGCCATTGCCCTTGGGGTCACTCTAAACATGGTGAAGAATTGTAAGAATCCCCGTTTGGCACAGGAATTTATCAATTTCATGCTGGATGAGAAAGCTCAGGAGGTTTGGGGTAAAGGTTTTATGCTTGGTCCCATGAACAAAAATGTGAAGCTCAATCCCGAGGTGGCCAAACGAGTTCCTTATGGTCTGGATCAGATAAAGAAACTAATCAAGGTTGACTGGGCATATATCAATCAGGTTCGCCCTGAATGGACGGAACGCTGGAGTAAGGAAGTGGAGACCAGGTAACCGTCGACTGCGCAAGAGCTACCACAGGGACCCGGATGTTCAACTCCGGGTCCTTTTTTGCCTTTTTCAGTTAGAATTTGACTGACGTATTGCTTCAATAACCCTGATATAGAGAATTCAAATGGCAGAAGTAAGAATCCAAAATCTTTTGAAGAAGTTTGAAGACATCACAGCCGTAGATCATATCTCTCTAACGGTTCACTCCGGAGAGTTCGTCTCACTCGTCGGACCCTCTGGATGTGGAAAAACCACAACCCTCAACCTCATCGCTGGATTTATCAATCCGGATGCTGGGGAGATCTCTATTGACGGTGAACAGATCAATGACGTTCCAATCTACAAGCGGAAGCTCGGAATGGTCTTTCAAAGTTATGCCCTCTTTCCCCATATGACGGTCATGGACAATATCGCTTTCGGCCTTCGGATGCAGAAGCTCGAAAGATCTGTCATCGAGAAAGAGGTGGGAAGAGCTCTTGAACTGGTGCGTCTTCCTGGGGTTGAGAAACGTTATCCCCGTCAGCTCTCAGGTGGCCAGCAGCAGCGCATTGCCTTGGCCCGAGCCCTCGTCATCCATCCGAAGGTCCTGCTCCTTGATGAACCGCTCAGTAATCTTGACGCAAAACTGAGAAGGGAGATGCGCATTGAGTTGAAAGACATTCAGAAGACGGTGGGGATCACCACCCTCTTTGTCACCCATGACCAAGAGGAGGCTCTCTCCCTTTCTGACCGATTAGCGGTCATGAACAAAGGCCGGATTGAACAGATCGGGTCTCCTACCGAGATCTATGAATCGCCGGTCAACGAGTTTGTGAGCTCCTTCATCGGAGAGACCAATATTTTCTCAGCAACGATTACGGAGATCAAAGAAAGAGAACTCCTTCTGAACATTGGTGAAATCCGGCCGATCACCATTTCAAGGCCCCCTAATCTTAAGTTCCGTATCGGAGACGTGATGAAGATTTCAATCCGGCCCGAGAAGCTCTGCCTCAGCCGAGAGTCAGAAGATCTCACCCATTATCTATCGGGAACGGTGGATCATGTTGTCTTCCTTGGGAATATCACTTATTACACCGTTAAGACACAGTCCCATTCCATGAAGGTCATCTGCCAGAATCTGGAAACAAGGACCTATTCCGTAGGCGACCAGATCCGGTTAGAATATAGACCTGAAAATTGTCGCATCATCCAGGGAGAGTGAATGGTTTGAACGACTCAACCCACAAATCATCGAAGCCCAAAGGATCTAAACCGTGGATTCCTTACCTCCTGGCGAGCCCTATCTTTTTCTGGCTGATGATCGTCTTCCTCATCCCTATCGTCTTCCTCATCGTGATGAGTTTCCGAGGTTACTCGCCAACGAAAGGGATCACCGATCAGTTCACAACGGCTCACTACATCAAATTCCTCACCGATTCCTTTTATTTGGGTATCCTTTACCGTACTATCAAACTGGCCGTTCTTGTCACCCTCATTAGTCTGATCCTTGGATACCCTGAAGCCTATTACCTGACCATCATAGGAGGAAAGAAGAAGGCTCTTTTCTTAGCCCTCATCCTCTCTCCTCTGTTCGTCAGTGCTGTTATAAGGACCTTTGGTTGGATGATCATCCTGGCTCCGCATGGTCTCATCAATTCAGGTCTTGAAGGGTTAGGACTGATTCGTGAACCCGTCAAATTTATGTACAGCGAGAAAGGAATTGTCATTGGCCTCGTCCACGTCCTCATGCCTTACATGGTTCTCTCCATCTACTCCTCCCTGATCAACCGGAATATGGATCTCGAGAAGGCAGCCCAATCCTTGGGAGCCCATCCAGTCAAAACCTTTTTCAGGATTACTTTACCCTTGAGTCTTCCAGGAATTCTTGCTGGAACCCTGATCGTCCTCACCCTGAGCGTCAGCGCTTTCATTACCCCAGCCATGTTGGGAGGAACACGAGTCCGTGTCGTCCCTTTTGTCACGTACGAACAGTTTATGGTCTTGCTCAATTGGCCCTTCGGCTCGGTCGCTGCACTCGTCCTTCTCGCCATTACCGTTGGTATCGTTATGTTCTACCACCGCGCGTTAGAACACGGCAGATGGGCTGAGGTATTCCGATGAAATCGAGGCAGCTTCTCTCGATTTACCACTACCTGCTGATCATCTTCCTCCTCTCGCCCGTGGTGGTCGTTGTTTTAGTCTCTTTCACTCCACAGACATACCTGCAGGTTCCTCTTACAAAATTCTCTGCTCGCTGGTACCGAAGCATCCCCGATCATCCCGAATTCGTCTCTGCCTTTTTTAACAGTCTCTATTTGGCCATCACCGTCTCTCTGGTCTCTGCTCCACTGGGAACACTGGGTTCTTTTGCGATCGCTCGCTATCGATTTTCAGGCCGTGAGTTTTTAAACACCCTCTTTCTCTCCCCATTGATGGTCCCGATGGTGGTCATCGGTGTGGGAGCCCTACAGATTCTTTCCATCTTCCATGTGGCCGGTACCTTCTTGGGAATGGTTCTTGCCCATGTGGTCATCACCGTCCCTTATATGGTTCGAACCATGTTAGCCAGCTTTGCAGGATTTGATCATACCCTGGAGCTCGCGGCAATGAACTTAGGTGCAAACTGGTTCCAGACCTTTCGGCGGATCACACTCCCTCTCGTCTCACCAGGTCTACTGGCGGGGGCGATCTTTTCCTTCATCGTCTCTTTTGACGATCTCACCATTGCCCTTTTCGTCACAGGACCGAGAATGGTGACTCTTCCGATCCGTATCTACTCGCATATCGAATACTACACAGACCCTCTGGTGGCAGCCATCGCCTCCAGCATCGTGGGGATGACCATCATCGTGATCATGGCCATAGAGAAGCTGGTTGGCCTCAACAAAGTCCTTGGGTCAAGATAGGAATATACACTCTCAAAGGAGGTTCATTCATGGGTCAATCGACATTATTAATCACTCAGGAGCAGGTCAAATCCCTCCTCGACATGGCAACGGCGCTCAAAATTGTTGAACAGGTTTACCGTTCTCATGGGGAAGGGAAGGTCATTATGCCTACGAAGATTACCCTCGATCTTGGAGAGGGTCGGCCGTGGCCACCCTACAAAGGTTTTATGAATGCGATGCCTGCCTACCTTGGCGATGTGGACATTGCCGGTATCAAATGGGCTGGAGGCTTCCAGGATAATTACAAGATCGGGCTCCCCTATATCTCAGCCATGATCCTTTTGATCAATCCCAAGAACGGAGCCTTTATCGCTGCTATGGACGGGGCCTACATCACGGCCATTCGCACCGGAGCGGCCAGCGCCATCTGTGCCAAGGTTCTGGCCCGGAAGAATGCTTCCGTTCTCGGAATCATCGGGGCCGGCATCCAGGGCCGCATGCACCTCAGGGCTTTTCACCAAGTCTTCAGGCTGAAAGAAATCCGTGTCATGGACATCAAGGAAGGGGCTGCTGAAAAGTACCTTGAGGAAATGGCTGCAGAGCTTGGACTCAATATCCTTCCGAAAAAATCCTATCAGGAAGTTGCGGAAGGGGCAGACATGGTCTGCACGGTGACAGTGGGGGATGAACCGATGGTGAAGAAAGAATGGCTCAAGAAAGGGAGTCTCGTCATATCGGCGGGATCTTATCAAGAGCTCGATCCGGAGGTGGTCCTCTCCGCAGACAAAATCGTGGTTGACCATTGGGGTCAGGCCAGCCACCGGGGAGAACTGGCCAAGCTGGTTGAAGCCGGCAAGATTGGAGAGAAAAACATTCATGCTGAGATCGGTGAAATCCTTTCTGGAAAGAAAAAAGGCCGTGAAAGAGACGACGAAAACATCCTCACTGTCCCGATTGGCCTTGGGAGTCTCGATATTGGATGTGCCGTTGAGGTCTACCGGAAGGCTACGGAAAATGGAATTGGAATTCCTTTCTCTTTTATTTAATCAGCCAAGGGATGTGAAAGATAAAAAGAGGTAAATTTATGAGTGAATCGACGCTATTAATCAATCAGGAACAGATTAAATCTCTTCTCGACATGCCAACGGTCCTCAAAATTGTTGAACGGGTCTACCGTTCTCATGGGGAAGGCAAAGTCATCATGCCCCCTAAAGTGACGCTCGACCTTGGGGAACATGATTCTTGGCCTTTTTACAAGGCCGCCCTGAATGCGATGCCCGCTTATCTCGGTGATGTCGATATTGCTGGGATCAAATGGGCTGGAGGTTTTCAGAATAATGATAAGATTGGACTCCCCTTTGTCTCCGCCATGATCCTGCTCATCAATCCAAAAAACGGAGCCTTTATCGCTGTCATGGACGGAGCCTACATCACCGCCATTCGCACAGGGGCTTCCAGCGCCGTCTGTGCCAAGGTTCTGGCTCGGAAGGATGCTTCTGTTCTCGGAATCATCGGAGCCGGCCTCCAGGGCCGCATGCACCTCAGGGCTTTCCACCAGGCCTTCAAGCTTAGAGAAGTTCGTGTCATCGACATCAAGGAAGGGGCCGCCGAAAAGTACCGTGAGAAGATGACCGCTGAGCTTGGACTGAATATCTTGCTAAAAAAATCCTACCAGGAAACCGTTGAAGGAGCAGATGTGGTCTGCACCGTCACCCTTGCAGACGAATCCCTCGTCCGAAAAGAATGGCTAAAGAAAGGGACCCTGGTCGTTTCCGCGGGATCCTATCAGGAGCTGGAACCTGAGGTCGTCCTCTCTTCGGACAAGATCGTTGTGGACAGCTGGGCACAGACCAGCCATCGGGGAGAGCTGGCTAAACTCGTGGAAGCGGGTAAACTGGGAGAGAAGGACATTTATGCTGAAATCGGTGAGATCCTCTCTGGAAAGAAAAAGGGGCGCGAGCGAGACGACGAAAACATCCTCGCTGTTCCCATCGGCATCGGGAGTCTTGACATTGCCTGTGCCTTTGAAGTTTACCGGAAAGCGTTGGAGCAAAATATGGGCACCCCTTTCTCTTTTATCTAACAGGGTGCGGAAAAAGTCTCCCATTACCCATTCTGGTCATTCCTGCGCAAGCAGGAAGCCAGTGTTTTCAATGGGTTCTGGACTCTCGCTTTCGCGGGAGTGACAGGTTATGGCGTTTTTCAGTATTCTGCTAAATAGACGATGGAGGAGGCAGATGGGTAAATATGGAATTTTTGACATCGTCGGCCCCATTATGATCGGGCCGTCCAGCTCCCATACAGCAGGAGCCGTTCGCATCGGTCTCATGGCCGGTCAGCTGACAGGATATGACCCTGTGGAGATACGACTCCAATTTCACGGGTCCTTAGCCGAAGTCTACCATACCCACTTCACCGATGCGGGTGTGTTAGCTGGATTGATGGGATTCCGGGTGGATGACGAGAGGATACGTCATGCCTTTGATCTTGCTAAGGCGAAAGGGATCCCAGTCCTGTGCGAGAAGGTGAATATCCCAGGGGCTCACCCGAGCACGATTATCGTCATCCAAAAGAGTCGGGACGGCTCCGTAATTACCGTCCGAAGCAAGACCATTGGTGGTGGGAACATCGTCATTGAGGAGATCAATGGATACGCTGTTGAGATGACGGGAGACCATCATGAAATCCTTTTCGTTGGAAGCAGCGATGAGAAGGCCTCTGCCCTTCTGGGTCCAAGGTGGAAACCTCTCCTCTCGAAGGAGGGGGTTTCGATCCAGTTTCGATCGGATGGCCTCTCAATAGAGGAAGTAACACAGGCCATCCGTTCCCTGTCGAACATAGGCCTTGCCTTCTATTTCCGACCCATTGTCGAGGGTAAAGGGTTTGGACTGGATTTTTTTGATCGAGTTAAAGATTTGATTCATGAAGCAGAGCGCTCTGGTATCTCCGTTGGCCAGACCGTGATCGAATATGAGAAAAAGAACACCGGTCAGGAGGAGGAGTGGGTTCGGCTCCGAATGCAACGTTGCCTCGATGTGATGCGAGAAGCAGGGTACCAAGGCATCTCCCAAGTTCAGAAGACAGTGGGAGGGTTAGTGAGCGGAGATGCTCCGCGCCTCGAAAAGGCGAGGGCAAAGGGCCTAACGCTTTCTGGTTCTGCCCTCGTCCGCGCGGCGGCTTTAGCTCTGGGAGCAGCAGAAGTCAATGCTGCACTGGGCCGCGTCGTGGCTTGCCCCACGGCCGGTTCTTGCGGTGTCCTGGGAGGAGTCGTCGTGGCCGTCGCAGAGGAGAAAGGCTTGCCCGATCCAAAAGTGGTGGAGGCCCTCTTTGCAGCAGCTGGAATGGGACTCCTCATCGCAGAACACTCCATGATCTCGGGCGCGATGGGAGGATGTCAGGCGGAGTGTGGGGTGGCTTCTGCCATGGCCTCAGCCGCCCTAGTTGAACTCGCAGGCGGGACTCCAGAACAATCGGGTGAATCGGTGGCCATTGCACTCAAGAACATCCTCGGGCTTGTCTGTGACCCGGTCGCGGGTCTGGTCGAGGTCCCCTGCATCAAAAGAAACGCCGGTGCCGTCGCCAATGCTTTTATCTCAGCGGACATGGCCCTATCAGGTATCCGAAGTGTGATCCCTCCTGATGAGGTGATAGATGCACTGCGGGAGGTTGGTGAATTGATGGACCCAAAACTTCGTGACACACTGGGAGCTGGTCTTTCTAAAACACCGACTGCAAAAAAGATCGAAGAGCAGATCTACGGCAAAAAAATTTTCTAAATCACCGAGAGATCCGTCGCCGGAATAAAGTAAGGAATGAAAATGAAACGCATGATCATCCTTGGAGCAGGAAATGGAGGTCAGGCCATAGCTGCTTTTCTTTCACTGGCCGGCTATGAGGTCGTCCTATATGACCGTTATGAGGAAGCGATTGCTCCGGTTTTACAAAATGGGGGGATTGGGCTCTCAGGGGTATCGGCCCATGGTTTTGCACATCTTTCAAAAGTGACAACGGATCTCCATGAAGCCCTCTCTGAAAAAGGCCTCATTTTAGTCGTTCTACCAGCTTTCGCCCATGCCTATATCGCTGAACAGATCGCCCCATTGCTAAGAGACGATGACAGGATTATCCTCTCCCCTGGTTCGACAGGAGGTGCCTTCGAATTTCGGAAGATCCTCACAGAACGAGGAGCGCCAAAGGGGGTTAAGGTAGGTGAAACCAATACCCTGATCTATGCATGCAGGATTACAGGCCCAGGCCAGGTGAAAATCATGGGAGTCAAAGATTATCTGGGTGTGGCTGCCCTGCCTACAAAAGATACCCAAGCCCTACTTGAACCCCTGAAGGAGATTTATCCTCAGGCTCAGGCCGTGGAGAATGTCTTTTTTACTGGACTGAATAATATGAATCCTATATTTCATGTCTTTCCAACGCTTGCAAATCTGGGTTGGATTGAAGCGACTCAAGGGAATTTCCGATTTTACCATGATGGGATTACAGCTTCTGTGGCCAAATGGGTTGAGGCCGTAGACAGGGAGCGGATCGCCCTTTGCCGCTCTCTGGAGGTGAAAACAATAAGCGCCATGGAATGGCAGAAAAAAATCTATGGGACAAGGGGGGATACTCTTCCAGAAGTTCTGCAATCCAACCAGGCTTATGAAGAGATCCAGGCGCCCCCCTCCAAAGAGACTCGGCTTCTCACCGAGGATGTCCCGATGGGCTTGGTTCCCATGGCTGAGATCGCTAAGATCGTGGACATTCCTACACCGTTTATGGACTGCGCAATCCTCTTGACCTCAGAGATCATGGGTCAGGATTACAGAAGGACTGGCCGCAACTTAAAGGCAATGGGGCTTGCAGGTTTGAATAAAGAAGAACTACTCCGCCGAGTGGGCGGATCAAGTTTTTCTGAGGGCTAAATCGATCATCAGCTCATTGGCGAGGCGGTGGAGGTCATTCCTCAGGGTCTGCTCGGAGGTAGACCGAGGCGCTGCAATGTCAATGTCCATTTCAAAGAGAGGCGTCCCGCTCTCTGCCGATAGCACTCGATGGGTCTTCATATCAATGATGTTGATCCCCCGATCGGCTAAAAGCCGGCAGACCTTAAAGACGATCCCTGCATGATCAATCCCTGATGTGTTGATTTTAAAGTGGTCGCTTTCTCCCCTGTCTCCGGGATGGGCCTCCTCAAAAGTAATGGGAGTAAAAAAGACGGTGAGGTTCTTCTCCCATTCGAGGCGCTTCAGATCGGATGAAAGTTTCTGATTCACCTCCTCCCTTTCAGTGGAAAAGAGGAGGAGAAGGGCAAAGTGGTTCCGGAGAAGACTCATGCTCGAATCCTCGATATTCCCTCCGCATCCATAAATGACCTCAGAAACATCCCCCACGATCCCCGGCCGGTCTTTCCCAATGGCCGATAGAATGAAATAAGTCTTCATAGATTCCTCCCAACTTCGATAATGGGGAGATGGGGTGATACGGAGATAGGGTGACAAAGCCATTTCTCCCCATCACCCAACCTCCCTATCTCCCTATCTCTTCTTATTCAAGGATTTCCAGATTCGCATATCTTACTTTCAACCGTTTGGGGCCTTCGGTCCTAAAAACGATGGTGGCCTTCTGGTCCTCATCCATCCCTTCGATCGATTTCACCCTTCCATCTCCGAACTTGGGATGCCTCACCCTCATCCCTGTGCGCAGGAGGAAAAATCCTTCGGGACTCCATACCACGCCTTCCTTTCTTGAGAAACCGTTCTCCTGTACCGGGAAATCCATCTCATCTCGGGGCCCGCTGAAATCATCAAGCCAGGAGGTCTCCTGTGAAAACAGTCTTTCCGTTCTTTTTTCCTTCTCTTCGACTTGAATCAACTCAAAGGGAAGTTCGTCAAGAAATCGGGATGCAAGATTAGCCCTGCCCACGCCAAAGGTGGAACGTTTCTCTGCCCGTGAGAGATAGAGTTTTTCCTTTGCGCGGGTGATCCCCACATAGCAGAGCCTTCTTTCCTCCTCAAGATCCTCCATTTCCTCGCCCCTCCGGTAGTGAGGGAGGAGGCCCTCTTCCATTCCGACAATGAGGACGATGGGAAACTCCAACCCCTTGGCACAATGCAGGGTCATCAGGGAGACCCGATTCTCCCTGTCTTCATAGAGATCCACATCCGAGACCAGAGAGACCTTATCTAAAAAGCTCTCCAGAGAAAATTCCCGTGGTCGGGTCTTGTCGACTTCCTCCCCCCGTTCAAGTTCGGTCAAAACATTGACCAGCTCATCGATATTCTCAACCCTCGAAAAGGCCTCGTCCGTCCCTTCTTCTCTCAACCGTTCGAGGTATCCTGTCCTGGCAAGGAGGGTCAAAGTCAACTGACTGGGGGAGAGGGTCTTCGCTTCCTGACGCAACTCCTCAATCAGGAGGATAAACTCTCCAATCCTTTCCCGGATACCGGGAGAAAGCCAATCCTCTTTCAGCGCCTCTTTCATTCCCTCATAGAGAGGAAGGTCCCTCTCCCTTGAGAAGACTGTGATTCTTTCCATTGTCTTCTCGCCGATCCCTCTCGGGGGATGATTGATGATCCTCTTTAAACTGATCCCGTCCGACGGATTGGCAATCAGCTTCAGATAGGCCAGGATGTCTTTGATCTCTTTCCGCTCGTAAAACTTCATCCCTCCTACGATCGTATAAGGAATTTGATGTTTGACCAATTCCTCTTCGATGGCACGGGACTGGGCATTGATCCGGTAGAAGACGGCAATATCGCGATAAGGCCTGCCCGCGCTTCCTGGGTTTCCCGGAAAAGATCGATGGACATGCTCTGAAATCTTCCGGACGACGAAACGCGCTTCATCCGCCTCGTCCTCGGCCACATAGAGGGTGAGAAGTTCACCTTCCGGATTTTCCGTCCAGAGAATCTTCTCTTTTCTCAAACGGTTTTCCTTAACCACATGGTTGGCCGCCTGGAGGATATGTTGAGTGGAGCGGTAGTTCTGCTCCAGGGTGATCACCTTTGTCCCGGGGAAGTCTCTCTCGAAATTTAATATATTTCCGACCTCCGCTCCCCTCCACCGGTAGATCGATTGGTCATCATCCCCGACGACACAAATGTTTTGGTGTCGTTCCGCCAATCGTTTAATCAGTTGATACTGGATGAGGTTCGTGTCCTGAAATTCATCCACCATCACATATTGGCAGAAGTTTTGATAAGACCTCAACACCTCGGGATTTTTTTTAAAGAGGAGTGTGACAAAGAGGAGAAGGTCTCCAAAATCGACTCCATTATTTCGACGGAGATCTTCCTGATACCTTTGATAGACGAGCGCCAATCTCTTTTCAAAGATGTTGAACTGGGAGGGACGATATTGATCCGGCGTAACCCCTTCGTTCTTCAGCCGGTCGATCGAGGACTGCATGGCCCTGGGGTGAAACATCTTGAAGTCAAGGTCCAGCTCTTTCATGACGGCTTTGAGGTGCCGTTCCTGATCCTCCTCATCATAGATGACAAAATTCCTCTCAAAACCCAGGTAGTTGATATGTTGTCTCAGGATTCGGGCACACGCGGAGTGAAAGGTGGAGATCCATATCCCTTTCGCCGATCCTCTTAAGAGACGTTCCACTCTCTCCCGCATCTCATCGGCGGCCTTGTTGGTAAAGGTGACGGCTAAAATATTCCGGGGCGAAACCCCTTTCTCGTGAATGAGGTGGGCGATGCGGTAGGTGAGGACTCTGGTCTTTCCGCTTCCAGCGCCTGCAAAGACGAGCAGGGGTCCCTCGGTTTCGAGAACAGCCTTCTGCTGAATAGGATTGAGGTCTGTGAGTAGAAACATAGGAAAGTTATGAGTTATGAATTATGAATTATGAATTACAAACCTTCAAATTTCAAAATGATGATATCTCTACTTTTCTATAATAGATCGATTATAAAATTTGTATTTTCCAATTGACATAGATTTTTTGGACTATTCGACTATGGGACTATTCGACTATTCGACCGTTACGCTTTTGGCCAGGTTTCTTGGCTGGTCCACATCCGTGCCTTTTAAATCAGCCATGTAGTAAGCCAGGAGCTGAAGGGGAATGGTGAGCAGAATCGGAGTCAGGAAAGGATGGGTCTCGGGAATGAAGAGAATATCGTCCACCTTCTGGATGATCTCTCGGTCGGATTGAGAGACAAGGGCTATGACCTTTCCTTCTCTTGCCCTCACCTGCTCGATATTGGAGATAACCTTCTCATAAACGTCGTTCTTTGTGGCAAGAACAACAACGGGCATTTCCCGATCAATCAAGGCAATGGGACCATGTTTCATCTCCCCGGCCGGATAGCCCTCGGCATGGATGTAAGAGATCTCCTTTAACTTTAATGCTCCCTCCAGGGCGATGGGATAGTTGATCCCCCTTCCGAGATAGAGGAAATCTCTGGCGGTAAGGTACTTTCTGGCAATCTCAAGCACCTGCTTTGAAGATCTGAGCATCTCCTCCATCAAATGAGGGATCCTGACCAATTCCTCGATCAATCCTCTCCCATCCTTTTGTGTAAGAATGCCCAGTTCTCTTCCCATCCGAAGAGCAAGAAGAAAAAGAATGACCAACTGGGTGACAAAGGTTTTGGTCGAGGCCACACCGATCTCCGGGCCGGCGTGGGTATAGATGACATAGTCAGAATCCCTTGCCAGACTCGATTCCACCACATTGCAGATGGCAAGGTTCAATGCCCCCTGCTTTTTCCCTTCCCTCAATGCAGCGAGGGTATCAGCCGTTTCACCGGATTGGGAGATGGTTATGAGCAGGGTATCCTCTCCAAGGATCGGATTTCGATACCGGAACTCTGAACCGATATCAGCCTCCACCG
>Ga0315295_10001366_pt1 | contig 20947 bp, 25 predicted proteins | sample YL17G14_0_MG_FD_204453 | JGI IMG/M metagenome (GOLD analysis project Ga0315295, IMG submission 204453) | Sediment microbial communities from Yellowstone Lake, YNP, Wyoming, USA - YL17G14_0 | ecosystem: Environmental > Aquatic > Freshwater > Lake > Sediment | place: USA: Wyoming | collected...
TTGGCTAACGCACTGCGTGAGGCGAAAAAGCCAACGCAAGGAGTTAGCACGATTTCACCACTATAGAAGCCGTAACCTATTGGCTCCACTACGTGTTGCAGAACGAAAATGAATTCATACAGTACAGCTAGGGACTAGCCGCTAACGCTCTCCCGCCACAGGGCGGGCAGCTGGGGTTTTTCCTGCTCGAAGGCGGGGCCCATGTAGGGCCGCGCCGCGATCCGCACGCGGCGGCGTGGGCGTTTCTTGCCCTGCTCCAGCAGCGTCGTGCCGCCGTACTCCAGGACCGCAGGCGCCTCGGTGGCGGTATGGAGCTGCGCCGGGCCGATGACCACCGAGCGCTGGTCCGCGTCGTAGCCGAAGAAGATGAATCGCTTCAAGAGTCCCGTGTGGCTGCTGGGCGGCGAACCCGGGGCACTGGCGCCCCGGCGTTTGCGGATGCTGTGCCGGGCCGTGGTCCGCACAAACGCGCCGAACTTGCCGAGCACCTGGCGCGTGGCCCGGTCCGCCGCGGCCAGCACCTTGGCCCGGTCGAAGAACATCGCCTGGGCGGCGTGGAGTCTTATGCCCAGCTTCATAGCCATGCCCCTTGACGGACGGCCCCGGGCAGGGTGCGGAGATTGCCCGCCGGCAGCTCGATTTCGCCGGAGATCACCGCCAGCGCCTCGCCGCGGCGGGTGATGGCCACGGGCTTGTAGCGGTCCGCGTCCGCCAGGGCGCTCCCGCCGTCAACGACGCCGACCAGGTCTTCCGCTTCGACGTCCCACGGCGTTTGGCCGCGCGTGACGTCGAAGCGATACCAACCCTCGCCGACTGCGTTGATGGCCGGGGCGAAGGCCAGCTTGCTGACGCCGCCGGCCGCCGTGCGCAGGCTGTGCCACGTGGGACTCAAGCCCGCCTTGGGCGCGCCGGCCTCGGCAAAGTAGAGGTAGTACAGCATCTTCAGAACACTCCCAGGGGGCTGCCTACTACAGCCGGGTCCGCCGGGGGCCCTGGCCGCAGCCGTTCCACCGTTCGCACCTGCCAGCCTTCCAACACGTCGCCGTCGGCCAGGCTGATGGCCGCCCCGGTGGTGTTGAGCGGGAGGTACACCTTGGGGAAGCCCTCGCTCCGCTTGTTGACCTTGCCCGCGTTGCAGGAATACACCCCCGCCGCCGCCAACAACGAGCCGCCGCCGGTGAACCGCGCCAAGAGCCGCCCGCCGCGCAGCTCAAAGACACACCCATCGTTGGTCAGCACGTCATTAGAGTCCCAAGGCGATAAAGCCGTCCAATTCGCACCCAGGACCGGCGCGCGGGCCTGGGTGAAATAGCCCTCCAACCCCCACTGGGCCGGATACCCGCCATAGTAGGTGCCGGCGATCTTGAGAGCGTTGGCGGCCGCCGCGGCGTTGAAGACGTGGCGGCTGCGCTGCGACATGCCGCCCGGTTGGAAGTTGAACACTTCCTCGAAGGTTCCCACCGTCAGGGGGCCGGTGACTTGCAGGTCGCCGGTGAGTCGTCGGCGGAAGTTGGCCGCCGTCTGACGAACCCAGGCGCCGGCGGCGGGGGCCCAGGCCGTGTTGTTGCCGTAGGTATGGGTAGAAACCTGATTGATGAGGTTGATTTGTCCCGTCCAGTGGCCCTCGCCCCAGAAGAAGGCGCTGCCGGCCCCGATCTGCAGGGCGAGCGGTCCGCAACCGGTTTGCAGTATGGGCAGGTACGTCAGCGGCTGGAGACTCGCGGGATCATACACCCCCGTTTCCGGATCGCCCGGCACATTATCGCTTACAGCAATAAATCCAAAGCAACCACAGTAACCGCCCCCGGCATTGACGGTAATGGTGCAGGTCGCCCCGCCGCAATCTCGACCAATAAGTACGGCGTGCTTCGTCCAGTCCTTCTCAAGATAATTGGCCCCGAAATCCCCCGTCCCCGCAGCCCAATTCAATATACTTTTAACCACAGTACCTGCGGTCAGCGTCACAGTAGCTGTACCACCTGCACCCAAATAATTGGTAGGAATAGAAACGATATATAGTCTCGTCGTGCCCGCTGGCACAGTAATTGCCATTGTTCGCCCGGCTGTAGATGTGAATTTCCCTTGCCAACCATAGACATTGTAGGTATTCCAAGATCCGCCCAGGGTGATCCCGCCGCCCGTCCCCGTGTGGAAATATGTCCCTGCCAGCGTGCGGACGTAGTACAGAGCTTGCAAGACCATCCGCGTCGATACTTCGGCTTGCACCAGTTGCCACACCAGCCACTCGTTGTCCGCCCCGCCGAGCAACGGCGTCCAGATGAACATCCCCCGGCGGCTTTCGGTATCGGTGGATTGAAACCAGTAATTCTGTTCCAGCAGTATCTGGGTGCGATTCATCGCGTCTCCTTCGCCTAGTGCGGACCCGCCGTCAGCACCCGCAAGGTTAGGGTCAGGACGCTGGTAAACTGCCGCAGCTCGCCCAGGTGCTCCGGCGAGTAGATGGGCGCGTTCTCCGTCTTCAGCCACGCCGCCGCGCCGAAGCGCCCGGTCGCCCGCACGAACTCGGCGATCTCCTGCACCAGGCCCAGCAGGGCGTCGATCTCGGCGTCGTCGGTTCCGGGGGCCGAGAGTTTCTGCTGGACGCCGATGTCGATCTGCACGTCGCTCTGCACCAGACCACGCCCCGCGATAGTCAGTTCCACGCCCCGGGGCACGACCGTCACGTGCAGGTCCTTCAGCTCGGCGAGGTCGAAGCTCGGCCGCCAGGCCCGCCGGGCCAGGAAGGGCACGGAAAAGCCGTGCCCGTTCAAGGCCGTCACGACGGCTTCGGCGATGGTCAGGACCAGCGACATTCCCTACCCTCCGCTCACCAACCGCCAGACCGCCGCCGCGGCCAGGGAAACGACCGACCCGGCGATGATCCACAACAGCCTCGACCGCACCGCCTCGGCCGCCTCGAGTCGGTCCAACCGAAGCTGGATGCCGGGCTTGGAGTTACCGCGAATGGCCTCGTCCAGCCGGTCCAGCTTGGCGTGCACCCCGGCGAACTCGGTCTGACAAATCTGTTCGTATTGTTCGCCACAGCAACTCATAACTACTTCCTGAGAGTCTCTAGTCCCTAGTCTCTAGTCTCTAGTCCCTAGTCCCTAGGCTCTAGGCCCTAGGCTTTAGCTGCTAGCTAAGGCTAGGGACTAGCAGCTAGAGACTAACTTCGCGTGAATCCGCAGCGTAATCCGATACGGGTCGCTCCAGCGCCAATGCCCTTGATTGCCGAGACTCATCACCTCGTGGACCACGCCGTCGGCGACGATCCGGTCGCCCGGCCGCGGCTCGCCGAAGACGGGGGCGAACTCTGCCGCGGCGACCAGGAAGTCCGTCACGTGCGCGGCGACCACCAGGCCGTAGTCGTCCTGAACCTCGTACTGCGTCCGGCCAAACGTGGCGTCGAGGGCCGCCTCGGTCTCGCCCCGTCGATAGGCGACCCGGCTGGAGCAGTGCGCCCAGCGCTGCTGCTCCAGCCATTGACTTGCCTGCCGCAAGAGATCGCCCACGCGCCCTCGCCTCCCTGCCCGCGCCGCGGACGTCGCGGCCGGCGGGCGTTACTGGCTCATGCGAACCCGGACCGTCGCGTCGGCGTCGGCCGCGGCGCGGATGCACTTGCCCAGAGAAGCGTTGCCGCCGGCCGTGGTCGTCGCCCGCTGGTTGGTCGCGTCCCAGTAGCAGTTCGCCCCGGCCGAGATCGCCGTGCCGGCGCCCGCGGCCTTCGGGAAGTCGAACGCGCCCGTAACCGCCAGCGCCCCGAGCGCATTGGCCGCGATGGGCTGCTTCGTCACGCCCACCAGCCCTCCCTGGACCACGACCGCGCCGGCCGCGACGTCCGCCGTCGGGGTATAATCGATCCTGTTGCCGTCATGAATAAACGTTGCCATTTGTCGCTCCTTTCCGTCGCTTCTGATTAGGCCGTAGGCTGTAGGGGTTTAGGCTGTAGGTTCTGGAGGCGTCGCTGCGCGACGTTTCTTTGGCTAATGGCCTACGGCCTACCGCCTAATGGTCTCGCTCACGCTTCGCCCTTGCTCTTGAGTCCGCCGCGCTGGTCTTGCAGGGCCACGCCGAAGTCATGGTAGCCCCGCATCCGAACGCCCAGGACGTTGAAGTCCGCCTCGGCCGTCTCGATGGTCGGCGACTCCTGGCCGTTGAGGAACGCCACCTCGATCACCGGCAGGTCCGCCGGGTCGGCCAGCAGATACCAGGCCTTCTCGCTGTTGCCGGTGTAGCTGGAGTTGGACAGGTAGCGGCTGACCTCGGCCCGGAACTTGCCGACATGCGGGTTGGCCACGGGGTACTTGGTGTTAGCCGTGGTGTCCCGAATCTCCAGGCTCTTGTAGAGTATGGTCGCCAGCGCCGACAACGCCGTGGGCGCCAGCATGATCGCCGGCATGACGCCGATGGGCTTGCCGTCGGAGTCCACCTGGTCCATGAAGGTCTTCTCGGCCTTGGTCAGGCCGTCGATGCCCAGCACCGTGTCGGCCCCGCTCAGGTAGTTCTTGTTGCCGGCGGTGAAGAAGGCGGCGTTGTTCAGAAAGATGGACCAGAACACGTCGTTGATCTTCAGGCCCGACCCGCGGCCCAGCTTGCGCGGCACCGTGGTGATCGCGCCGAGGTCGTCGTTGATGATGTCCCGGCGGTCGATGGCCAGCAGCAGGCCGTAGGTGTCGGCCTTGTTGGTGTAGGACTCGTTGCCGAGGGTCCCGTGCTTCAGTTCCCCGCCCGGGGCGACGATCTCGTACTGGTCCTTGCCGATGAGCCGGTAGCTCGTGACGGTCTTGAAGTCCGACACGTTCCGCACCGCGCAGATGTTCCGCCAGGTCCGCTCCACGCTGAAGAACCCCTCCAGCAGGAACTTGTTGGCGACGTTGGACAGGATGCCGCCGATGTCCACGGTCGAGCCGGCGGCCTGGACCTGGCGGCCGAAGGCGTAGCGCAGCGCCTCGCGGCTCTCGCGGAAAGAGCGCTCCGGGTAGCCGTTGGCCCAGGCGGCCTCCAGCAGGAGTTCCTGCAGGCCGATCCCGCCCCGGAAGCGCCTTTGGGCGCAGTCCAGGACTTCCTCGTTGTAGTGCTTCTCCGGGGCGGCGAGCTTGGCCGTCAGCACGCACGCCGCCTCCAGGGTCGCCGCGTCGCAGGACCGGCCGCGGTCGCGGTGGACCGCCAGGTGCACGCCTGCCTGTGCGTGCCCGCACGCCGACAGGTCCGCCTGCGGACGGTTCTCCCGCATGGCCTTGAGGACCTTCTGGCTGGTCTCCTCAACCGCCCAGCCCAGGCGAATGGCGTCCCGCTCGATCCGCGGGAACTCGCCCGCGCAGACCTCCTGGATGGCGGCCACGCGCTCGCGCTCGGCGCGGACGGCCGTTTCCGCCTCCTGGCGCGCCGAGGCCGCGGCCTGCACGGCCGCGTCCTGGGATGCAGTCGCCTTCACCGCGGGCTGCGGGTCCGCCGCCGGTTTCTTGTCGTCGTGCTCGATGTCCGGCGGTTCCTCGTCCGCGTCGAACGCCGCCTTGAGCTTGGCCCTCTTCTCCTCGTCCAGCGAGCCGGCGTTGATGCCGTGCTCTTGAAGCCATTTCTCGAAGTCCATGACTTTGTCTCCGTACAGGTTGAATGAGGTCTCCAAAACGCGATGCAGAGCGTCTTGGAGCCTCGCCCTTGCCGCGAGCTTCATCCTCGTCGAGGCGTCCGCGCCCACGGCAACGACCGACACCTCCCGCAAGACCGACTTCTTCACGTGGTGGAACGGCCCTTCGTGCTCCCGGCCGTTGACAACCTGGCGGGAACGGACCAGTTCCCACTCCAGCACCTCCGCGCCGATGGAGAGCTGCCACTCCGCTCCGGCCCGGGCCTGCTCGACGATCCCCCTGGCCTGGCCGCTCGAGGAGAGAATCTCACCCTCGACCACCAGCGTCTCGCCCTCGACGCGGGCCTTCACCAGGCCCACCCGCGCGCCCGTGCGGTTCTCGTGGTTGGTCAGCAGCGGCACCGATTCGGGAATCTCCAGGCCCGCCAGGTCCACCACCACCGGGTGCCGCCAGCCGGGCAGGCGCATCTTGCCGCCCGAGTAGCCCACGCCCATCACGCGGACGCGGTCAGGCGGCCCCTCGCCGGAGGCCGCCTCGATCACGAGGAACTCGCCCGCGTCATTGGCGGACAGGTCCGCCGTGCCTACCGGCAGGCAGGCCGCGCCCTCGGCCTTGCCGCCGGCGGGCTCGAAGAGGATGGGCGTGTGGCCATGTTCCTTGAGCCACGCCTTGGCCTCGTCCACGCGGAACTTCTCCGCGTCGAAGCGGATGGCCTGGAGCTCCGCCTTGCCGTCGGCGGCGATGCCCCAGACGGCATGGATGCCCGGGCCGAAAGCGCCATTTTCTCGACGAAGCTTCTCATAGCCGCGAGGATCGCGAATCCTGGCGCTATGCTCCGACGGCAGCGGCATATCGGCGAACCTCCTCCCTGTCCATGCGGCCGGAGCGAATCAGGTTTTCGACTCGCACGTGTTCTCTACCATCCAGAAGCACAAGATTCTCCGGATGGTTGTTCAGCGTGTTTCCATCGACGTGGTGAACGTGCTCGTAATGCGCTAGGGGGCGACCAAGGTGCTCGGCAACCACAAGCCGATGCTCGCGGATGCCATGCTGATGATTGGCCATTGAATAGAGGGGATGGTCGGGCGCAACCGTGCGGTATACGTATGGCTGTTCCCTACTCCCTCCCAAGTAGCGCCCTCCCTTCCACGCACCGTTGCGCTCGCCGCGCTGAAAACGGTTCTCCTTGCCCCGCAGACGGCAATTGCACCCTTGGCATCGCCCCGAAAAACTGCCCGCCTTCAGCAGCCCATCTATGCCGCTCTTGTCCACGTATCGTGTTTTGTGACAATCCGGGCAGACGACTTCGATCTTGAGGCGGCGCTTTCGCCCTTTACTCACATAACGCCGATTGCTCCGGTTGACCATGGGAGGGTAGTTCATTGCTCTTCCCTCCCGGCGAAGGCATGCGCCGCCTCCTCCATCTCGTCAGGGGACTCGTCGTTCGCCTCGCGAGCGGGCAAGCACAATGCCGGCTTCGCGCTCGGCTCGGGCAGCCCCAGTTCGCGCATCAGGTTCCTCTCGCGGGCCCGCTGGCGGAGTTCCGCCTCCCAGTCCTTGCCCTGGCGGGCGTACTCGTGGGCGAGCGTGGTGGTGTGGTTCTTGAGGCGCATCTCCTGCGCCGACGCCTCCTTGGCCGGGTCCACGTGCTCCATCCCGTCCCAGAACCACTGGTGGTCGGGCAGGGAGCGACCCAGCGCCGCGCCGTCGGACATCTCCAGCGAGCCGCCCATCTCCAGGGCGTATTCCCACAACCACGCGGCGAGCACGCGGTCCAGGACCTTCTCGGCCGTGAAGGCCTGGTCCACGCGGATGGACTTGTAGTAGGTCTGGTGGTCGAGTCGGCCGGAGGCGTAGTTGTAGCCCGACGAGTTGCCCGCCGCGACGTTATAGGGCATGTTCAGGCAGCGGGCGATCTCGTTGAGAATCTCCTTCTTGAACTCGGCGTAGGTCGTGGCCGGTTGCATCGGCTCGACCTGCGACATCTTCCAGCCGCCCGGCATAGTCAGGAGCATGTTCCGCTCGAGCTCGACCAGGTCCATCGGCTCGACCTGCTCCGCCTCGCCGTTGGCCGGGGCGTCGGTGTAGAGGATGCCCGCGAAGTCGGCCGCCGCCTCCGCCGCGCCCAGGACCGCCAGCGTGAACCGGCGCAGTTGGGCGAACAGCGGCAGCGCGGGTGTGATCTCCGGGATGCCCCGGTGCTGCCCCGGCCGGTCCTGCCGGAAGACGTGGATCACGTGCGAGGCGGGGACCGTCCGGTACTCGTCGTCGAGCGGAAAGCCGCTCGCGCCGGGATGGTTCTTCAGGACGTGGTAGGCGACCGGGTTGCCGAAGACGTCGAGCTGGATGCCGTCCGCCTCGTGCCGGTCGAGCAGGTAAGTCTGCGGGCTGATCACGTGGTCGGCCTCGATGAGCCGCAGGTCGAGCTGGACCGGGTGGTCGAGGACGGGGTTGTTGACGAGCATGGCGAACGCCTCGCCGTCCTGCGCCCGAGCCATTCGCATGGTGCGGAGCTTCTCGGCGAGGTTGACCTCGCGGGCCCAGCGGTCGAACTCGTGCTCGATCTCGTTGTTGGCCTCGTCGCTCCGGGTGAGCATCTGGAGACGGGGGCCCGTGCCGATGGTGTCGTTGGCCAGGGTCAGCACGATGCCGCGGGCGTAGGAGTTGTTCGCCACTTCGTACCGGGCGCGGTTGCGGAGCGTCCGTCGGACGGCCGCCGATGCGGCCGCGTCGGCCGAGAGCGCATCCGCGTTGGCCCAGTGGCGGCGGTTGTCCTCGGTCGTCGCGGCCGAGTCGAACCGTCCCCGCACCCGCCGCACGGGCAGCGCCCGCAGGCGGCTCAGGGCAATCGGTCTCTTCTGGGTCACGCTTGCGATCATCAGGACGCCCCCGGCGGCACGAGCTTGGTCACGCGGATGCCCAGGCCATTGGACTTCGCGGCCTCCTTGGAGGCCAGGTAGCGGTCCGCCTCGATCTGCTCGGTGAGGCTGTGCTGCTCCACGGAGCCGGAATCGCCCGCGGCCCGCTTGGGACCCTGGGCGTTCTCGCGGATGGTGTTGTCCAGGTCGTCCGCCATGCACGCTCCTCTGAAAGACAAAAGGCCCTTCCTGCCCCACGGAGCGGGACAGGAATCCTCTCGCCCTACTGCGATACTTACCCGGCGGACGGGCGAGATGACGGACGGGGGAAGGGATTTCGGCAGAGAGGTTCTACGGGTAGAACTTGGAGAGAGAAGAATCGCGCTGATTGCCGTGCTGGGCGGGCGAGAACGCGTAGGTTCATTATTCGACTGGTTGAAAGAAGCTCCTGGTTTCAGGGCTTTCGAAAGAGGTACATAGCCCAGCCCAGGCAGTTGCGGCCCCAGCGGAGATAGGCGTCGCGACTCCTGCGGGTGCTGCGAAGCAGAGCCTCAACGTCGGGATCGTCTGGGTGGTCGGCCGCATATCGCTCCGCAGCCTGCCATTGGAGCCCCTCGTAGCGGTCCCAATCGTCCGGGTTGGCCACCAGAGTATAGAGAAGAGCAAGGCCTACATCCTCGCCAATGGTCACGTTCCCGGCATGGGAACCGCACAGGTTGGGTTCAGCGCCCGTGAACTTCAGGTATTTCGGGTCGGGGTCGGTCATCCAGAACGGCTCGCCTACGAGCACCAGGCCGCCGGGCCGGGTCATCTTCGTTAGGGCCTCCAGCGTGCCCCTGTGACTCTGGTACACCCAGGAGGCACCGATGCAAGAGGCCAAGTCCAGACTCTCCGGCGCATTCGGCTCGTACTTGCCGCCGTCCGTGTGGAGCAACTCGATGCGGTCGGCCAGGCCCCAGGTTTCCACGTTTTTGCGGGCCGCCTTGATGGTGTAGGGTGAAAGGTCGATGCCCGTAGCCTTCACGCCGTACGCCTCGGCTACGAGGCAGAGGAACTCTGCTTTGCCGCAGGCCACATCCAAGACACGACCGCTCTCCGGCAGCCGCAGGAGACCCACGAACTCCCGGGTCTTCTCCAAGCTCAAGGGGTTCATGACCGTGTGGTCAGTGTGGGTGATGCCGTAGTACTTCCACATGTCCATGCCCAGGTCCATGGTCGGGCCCTTTCTATCAGTTCCGATTGGTATACCGTCGGTCCTTCCTTCATCCACTGTTGGCGACTTGCTTCCAGCCGACGCTCATATTAACGCTTCCAGCCAGGCCACGCACCACGATTCCCGACATGCGCTCTCGGTTCGACCCGGTCGTCTAGCTTGTGGCGCATTGCGGGCTCCGCGGATGTGCCCACAACGGCCTTCGCTCGGCGACCGGGGCGCTGTCCGGCTGGTTTACGATGTCTGCCTGTTAATCAATTACCCGGCGCAAGTTCGAAATCGCTCATGGTCCCGGTGCGAACGGGTCTGTTAACTGGGCGAGGGCTGTTTACGAGAGAGTCAGAGAGTTCGGGCCGTTGCTCTCGGCGGGCGAAAATGTTGTGGTGATTGTTCGTCAGCGGCGAACAATCCGCAGAAGGAATCTACTCCGTCGTCTTCTCGTAAGTCGTTACCCGACGCCCGCAATGGCGGCACTCGCGGCGGCGGAGGATTCGCCCGCGGCCCGCTTGGGACCCTGGGCGTTCTCCCGGATGGTGTTGTCCAGGTCGTCCGCCATGCACGCTCCTCTGAAAGACAAAAGGCCCTTCCTGCCCCACGGAGCGGGACAGGAATCCTCTCGCCTACTGCGATACTTACCCGGCGGACGGGCGAGATGACGGACAAGGGAATGGAATCGTGCGGAGAGGTTCTACCGGCAGAACTCGCGGGGGAGGAATCTCATCGCAAGTTGAATGTAAAGGGCGCCTTCACCGAGCCGGTCGCGGCCGCGGGAAGACTTCGGCCCCGTTTAGTCGATGAAAGTTTGAACTCTGGCGCGACCATCCGCGATATCCAGAACGGCATAGCCCGTATGTGCGTGCGGAAGATTGATGTGGGTCATCTCGCGCTACCATCGCGAGGCCTTGGCTCCCCTCATCGTGAAAGCCGAAGTCGCCGGCATGGATCACCGCGTCGGCCCGCGTTCGCCCGGCTAACTCGTTGACGACGCCGAGCTTCCCGTGGCTGTCGCTGACCAGAAGGAATGGCATACGCCTATTTCATGATCCGCTCTCTCGCAGGTAAGCGAGAAAAGAACGCAGATTGCAGGAAACCCGGCGCTCGTCTCCGCTTGATCGGCTTGCCTGTGAGACCAGGAAGCGTCGTGATGCGTCGATCATGTCGGCGGTCTTGTCCAGTCGCCTCATGTCTTCGGGCGCGGGCGAGGAGGACAGCTTCACCTCAACGGCCCACCGTTCCGTTCCGAAGTCCAGCACCAGGTCCAGTTCGTACTGATCGCTGGTTCTCAAGTAGTAGGCGTCGAAACTCCGTCCGCGCGAGGTCAATTCGCCGAGCGCCTGTTCAATCACGAAGCCTTCCCAACTCGCCCCGACCCACGGCTGCGCGAGCAGGACGCGTTCGTCGGGTACGTTCAGCAAGGCGTGGAGCAAACCGCTGTCGCGCCAGTAGACCTTGGGGCTCTTGACTAATCGCTTCTGGATATTCGCCCGGTAAGGCGGCAGACGCCGGATCAAGAAGGCCCCCGCGAGGTAATCGAGGTAACTGTTGACCGTCTGGTATGACAGCCCCAGACTTTGTCCCACCTGCGAAGCGTTCCATGTCTGACCGTGCCAGGCAGCGAGCATGCGCAGCAGGCGGTCGGTGGTTTGGGGCTTGGCGGCCAATCCCCAGGACGGCAGATCGCGCTGGGTAAGCAGCGCCAGGTAATCCAGCTGCCAGCGCGGATACTGCTTAGGCTTCAATACGCCGCCGTCGGGGTAGCCCCCGCACAACCAGTGCCGGTCGCGCGAGGCCTTGGCTTTAAGCTCGGTCGACAGGAACGGCGTCAACTCGACCAGCGACAGCCGACCGGCCAGCGACTCGGAAACCCGGACCATCAACGAAGGAGATACGGAACCCAGCAGGAGAAAGCGGCTCATTCGCTGGCGATCCTGGTCGATGGCCCCGCGCAGGCGAGCGAAGACCGCGGGCCAGGATTGCGCCTCGTCCAGGATGACCAGATCCTTCCCGGCCGCGATTTCATCCCATCCGAGGTCCAGGCGCAGGCGCTCCGATTCCTGTTCCAGATCGAAATAGACTCCTCCCAGCGACTGCGCCAGGGTGGTCTTGCCGCACTGGCGGGGCCCGATCAACGCCACGGCCGGATAGGCCGCCAAGCGATCCGTCAGGTGCCGTTGTACCCGCCGTCGTATCATGTCTTGTAATTTAGAAAGTCATTTCTAATTTGCAAGGACTATTTTTCCGCCCCGCCGGCGATTCAGGTGCAAAAACGCTTGCCGGGCCGGATTCTTGGCTACCAATCGGCCTGATCAGGGCAAAACGATTACAAATCATCCCCTAACGTGCTCGTAGGTGGTGACTCGTCGCCCGCAGTGGCGGCACTGGCGGCGACGCAGTATCCGCCCACCCCAGGCGCGGCGGGTGTAAAGCACGCGGAAGTGCCTGCACCCGCAGCGCGGGCACTCCAAGCCACGCCGCCGTTCCCTCTCATGGCGATATCTCCCGGATCACTCCTTGGAGAGCAGCAAGGCCTGTATCTGCGGCCGGAGTTCGCCGATGACGGTCCCGCAGGGAGGCAAGCCGGGCACCAGCGGGCCGAGCCACTGGTCCCATGTCTTCTCGACGTAGGAGAGCATCGTTTCCTGGAAGAAATCCCCCGGTCCCTCGAACGAGACCTTCCGCACGGCGCACTTCTCCCGAAGAAGCGATGCGAAGTCCGTCAGGTCCATCCGGCTCTTGTAGGTTCCGAGCACGCGCCATAGGTCGTAGTAGTCGCGGGCGCGCGAACGGCTCCATCCCCGTTCTTCGAGTTTCCCGACGTGCTGGAGGATGGCGCGCAGTTTCTCCGCGACGATCTCTTCCAGCGTGTAGACGCGGACCTGCGCATCGAGCGGTTCGCCGTAGCCGTGGATGACCGCACGCCTCGGCGTCGGCTTGAGCACCTTCTCGTCCACCGAGACCTCGACCATCACCCGCGTATGCGCGTCCCTCTGCCAGGGAAGCCGGGCGCGAACGGAGAACGCCTCCTGTCCGCCCGGGTGCGGGTCCCTTTCCGTGTACCGTTCGCAAACGATCTCGACGGGAGCGTACTCGTCGAGGAGCCGCGCCGCGGCCCGGCATGCTTCCTGCACGGCATCTTCCATCGCCTTGCCGGTGGGCACGCCCTCCGTGCCGGAGAAGTCCAGGTCCTCCGAGAAGCGGTAGTCGCCGAACCAGCATTTCTTGAGCGCGCTTCCGCCCTTGAAGACGAGCACATCCCGCAGCGAGCCCACCTGGCCGATGGCCGCCAGAATCCACGAGAGGAGATAATCCCGCTCGAGGACTTCCCAGGGAATGCCGAGTCGCTTCCTTGCCTCCTCGAGTCGCGTGCGGAGCGGTTTCATGGCTTGCCCCTTCCCGGAAGGTTCTCCTGGATCATCCAGTGGCGATTGCAGGGCCCCTTGCGCGGGCCGGTCGGGTCGAGCGTCCGGTAGCCCTTGACGGACACGTTCAGGAGCGGCTCGAGCCGGGCGGGATCAATGCCCTGGTGCTCGAGCACCCAGCCCAGCCGCTTGACCGTCGCCGCGTCGAACTTGAGCGCGTAATCGATGATGCGCGCGAGGTCCAGGCGGTCCCCCCGCGCCTCGAACGCGTGGAGCACCTCGGCGAAGTCGCCGCAGTGCTGCGGCATCATCAGCCCGTCAAGCAGCGTCCGCTCGGGGTCGGTTATCGTCACGCGGGCGTCGCCCACCCAAACCTTCTCCGTTCCGAAGAACCGCTCGGGCTTGACCCGGATGAACTGATAGACTGTCTGGCCGACCGGACACCCGCCGCCCTTCTGTCCGGCCTTCCTGCCCCGCGCCTGGGGAATCGGCGTATTGGTCGTGGTGAGAACGAAGACCTTCCTCGGCGCTTGCTCCGTCAGGCCGTGGTAGTGCAGGGCGGACCAGTGGCTGATGGCGGCGCGACGGGCGAGGGCCATGGCGATCTCAAACTCGTGAGCACTGGTCACGCCCGGGACGGCTGCCGAGAGGGCATAAAGGCCCTTGCGAAGCCGCACCAGCCATCCCGACTTCGTCAGGTGATGGAGCGATTGGCGAAGATATCCCTCGGACAGGCCCACCGATGGGGCAAGCTCCCGAACCCGGTCGGTCGTGAAGACACGGTCTCCTGCACCAGCAAGTGCCCTAATCAACCTCATCCCGGGCAACGCGGGTATTTGTCGGTCCTCCGCCATGGTTCGTTTCCTTCGAACAACCACCACACTGTTTCTATCGGCCTGCCGTTAGATATAGTATAGCGATTGTTCGTCTCGGTCAAACAATTTCTACAGAATCTCTACTGGTGAGGCAGCCCGGGAGTTCCGCCAGCCTTCTCGTAGACGGAAAAACAGGTACGCGCCAGGGGAAATAGGTACGAACCGCCCTTGCACGATAAAAACGCTTACGCGACGTGAAATATGCGCCCAGATGGCCATGCTCCAAGAAAAACGTGCCTGGTTTACCCGTCCACCTTCTCGTAGGTGGTCAGCCGCCATCCGCAATGGCGGCACTCGCGGCGGCGAAGGATTCGCCCGCCGACGGCGGCGCGGGTGTAGAGGACGTGGAAATGCCAGCACCCGCAGCGCGGGCACTCCAGGCCGCGCTTGTGCGCCATGCCCGGCATGGCGTAGACGGGCCTTTCCGCCCCGGCCGCTGGTGGCGCGGCGGGTAGGTCTTCCGGCTTTCCGGTTGTCTGGGTGCGATTGTCCATCTATCGCCTGCTTCGTTGGAGTTCCGACAGTCTCACCCGCTCGCGCTTCACGACGGCCTTGGCATCCGTGCCGGGCAGCACGACGCCCTGCATGGACGCCGCCACCGCGCAGCCGACGAGGCAGTCGAGCCAATGGTTCTGGGAGGTCTCCGGCCGCAGCTTCCACTCGTCCACCACGCGGCCCCGGCCCTCGGTCTTCACACGGTACTCGCTCGTCAGGTGCTCGGCCAGAAGGCGGTGCGCCTCGGCGTCGCGGCCGAAGAGCGAGAGGCACCCCTTGTCGCCCATGGCCACGGCCAGCCGCGCGTGGATGAAGCTCTTCCAGTAGTTCGAGTCGAAGAGGACGTGGCGGATGGCCCGGCGGCCGTGGACGCTGGGGATGCGCCAGTTCAGGCCCACGCGGTCGCCGCGCTTGCGCCGGTACTCGGAGAACGGGATGCTCGATGCGCCCACGAACCGGCCGTGGCTCGGCGTCAGGATCGCCGCGTGCTGCGACTGCCGGCAGAACTGGTAAACCACGTCCGTGGACGTGCCCCAGTTGGCGTCGATGAGGCACCGCTCGATCTTGAGGTGCGCTCCGTCTTCCCGCCGCCACTCCCGGCCAAGCAGGTCGTTCGTCACCGCCTCCAGTCCGGCGTAGATCGCGCCCTCCAACCCCGCGCCCTTGGCCACGAGCTGGAGTGTCCGCGTCGCGTCCCGCAGCGTGAAGTAGCGCCGCTTCTGGTCCGGGTACGAGCCGTAGTCCAAGACGTGCCCGGTGAAGTCGTCCGCCCACGCCGCGACCAGCCAGAAAAGGAGTTTGCCCTGCACATCGATGAACATCGTCAGGTGGTCCGCTCCGAGGGGCACATCGCCGCGTTTCATGCTGTTCAGTTTCTGGGTGACTTGGTCGGCGGTGAGAAGTTCATCATCCTCGACGCCCTTCTCCGGCAGCGGCTCGTTCTGGTACTCGGCGAAGAATGCCGCCTCGTCCTGGAGCTTGAGGTTCATGGCGTGCTGGATGGCACTTGCCTCGTCGTGGTTGAACCGCTCCGGCCAGGCGACCTCCGCGCCCTCGTCGAGCGCCTCGCGGTTGGCCTCGTAGAACGCCGTCGCCTCCCGCAGGTCGCCGTGGACGCGGAGGCTGTCCGCACGGACCTCAGTGTACTTCGCCCAGAGCTTCTCGTTCGTGGGGAACGAGTAGACCATCCGCGTCCGCTCGCCGTTCCACTCCGGGTGCTTGTCGCGGTCGAGGATGTTGTCGGCCATGTCGCCCGGGTGGATGACCGTGCAGGGCATGATGCCGGAGATCTTCTTGCCCGGCCCCGCCAGTCCCAGCACCGCGCCCGCGAGGATGCGTTCCCGCGTGGCGCACTGGGAAAGCGACCGCGCCGACTCGTCCGTCTGGGGGTCGTCCAGGACCACCAGCGACGGCCTCACGGTCTGCCCGTCTGCCCGCTTGTACTTCATGCCTCGGATGCGGCCGGTGATGCCCGCGACCTTGATGATGGCCCCGCTGGCCCGCGAGCCGGGCATGGTCGGGAGGACGACCTCGTTCGCCGTCCAGCCGATGTGCGTCCTTTCGCCCTGGTAGAGTTGGCCCGAGCAGCGGTTGGCGATGCCGTCCAGGCAGCGGATGGGGTGGACGACCTCGGGGAAGTCGGCCTCCAGGAGGTCGTTGCCGTCGAGCTCCATCTTGATGCTGTCGAGCATCTCGACGGCATGCACCTCGGACGCGCCGATGAGGCAGACGAACTGGCGGTGGCCGTAGAGCACGGCCCAGAGACAGGCGCATTCGGCAATACTGGTCTTGCCGCTCCCCCTGGGCATGGCCAAGGCGAACAGCCCGCCGTGCAGGACCGCCTGCTCGATGCGGGCGATGACCTTCAGGTGGTCCGGCGACCAGGTGAGGTAAAACGTCATGGGAAAGTACGCCTGGCAGAAGAACCGAAAGTCGTTCTCGGCCTGCGCCTTCCGCTCCGCGTCCACGACGGCGGGCAGTTCGCCGATGTCGCGCCCGGCCTCGGAGAGCGCCCGGTTCCGCGCGGCGGCGCGTTCCTTGAGCGCCTCGTATTCGGCGCTGGGGTCGACGACCTTCCTCGGCGTGTGCCGCTGGTCCACCAACCACGCCACGTAGCGGAAGAGGTCCACGCGCCGCCCGTCGCCGATGCGGAACCCGGCCCGCATCCGGTGGCGGTAGAGCTGGCGCTCGTCGAGGACCGCGCCCAGCGGCGTGGAGTTCAGCAGCCGCGCGAGGTCGGCGGGCTTCAGGTTGCGGGGGTCAATCGCCACGGGCGGCCATCTCCTTCGCCAGGTGGTGTAGGCCGAGGAGTTCCACCTCGGCCCCAACCCCAAACCGGACATGCAGGTTTCCAAGCATCCGGCTTTCCCTATGTTTCTTGACTCAACTGGGCACGGGTCTTTTCCCTGTGGCAGGTCAAACAGAGGATCTGCACATTGTCCAGGAAGTGGGCCTGTGCGAAGTTGGCAAAGGAGCTTACGGGCTGGATATGATCGGCCTGTGAGTTCTCCCACGTCACGGCGGTGCCGCACTTCCGGCAACGGAAGCCGTCGCGTTGTAGTGCAAGCACCTTGAAGTCCATGCTGCCGGGTCGCTGATTCTCGTACATCCGAAAGTCAGCTTCCCAGTCAAGGTCGTCGGGATAGGCTGCCGTGCCAGGCGTGTACGGTTCGGGGACCCGAAAGTCCAATGACATCTTGATGTCAGTGGCTCTTTGCAGCGTGCAGCCTTGGCCCACGCTGATAGCGCCCCTTCGCTCGTACTTGCCCAGACATTGAGCCGTGCTCAGATCAAACTTACGGCATAACGCTTTGACCGCAATCCAGAATGCGTGATGATCCAGCAAGCTCGCCACTTTGGAGAAGTTGTGGCCGATCTTGAAATAATTGGACCATCCCCGCACGACCGCCGAACCGCGAACGATTCGACATGCGGCGCTTTCCTGTTGCGGCCGTCTACGCATTGCCGCGTTGAGGCTTTGCACGGCATCGGCAACCGCTTTCCTCGGAACCTTAATCTTCGGCACGTACCTCCCGTCCTTGCCGATCCCAAGCTCCAAGTGGAAGCCGAGAAAGTCAAATCCGTCACGGACGTGCGTGATGTGGGTCTTTTCCAGCGAGAGTTCAACGCCGCATTCGCGGTGAAGGAGACTCTGTATCTGGTCGCGCAGCCCTTCCGCGTAGCGCTTCGAGCCGCGTGTAATGAACACACACCAATCGTCCGCATACCTGGCGAATCTGACGTTGGGGCGACCGTTCAAGCGAGATTGTTCCGCCGCTACATCACCATGCCGGCCTTGATCGCGCAGGAACCAGTCCAGCTTGTTCAAGACCACGTTGGCAAGCAGTGGGGACACAACCCCGCCTTGGGGCACGCCCTTCTCGGTGGGATGGACCACTCCGTCGATACTCACCCCAGCCTTCAACAGGCGACCGATGAGATCAAGGAACTTGTTGTCCATCACCTTCTCCCGCAGGCAGCCAAGAATCGCCTTGTGAGAGATTTCATCGAAGCACGCCTTCACGTCTCCCTCGATGACCCAGGTAAACCCTCGGTGCATCATCTGACGACAGCGGAAGATCGCGTGATGCGTACTGCGATTGGGCCGAAACCCGTAAGAACTGTCATGGAACTCCGCCTCAAAGATCGGCTCAAGCGCCATGCGAATGGCCTCTTGAACGATCTTGTCGCGTAGGCAAGGAATACCCAATGGCCGCAGTTTTCCATTGGCCTTGGGAATCATCACTCGCCGTAGCGGTTGAGGTTGGTACTTCCCATGCTTCAGTTCCTGGCGTAGCGTTTCGAGTTCCGTCCGTTGCTTCTTTTGGAAGTCTCGGACCGTCACTCCATCTACGCCTGCTGCTTTGCCGCGGGAACGTTGCAGCACTCGGTCGCACGCCGCCGCAATCCATTGCGGCTGGTGCATCAAATCCATCAGTCCACGAATGCGTTTCTCGTACTTGTTGACGGGAAACAGTGGGACATCGGATTCTCGATGCGCACGATGCTGCTGAGATTGTTCCCACAGTCTTCTTTGAACCGCGTTCACGTTCACCGAGAACCCTCTCGATTAAAGAACCCTTCGGCGGTCCAAAACGAAACATACTGCCGCCCTTCGCCATGTGGCCGGCTCTCCCGGCCTCGGACTACTACGGCGGCTCCGCCACTCGTCCGCCTCGTCGGTGAAGCCTGGCTCAACATGCGTCGAACCGGTCGCGCGATCACCATACTCGGACGAGATTCCCTGGTTCCCTTGCTGACACTCAAGCATCCACGGTTAGGTTTCGACGTTTGGTCACCCGACAGCGGTCTGCTGCTCCCTTGGGGCATCGCAGAATATCTGGTTGCGTCTGCGAATCTCGTGACCATGTTTCGATCACTTGGACTGGTTGCCGCTTGGCAAGGCTTCCAGCCGCCCAAGCCATTCCCTATTCCAGGACGCGACTCCCGGACGACCTCAGTGTTAGCGGGAATGGGGACTACGTTTCCCGAAGGTGTTCGTCGATTTCTGTTGGTAACCATGCGTGGACTCTGCCTAGCAGGACTCCCTTGGCTATGAGGTCTCGCCTGTGTCCCACATTGTCGGGAGAGTTGTTTGACTGACGGTTCGCACGTGTCCATCAGCTTTACTCCCTAGGCACAGATGGCCGTCCAGTCGGCCACGGTTCATTCCGAACATTGTCAACAAGGTGTTTCCGCGCATGAACTCATCCTGAGTCATCGCGGAGCTTCAGGCACACCCACGCCGCGTAATGCACCAGGTTGACGGTCCCGTCCGCATTCGCCGGCGCGCCCGCCTCGATGTCGTGCCGGATGTTCTCGACCGTTGCGTACCGAGCGCCCACGGCCGCCAGGACACGGGCCGCCTGTTCCAGCGTCATGGCCGCCGGGCTCAGCGCCCCTACGCCGCCGGGTGCGGCGGGGCCTTGCGCAGGGGGCGGCGAAACCTTGGCGGAATCTCGGCTATTTGCCATAAGTCTTTGCCTTTCCGCAACATACGGCAGCGACAATTCCGCAGTTTTTCGCAGGAATTGCCTTGGCGGGGCCATCGGACCATGGCCTGATCGGATCAGGAACATGGGAAAGGACAAGAACATGAAACGCCCCAAACGACCCCAGACCTACGAAACCACCTTCCAAGGCAGGAAGGTCCGTGTGACCGTGCCGGAAGCCATTGACGAAGGCGACCTGCTGACCGCCCTGAAGGACAACCTGAGTCCCCAGGCTATTACCGCCATCGCCGCCTACCTGGGCAGCGCCGTCACCAAGAACGAGGAGGTCAACCGCCAGGTCTGCTGGTTCCGGGACCAACTCATCGAGCTGGTCGGCGGCCTCGACCGGTACAACCAACTGAGCGATGAGCTGGGTTTCTAGACCCGCACGGGAGCAACCACCATGCGTATCATGCGAATTGAGATCGAAGGCAGCGCCGGGCGCAGCACCATCGAACGCCCCGCCGGCAGCACGACCATCCGCATCGACAGCATCGTCCGAGACCCCCAGCCGGGCGGGCAGGCCTGGATGACCTGGGAACTTCCCGCCCGCATCGACAAGGGCGAACTGTTCCATGTCGCAGAGGTCATCCAGGAGCGCTGCGAGGGACGTCCGGGGACCAACAGCGTCATCGACCTCCAGTATTACCGCGTGCTGCAACGCTTCGCGGACTGAATTGGATTCCGAACCATGGGCCTGGCCAGCCCGAACACGGCCGCAGGAGAAAAAACCATGAAGAAGACCAAGGTCAAGAAGCCCAAGCCGGTCAGTAGCCTCACGAAGGCCAAGACAACGCCCACGGCGGCCCCGCTGGAAAAGAAAGAGGCCGAGCCTGCGTCCGCCACGGCCGCCGTCAAGAGACGCACCCCAAGCGAACGTGGCGCGCAGGAAAAACGCCCCAGCGGCCTGGACGCCGCCGCGAAGGTGCTGGCCGAGGCGGGCCAGCCCATGAGCTGCAACGAGCTGGTCAAGGCGATGCTGGAGAAAAGCTACTGGCAGACCAACGGCAAGACGCCGGCGGCCACCATCTACGCCGCCCTCATACGCCACATCGCCGCCGCCGTCCAGAAGTGCCGCAAGTCCCGCTTCCGCAAGGTCGAACGCGGCAAGTTCACCCTGAACCAGTAGCCAACAGGGCCGGTCCCTTCCCCTCCCGACGCACCTGGTTTTCAGGTGCGTCTCTCTCTTGGCGCCATCCGGCATTGAGCCAGTTGTTCGCGTGCCGGCCCTGCTGCCGCTCGTAGCAGCCGTCGCAGTAGCGCAGCACCCGCCGGAGGCCGCGCTGGTCGCGGAAGTACACCTGCACCAACTCGTGCGTGGCTGTCGCGCCGCAGATGTCACAGCACCGTTGCTCATTCACACCTACCTCCCGCTATCCAAACTTCGTGACATTGCGTGTAGGTTGCGGATAGGTCCTCATCGCATGTTCTCCTGGCGGGGCTTCAGGGGGATGGGGGATGTACCGGTACGTTCCAGGATGGCGGACTTGCCGGTAAAACGTTGGAACCGGTCCACTATTAAATCGCCATACAACGGGTCGATTTCCATCAGGAAGGCCTGGCGGCCC
>Ga0315295_10001367_pt1 | contig 20933 bp, 19 predicted proteins | sample YL17G14_0_MG_FD_204453 | JGI IMG/M metagenome (GOLD analysis project Ga0315295, IMG submission 204453) | Sediment microbial communities from Yellowstone Lake, YNP, Wyoming, USA - YL17G14_0 | ecosystem: Environmental > Aquatic > Freshwater > Lake > Sediment | place: USA: Wyoming | collected...
ACGAAAAGAGGAAACTAACTGAATCGAAGAAGTTTGAGCTACAAAGACCAAGAAAACTGCTTGCCTTTCCTCAAGTGTTGCAAGACGTTTGATATGGCTTATTCTTCCTGTTCAGCCTTTTCAGAAAAAATCTCCCCAGCAAGCATTGTTGATCACAGGAGACGCAGGCTTCAGCGTAGCCAAATTTTTTAATTCCACTTTTTTGCTTGGGATCATTCGTCGACTTTTTTTTCATCTTGCGCTACCTCATCCTTGATACATTCCAGAGCTTGTAATACCAAGGCAATAATCACATCATCTGCTTTGCCTGGGGTAGCCGCCGCAACCATAGAGGCGATCCTTAATGTGATCTTAATCGATCTGTAGTAGTGGGATAATTTGGAAAATAATTTATCCATCGGTAATCCTCCTTTTTGTCTCAAAGCACCAGCCGCAGCTCGGTCGTTGAGATCGCGACGCCAATTCCTCTATCATATACTGGGGTTGTCCCCAAAGTCCCATCAAACTGTAAAAAATATTTGCTGCCAGCTGTTAAACCAGACAAGCCCGCGACAACTGGGCCATAAGATACAGTGACGGATTGTCCTGCTGATCCGGACGTCTTAGCGATACCAATTAGATTGTTGGGATTTTTAAAGATATTTCTTTTTGCGGATACCCACGTCCGATAAGAAGTATCTCCATTCTGGTAAAGGAAAAAGGCAGTATGCGCTCCTTTTTCATAGTGAGCGATATGACCTGTAAAATAATTTTTAGTGCCTGAAAATTCGTGAATATTGTGAACATTTATAGTATTTCCTATTATATTTGCTGAGGTGTGGAAAATACCGCCGTTGGTGAGATCATGAAAACTAAACAGATAGAATCCGCCACCAAGAAATGAACCGAAAGGTTTTCGGCCGACAGCGTCACTTTGCGCTGGGTTATTTAAATCAGCGATAGGCATCTGGTACGTAACTGTGGTCTCCGTGATGGTTGTCCCAGAAAAATCAACCAGGTCATAAACAAGTCTGTAACCACTACTGGCATCTGCCCTACTAAAAAAAATCGCTCTTGTATCACTTATCCGCACCCCGGCGCAATCGCTTGAAACAACCACACTTGTCATAACTTTTGCTGTCCCACAAGTAACGGTGTCTCCACTGACAGAAAATGCCGTCAAGTAACGATAAACCTGATCACTTACATCGTACCAAGAGACAACAAACAAAGAATCTGTAATCCTTATATTGGCATTATTACATTCCACACCAGGCCCTCTGCCAGCGCTTACCACGCAAGTGTTTGCGCTACCAACAGCTGTTATTGTTGCGCCACTTAGTGTTAGGATTTTTACGAAAACTTGACCGCTGGCCTCGTTGTTCAGCACATAACAAAAAGCAGCCTTTGTCGCAGATAGCCCAACAACGCATCCTGAGGACACATCTCCCGAATATACCTGCGTTTGCGCGCCAAAGCTTGTGGATGCTGCGTTGGCTGTGACAATTGTAGCATACCAAATGCCGTTAGAGCGATAACTACATATAGCTCTTGTATCGCTGACACGAGACATGGAGGCATTATAAACTGTAGCGTCCCTGCTCCATGTGGTACTGGCCAAAACTATAGGATTGAGATCTCCAGGTTTTTTTCGCATCCCATGCGTCCAAATATTACTGTATCTACCATAAAAAAGCAAACAGGTTTCATCGTTCAAGGCTACGGCTGCAAGCGAACTACCAGCAGGTATAGTGTAGTCGCTGTTGTCTGGCGCGAAATACTTATTTAGGATTTCAAAGTCTCCGCAGTTCTCTTCCAAATAAGCGTCCTCGGCGCCAGCACTTGTTAAAACAACTGGGCGCCCCGCAGTTACGCTTTTGCCAGTCGCTACCGTAAAACTGGCAGTTTGCTCTCCGCCTCCACCAGCCACCTTATAAGTGCCATCATTTGTCAAAAAAGTGCTACCGTCTCCATCATCCGTCACTTTGCGCACCGCGGAAATATCTTTAATACGTTGATAAGCCATTTTTGTGCCTCCCTATAATTGAAAAATGGAGGAGAAGTTATCCTCCTCCTCCATTAACAAAATACCCTCAAACTTACAGAATCACCCAATTTGTGCCGTCAGACATAATAGGATAACCCTCGTATTGTACAGATAAGACCAAAGTGGTCTCGCCATCAATCGTCTCGGTGCTATTTGGATCAACAGTGACGGTTTTGGCCTCGTCGCTATTAACTTTTTTAATTTGATATACGCGACCTGCACAACTAGCAGCCGCTGGCAAATAAATCACAAAGCTGGCTGAGGAGGCATCTGCCAACACTACGTGATGGCTTGCTCCTAAAGTAGTCTCACCAGTAACTGCGGCGTGCTTGTAGCCGATAGCTCCACCAAACACAGTATCTCCGCCGTCAGGTTGAATACTAACTGTTCCTTTGGTTGCGTTGCTAGTAGAGGTAATAGAGAGGTCGTCTCCACTTGCAGTGCCTCCAGTGATTGATTGCCCACCAGATTTACCAGTTGCAAGGTCAACAGTTACTGTCCCAGTGGTATTGGTAAGACCAGTAGAGATGGTCAAAGCCGATTGTTTACCGTTAAAGGTTGTCCAATCCGTGCTTGATAGATAACCACCTTGACTACCGCTTGCTGCCTTAACTTCAATCGTGGCTGCTGTCAATAAAGCAGTAGCTCCGCCAGTGCTAATCGTCAACACAGACGAGGTGGCCTCTGATAAGCCAGCCGGGGTAATTGAGGCTTGCTTGCCATTAAAGGTTGTCCAGTCAGCAGCACTTAAATAACCAGGTGTGGTTGAGCTCGATGCGCTAACTGCAATAGTTACGCCTGTGCCAATAATTGCGCCAGTTCCACCAGATACGGTCAAAACAGAAGAGGTGGTCTCAGAAATATTACCTTTGCTTACGGTTGGCTCTTTTCCTGACAAAGCGGTAACTAAACCAGTAATATCGCTTGGTTCTAAGGTGACTGTGCCTGTCTTACTACAGACAGAGGCTACCTTGTCGGTATTGTCAATTTTATCCCATCCACCCGAGGTGCTGTAGGTCGCCCAATCTCCGATTTGGAAATCAACGGAATCAATAATCCCAGCTACGCTGATGATATAATAATCTCCACTTGCTGGGGTTGCTGGGTATTCTTCATCTGAGGCATCCAATACACCTTTATAATTTAGACCACTAACCAAACTACCAGGGATTTGCGTTGCGGTTAATTTACCGCCACTATCCAGGGTAGCAACACCGCTATTTGCTCCTTTTTCTGACGCCGGGATCTTACCACTAAGAGCAGAGGTTAATCCTGTAACGTCACCAATTAGCCACCGTTTTTTGTAAGCCATTTTTTGTAATCCTCCGTTTTATTTTTTTTTGAAAAAACTTAGAATGCAGTCCATCCGACCCCGTCACTAATGATGATCACTGATTCGTCGCCTACTGTGAGCACCAAAGTGGATTCTCCATCAACAAGCTCAACCCCGGCAGGGTTAATAGTTACGACGTTTTCTGTTTCGTCAGTCTTTTTAATTTTGTATTCCAGGCCATCATTACCTACTGCCGTAGGGAGCTGTATTTCGCAATTGTTATTTGTGGTGTCGATTAAGACAACACTATTTAACAGACTAACTACGTAAGTTTCGGAACTAGTGCGAGCTATATTTAAGCGGTGCACGTGGTTGGTCGCAGACTTACCAGCGAGAGCGTCTACTAATCCAGTGATTGCAGACATTAGATGGGTATGACTGGTCGCCGCCTTGCCTGCCAAGGCGTCTATTAGCCCAGTAATATCACTTTGGGCATGGGCATGGGTTGTGGACGCTTTGCCCGCCAAAGTGGTAATTAGATCAGTAATATCATTTAAGATGTGATTGTGGGATGAGGCCGCTTTACCTGATAGAGCCGTTCCTAATCCAGATACCTCTTCAATCTCGTGCTCGTGATCCAAGGCGGCATAATCGGCGTCGTGATCGTGATCAGAGGTTGCTTTCCCTGATAAAGCCGTCTCTAATCCAGATACCTCTTCGATCTCGTGCTCGTGCCCCAAGGTGGCATATTCGGTGTCGTGGTCGTGCTCAACAGCAGCCTTTGCATCAATGACCGATTTTAAATCTGTTTGGAGCGCTAATGTGCCAGTAATCGTACCCCAGCTTGCTCCACCCTCAACTACACCTTTATAAGTCCCATCATTTGCCAGGAAAAGCGCACCGTTGCCTTCATCCGTGATTGTGTCAATCAATTCTTTATTTTCGTGGTCGTGTTGCGGCACATCTTTATAAGTGCCATCATCAGAAAGGAAAAGGGAGCCGTCACCCGCTTTCTTGATTCGGTTGATAAAATAATTTCCCATCCTAATCTCCTCCTTCTTTTAAATCAAAATGCTAACTATGATAGCCAGGATCGAGACGAAAAAAGACCCAACCGCAACAGTGCGCGACACAAAATCCTTAGAGACCTTGTCTTTGGTCTCCAACGCGACTAAGCGCTCTGCAACTTGATCTAATTTATCTTCGATCCTAATGAGGGCTTGATGCAGTAAGCTGTCATCCATAACCGACCCTCCCTATTGTCAAATAGTGATATTGTGGACTATGGTAGCCAGTGGAGCATCTATCGCAGTGGTCGCCCCAGAGATAATGTTGTTTATAATTAAGATATCGACGATAACGAGAGCTGGATAATCCATATAAATTCCGTAATCGTTAGGGGAACTATTTGACATAGATATAACATTGCCAGCAATTAAACACTGGAAAATGGCGCCGGTAGTATCCTGATCCCAACCGTACACCCCTTTTGCAAAACATCCATAAAATAAATTGTTTCTAATTAGTATGTTATAGCTTACTTTTGGTAGGGTTATGCTTCCTGGGCCATCTTGAACGCCCGCTAAATAACTGCAACCAGACAAAATCGCGTGTTTTACAATATAGTTTGACTGGGCGTTGCTTTGAAGAAAACTTCCTGTCTGGCCACTAAAAATAACGTCTTTTACAATGATACGGCTAACTAGGTATTCCGATATCATCGCCAAAGTGCAGTTTTTAATTATAATAGCCTCCGAAGAGCTGGTGGATATGCTACTACTAGAGATACTTTGGACGAGAGAATTTACAACAGAATTTACAACCCCGCCAAAAGAATAACTAAACCGAACACGACAGTCGCAAGAATCCCTAACTTTTATTTGCGTGCATTTATAAAAATTCATACAAATGCTACTTGCAGAAGTTATTGAAATGTTTACCGAAGAATTAAATTCTATGTACTTATCACGCGTGCTAGTCAACCCAATGATTTCAATATTCTCGCAATAATTTAATTGTTCATAAACGGGTACGGGAGAAGACCCACCGTCTTCCAGTATGCGATCAACATAAACTTTCGAAGAAGATATTTTTAAAATCTTGTAGGCCCTGTCTTTAGCAAAGCAGATGAGGTCTCCTACCGCAAGAAAAAAAGACGAAAGGGTGATATATTTATCCCCGAGGTGACCCGTTCCTGTTCCGCAATAAAATTCGCTCGATGGCTGAAATTGAAAAATGTAGGAGGCGGCGGCTGTAGTAAAAACGGCATCCAGATGGCAAATTATCCGACAGTTTTTGAGACCAGAAACGACGACGGTCTCAAAAACTTTATAAGTGCCTGCTGGAAAATAGATTGTCTTATTAGATCCTGCGTTTAAGATTGCGGAGATTGCCGCGGAATCATTAGTTACCCCATCTCCTACGCAACCCGCCAACTTAGCGTTAACGTCGTACCATTCTTCAACAATGCCCTCAGGAGGCTCTTGATATACCCCGTTATCCGCCAAAAACAAAGAGCCGTCGCCATTACTAACCAGGGTATCTAACATAACCTTGTTGGCGTGATTATGGTTATCTATGTGGGTGTGGTCAGCCGTGGCAAGGGTTGCTCCATCAAGCAACCCGGCATCAATTAGCTGATCGTCTTTTAAGGCATCAAAATTATCACGGATCAAAATTGCTGAATCTGCGATGATATCATCATTTTTCGGTCTGGTATTGTCAAAGGCCAAACTTGCCACCTCCTCACGTGATATTGTGATCAGTAATTGATCCCGTTCCATTATTAACTATAGGGTTGCCAGCGCTGTAATAATTGGTCTCCCTTGCGATATTTCCCACAACGATGGAATAGCTTGCAGTGCAATAAATTCCACTGTCTCCAGTTCTGCGGATACAATTTTCTTTTATAATATGCCCTTGTCCTGTGGCGTGGATTCCGTAGCCCATACATTCGTCAACAATATTTCCTGCAACTACGACACCTTTTCCAACTTCTGCTGATCCTACTATTTTAATAGCTTTTTGGTTGTGATCAGCTCCGCCATAGTTGATTATATTATCCTCAATAGTTGTCAAGTACGAATATTCAGAAAAGATTGATGATCCCCGCATCCCCATAACGGTATTTGCAACTACTGAGCCCTTGACGCAATATTGCAAAAGTAAACCATCGATACCTAATAGATTGGTCGTAATTTCACCGCTAATGTTGTTGCCTGTAACTTGATAGTTTTGACAATAGACCAATTTAATGGGGCAGGAGCAATTACCATAATACCCGTCATCTACAGTTACGCCGTGGCTCTCTCGGATATAGAGACCGTAGGGAGCAGCATTGGTATCCATCTCAGCAGGCAAAGTAAAGCTGTATCGAGGGACACTTACGTTTTTACATCCCTTTACGTAGAGCCCGCAAGTTTGCATTTCGTACACGTCAAAATCAGCATCGGCAACAGTTAACCCATCACATTGCACCACATTTATGCAAGCATAACTGGTATTCGACGTGCCAGCCATATTTACGTCAATTCGCGGGGAAATAAATTCAATATTTTCAGATATTTCTGCGTTTAAATAGATTGACAGAACGGTATTGTCCGGGATTGCGATTGGCAATGAGCGATCTAGATAAACATTATATCCAACAATATTCAAGATTTTATAGATCCCTTGCGCCCAGGTATAACTGGACACTACATAATCACCAATTGCATAACCAGTAATCGTGTTAACTGTAATATAGCTTTGCCCCAAAGGAGCAGTCACAGTTAACATCACGTTTTTTAAATAATCCCCGCCGTAAATCCTAATCCCTGACCTTCCGTTGCCAAGATTCGAGAAAGTAAGTTTAGCCGCTGGGTGGAAATAAAACCGAGCATTTTTTAACTTAGTAATCTCGATACCGTAGGCGTAGGCGTCCAGATAAGTGCCTGCTGGAAAATAGATTGTCTTATTGGAGGCGTTCGCAAAAATATTATAAAGTGCGGTGTGATCGTTGGTTACCCCATCTCCTACGCAACCCGCCAACTTAGCGTTAACATCATATTGCACAGGTAGAGCAGGGGATAGATAGCTCCCATTATTAGCCAAAAACAACGTGCCCGATCCTGCATTTGTGACACTATCTAATAGGGTTTTGTTGGTGTGACCGTGTAATTCTGTGTGGGTATGTCCAGATGTGGCAAAATAAACGGAATCGTGCCCTTGGAGCAAGCCAGCATCAACTATCCGGTCGTCTTTAAGAGCTCTTTGGTTCTCGCGGATAACCCCAGGAACATCTGCTACTAATTCGTCATCGGCTGGTTTGTTGCCATTATAAGCCATAAATAGTCCTCCTTTGTCAGGAGGTGGGGCTATTTCCCCACCTCTAAAATCCTTTTGCTTGCCAGTAAATAGTGCCCGCCACTAAATCGTCGTCTTCGTTGTATAGGTTACAATAAAAGTAATCGTAGCTCTCTAATCCAACTTCGGCTCTGAGCCCCACCCCAATAGGGGTAACCTCCAGGTAGCCATTGTCATATTGCCCAGGAGGGAAGCGAAAAGAAATTGGGTAGATTACCCGGTTGCCATTTAATCCCAATGTGATGTTTGCGATACCTTGTTGCGCTAAATCTGGCACATCCAAAATAATCTCAAACCCAGTGACGATAGGGGTATCTATCCCATTGGCTGACGTCAAAGCTAATTTAACCTGTAGATATCTTGTCGTGATTGATTGGGCTATATAAGTTATCCAACTACCCCAACCTCCTGGCACATTAGCGGTGCGATAGGAGATAGTGTATCCAGTATTCGCTGGACAGAAGATCTCACTATCAATCAAGAGACCGCAGGTGGTCACTACGGAGAGATCATAAGCCTCTGTAGTATAAGTGCCAGCAAAAGCCCCCTCGGTAAGTTTAATTGCAGACTGCATAGTGATCCAGGCGTCTCTGGTATAGTCCGATAAACGACCTCCTAAAGTGTCCATGTGAGCGTTACCTGCGGAAACGTAGGTATTCACACAAGTTCCAGTAGGCTCAATGATCTCGTCCCAGCTACGGATAATATTTCGTATGTCAAGTTCAGTGACGATTATCTCGCAATCATCCGCAGTTAAACTGCAAACTTTATCTACTGAGATTGACTTAATCCAAAAGTGATAAGTGCCGACTTCAAAAATGGGCCATTCAAAATGGTCGGTTGGGTCAGTAATTACCCCAACTTGGCTTCCGTTATCCCAGGTAGATCCCAATCTAATTTCGTACTTTGTAATATAATTAACTGTCGGATTAGTCCAACTTGCCACAAAATTGTTGAAATTTTGCACTACCTGAAAATCAGTAGGAGCGGGAGGAGCAATATTATCCACCCAGATTGTTTCTTCGTCCGAACCCACTTTTTTCCCGCTAATCAAATAGACTGTTTTTACGGTGTGATACCCTGCAGCAGTCAGATAGATTTTTGCAGGGTGGTCGTAATGCCCCAAAAAAACCCCATCAAAATAGACTTTAACGAGATTTACAAGACCCACTTCTATCCAGTCAGCCAGGAGATAGTGTCCATCTACGTCTTCTGACTTGGTTAAAATTAACCCGCTACGAAATTCCATATCTTGACTATAATTTATTTCGGGCACTGTGGCGTCATCAATATATACTTCCTCGATGTATTCCAAACAAGAGAGCTTCCGTCGAAAGTCTCCGTCTCTTGTGATGGAAACAACGCGGAAAGGTTTGGCTGACTTATCAACCTCACCAAAACTGTATAAGTAATCTGTTTGTGGTTCCAGCATAATTTCTGGAGGATCAACAATTTGAATAAAGGCAGTGACTGTCTCTACACCTACACCTATAACCTCATGCGTCGCTAAAGTGTCCGTTATCTGATTTCTAATTGTGATCTCATAGTCGACGTCTGGTTGCAAAACTACGGTATTATCTAATTGGATACCGTCAACAGTCGAATAAGCAATTCTGCCTCCGATTGCCCACTTGGGCACATCGTGCTGTACTAAAATAACATCTCCTACTTGGCAAGCGATTGCGTCAACATCAGCCGAAAAACTAATTGTGCGCAAGAGATATTTATTTAATCTTAATCGATACAAGGCTTCCCGGTAAGCGTGGTTAAAATCAGTGATCCCGTCAAGGTTAACTGTTGCTGTTCTGGTATCTGATGCATCGTAATCCTCAGTTGTTAGGAAGAAGATATCTCTTTCGTAATTTTTGTCCTCGCTGTAAAAAGTTACCTCTACCGCATTACTTCGGCTCTCATCTGATAAAAAAGTCTCGCTAAAACTACCAGCAATGATATTTGCAGAAGTAAACAATTGCACTGGGTCTGCTGTTCCATCCCAAATACAGCTAAATTTCGTGCCTTTGATAACAACCTTGCCTCTGCCAGTTGATTCTGGTGTTTTTAAAGCGTCCCAGAGATTTCCATAAACATCACAAATCCAATTAATCACACAGCGCTTAATGATTACTTCTTCGCCTTCTACTAACACTTCGACTTCTTCGTCGCAGAAAGTTGACCAGTCACTAAAAGACTGAAAATCTACGTTGTCGGTGGAGATTCCCTCTGTTTCATAAACCCAAGCTGACGTATTAATATTGTATAAATGCTTTATTCTGCAGATTAAATCATAAGCGCACCAGGCAGGATTGGAGGCGTCTTTTTCCTGGTATTCGTCATCATCGGGATTCCATACCCACACCTTGCTTCTGGTTTGCTCCCAGGTAACGTTAGGTACTGAGCCATTTAAATCTTCTGTGGCTAACGCAGACATTCCTAACAAGATTTTATTTTGCCGTACTAAAACCTCACCCATTCGCGCGTTAAATTCTTGGTAATAACAAGTGGAACGGTTGGTAAAGTTAGGGTCAGGAAACCAGAAGTGATTTTCGTAAACTTCGCGACACATTACCCTTACGTCGTAAGCGTCTAAAGCCAAATCTTCAACGTGCGCTTTCAGGGTAAAAGCTGATTCCGTTGCTCCTAAAGTATACCAGCGACCCTCGCTATCACTATAGACAGGGTATTGCGGAGGGGTTGCGGGTCGAGCCATCCAAGGATAGCAGGTATCAATAGACCCGTCCCAAGTGAGCTTATGCCAATCATTAGCATCCTTTACGCTGTATTCTCCGTCAAATTTCATTGAGATCGAGAATTTCCCCGCTCCATAACAAGTCCAAGCTCCAGCAGGAAAATTTAAAACTACCTCTAAGTCGCTAACCGCATTACCAGTTGTGGTTTTATTTACCCAGACCCCGACAGGGTCAACATCATTATTTGGATTATCAAGCTGGACGTTAGGATATTGACTTTGCCAGAAACCGTCAGATATCTCCAAAAAGCTCTGGTCATTGAGACCAGCTCTTTTGTATATGGTAATTCCTGCAAATTCATCAATATCTGTATCGTTAATTTTAATACTTGCTATCCCCGTACAGTTGCTATCTTCTCCGTTACCTGTATAATCACAAGGCCCTTCTCCGCCACAAATAACCATATTTAGTTTTTGTGTTCCGCTGGTATAGACGCGCTGATAAACCAGTTGTCCAGCTGTTCGCCTTGTCCCATAAGTTATCGGCAAAGGATTCCCTTGACCTGTCAAAGTGGACAAAGGAGACCATCCATTGGCTGAAGAGGAGATGTTATTTTCAGTGAGGGGTTGTTCCGCCAGCATATATCTATTTATTAAATAATTTCCACCTGCAGCCATTAGACCAGCCGCTAAATAAGATGCGGCACCCCAGCCAGCCATACCAATAAAGCCAGCTCCCATAAAAGCTCCCCCAGCAAACACAGAGCCTACCCCCATTGTTACGATGGTTAGGGCTACTGCCGCAAGGACGCCTACTACTTTTTTATTGGTATCTGAACCTCCACTGATTACTGGTCTACAAAGCACAAAATCTCCTTCAGCGGGGATAAAATCACCAACAACAACTTTTCCGTTCACGGTGACTAACCAGTCTTCGGGATTTTCGATGCCTGCTAATTCATATACCCCTTGTCCGTTCAATTCTTTTTGGTATACTTGCTTGCTTGAGCTAAATGGATTCAGGATCTTTGTAACCGTGAGCAAGAAATCACCTTCTTTCTGTCAAGGTCAAGGTGTAGAATCCAACTATTTTATTTTTCCACATTGGATGATCTATTCTTGAGGTATGCACATTTACTTTTTCTAAGATGTGGACAAACTTTCCGTTTCCAATATAAACCCCCACGTGGTTAACTAACGTGGGGTGATTCCTAATCACTACTAAAGCTGGCACAGGGATTTCTTTTCCTGCCACTTGTTTAAAAAAATCACCAAAGCCTTCTTTGTCATTATACTTCCGGGCGATTCCCTCTGGGTCATAAGCTGACAAATTATAATCAGGCAAACTGTAGCCATAGAGCATAAAAATATGCATCGCCAATCCATAGCAATCAAATTTGTCTGGGCCTCTGCCACCGTCTGCAAAAGTGGCGGTAAGTAATCTATCTATACAGGTTTGTCCCAACTATGCCAATCTCCCCTCCAAACCTCATCTGGTTTTCTAGCTCTAAACACCGGGTGTAAGTTTTATTACAGGTGGTTTCTGCCCCAGCATAAGCGCATTGGCAACCTTTAAACTGTAACATGCAAAAGTCTTTCATGTACCGCTGTTGCGGTCTCCTTGATTGCAAGCCATATTCCCCTTGACAAGTAAAGCTACACCATTGCTCATCACAAGTAGTTGCCCTAATGATAAAAGTCTCGCTGATTTCAGCAACCCCAGAAATTAAATTATCACTGTGCACAACTTTTAAAGTGATTTCTTTTCCGACCCCACCCTTGCAGGCCTCAAGATATCCTTGCACTACCCGGTTAATATTAGATACCTTAATCGTTAGTTTTGGTATCTCTCCTTTGCTATCTTCAGAGATTTCTGACAAATCAAAAGGAAAAGCTGTGTATATTTGACTGTCAAAAGTTATATCTTCAGTATTCCTAACTAGGTATAAAGTTTCTGTCTCCAAATCAACCTCAAGTAATATTAACCAAGCTCCTGTGTCAGAAGGCTTATTTTTAACCAGTTTTGCTATTGCAGATAAACTTAACATAGGCCTAAGCCTCCTTCACGGTTACTTCGATTTCCCAGCCAACTACAGATATTTTACGGGCTTTGCCTAAGTTGACAAATCTAACAGATAAAACTTCCGTAGTGATAGGATGCGTCCAGTCAAAAACCTCTGCTTGACCTTTGACCGTATTGCGAAAAAAGCTTGTTAAAGCGCAATAGTCAGAATTTGACAAACAATTATATTTAAAAGTATATGTGCCTCGAGATCTCGTAAATTTAGCCCGAGAAATCTGACTTCCATTTTCAACCTGAGAGGCTATTCCCACATCCTCAAATTCTTCGCTGAATTCGTTACAGCAGGCGATATTTGGATAAACAGCCATTAGTATTCCCCCTTCAAAATAGGAGCTCCTGGGGCAACCAGGAGCTCATTCTCGCTACATTGATTTGAGCAGGTCTCCTAAACCTTGCTTATTACTTGCAACTGCGTCTATCACGACACCTACTATATAGTCTCCTCCATTAACCTGAGGAGCGCTGGTCTTAGCTTTGATTTCTTGCCCGCTATTGTTTTCTATATTTATTACAAAATTGGGGGGTTGATTATTTACCGTTACATTAGGAGCTCCAAAGCCAGGCTGCTTAATTTGACTATTAGGGATAATCTTTCCTGTCATACTGGGGATAAAGATTTCTGGGCCTCTTTCGCCAACTAAATAGGGTTTGCGTTCTGCAACAGGGCCTCCTGAAGCTCTAGCCCCAGAGATACCTGTTATTGCTCCAGCAACGGCTGGGCTTTCGCTTGCTGCCCCTCCAGCAAATCCAGTGACAGCTTTAAAAATTAACCATTTGGTCATCATCTGCAAAAGCATTTCAGAAAAATCCTTCAAGATTTGCACTGCGATATTTTTTAAAGTTGTTTGTAGATTTTTAAAGATGTCTTTTTGCTTATCTGCCGATTCTTGCCGTATAGAATCTGCTTGTTTATTAAATTCCATTTCAGCTTCAGTGGCACTTTTGCCCAAAGCCATTTGGTCTTTGATAAACTGCTCTTTTTTGGCGTAGAATTCTTCCAATGCCAAAGTCGCTTCTTGGGAAGCTCTGACTGAATCCATAAAGTAATCTACGGGGGCAGAGATTAACCCGCTTAAAGCTGACCCTATACTATCACTAACCACCTGGGATGCTGTTTTGATAGTGTCTGACCAGTTTTTTACTGCCATACTGGCCATTTCCCAAGGGGTTGGGTCTTGTATTAATCGATAGTAATTTTCAATGTCCACAGTAGAGAGACCCATAGTTTCAGCTCGCATAAGAGCTTCTTGCTTTTCTATTTCTATTAGCTCGTTTTTCGTTAAAATTAATTCATCCATTTTGTCAGTGTAGCTTTTGTAAAAGTTGGTAATTTCTCGCTCGCTATTATTTAAAATTTGTTTACGTTTGTTTTCTGAGCTAGCCAAAAAATCAATTTCTTCTTGACTTGATTCTCCGAATTGCTTTTGAATTTCGTCTATTTTGTTGGCTCTCTCGTCCATTAAGTTTTGTAAGTCCTGGGTTCTTTTTGCGTAAATGTTTTCGATTCCTTCATAATTACCGCTGGCGTCAAATTCAAACGTAGAATTGCGTAAATCATTGGCAAGATCCCGATGGATAGACTTTAAGTTCTCTGCGTGCTGTTTATTGACGTCAGTTTCCTTATTTCTGAAGGTTTCATTGATTAAATCCAAAGCCTCTTTTAGCTTAGTCGCGTCTGTTATTTTATCTTTGGCGTCACTGATTGCATCAAGGCGTTCTTGATCAAGCACTTTTAATCTTAGTAATCTCTGCTCTTCCAGGTTGGTGGTGATATCTAACTGTGATTGCAACAGGTTCTTCTTCCAATTTTCCAGGAATTCGCGCTGTTGTCTAAGTTTTGCCTCTATGTCATCTCCGCCACCACTATCAATGATAGTTCCCAGATCTATTGTCAATTCATACTTCGCCAGCTCTGCTAAGGCAGCCTTACGTTTTTTAGCTAACGCCTCAATCAATGACGTTACTAATTCTGTTTGTGGCACAGAGAGCTTTTTGGCGTTCAGCAAACGCTGGAATCGCTCGATGCCGTCCTCATATCCGGATATCTCCTGACCCAAAAAGTTCTGCATCTCCATAGTTTCTTTCTGCTTCATCTGCTCATCAACTATTTTTTTCGCTTCTTCTATAGTTTTCCCTTGCCTAATAGCTTCCGCGATCAAGATTTGTCTTTTTTCGTCAAGAGCTTTCTTGATTTGTTCTAATTTAGACTTATTATTCTCTTTTGTTTGACGGTTCGCAAGGATCTGTCGTTCAATCTCCCGTTGCATCTCTTTTTGATCTAATTTAAGCAGTGCTTTGTCTTTCTCTGCATCAATTTTCTTACGAGCCGCGATTTCTTCTTTTGATAATTCTTTCAGGTTTTCAATGGTTGCCTTTGTATTATGATCACGCATAGACTTTTCCCAGTTTTCAACATTTTTGTAAGCTTCATTTCCTTGTTGCTCCACGGAGGCGTATGCGTCATCCAAAACCGTACCTTTAAAGCGAAAATTGAATTCTTTGACAACCTCTTTTCCCGCCAGGTCGTTTATTTTCTTGGCTAGCCAATTGTATCCTTCAAAAATATTATTCAGAATCTGCACAAAGGCCTGCGGGATTAAATTAAATGTGGCAATAATTAACTTAGTTAGCCCAAAAGTAGCCCAAACAAAAGCTTTTGCGAGACCTCCTACTGCGGAGATAGAGAGGTCATACATTGCTCCCAACATAAACTGCCAAGCAGACAATGTGGCTTTTTTAATCACTGCGAAAGCGCCCTGTATACCAGCGGAGGTATTAACCAACATTCTCTCAATGCCGATAGAGATAGCATCCCAATTAGACAGCACATATTTAAAAGTATCTATTGCGATCATTACCATTCCGACCCAGCCAAGGATAGACATAAAAACAGTCGCTACCGTTCGACCAACGGAGGCGATTGCTACACCTACGGTCTTGGCTGTAGATCCGACTGCGCTAACAGTAGATTTCCAAGCATTTCGTGTCGCTGTGGCTAAAAATGTTTGCTGCGTGTTAATAATGCCGCCTTGCTGAATCTGGGCGACCTTACACCTCAATATCTCCTGTTCTGTTTGCAACACTTGCCTATCGAGCCTGACGTATTCCTTCCGTAAATTGTTAAGGATACTTTCCTCCTTGGCTTTATCTTTGTAAACATTGTTGCCGAGAAAGTCCGTTTCTACACCAAAAAAGGAAGTTTTTCTTAACCCTTTCACCATTTTAGCTTGTTCATTTATGGCTAAGTTCCGCTCTGCTCTTAGTTTTCTTGTAGTCGCGAGCTGTTGCTTTAATTGCGCCTCTTGCTCCGCTGCATTTAATTTTGCTTGGTTCGCTGTTGCCATAGTCTCTCTTGCTTCGCCTTTTGCAGCAGACACCGCATTTTGCGTATTTTTTAAAGATAATAGAGCGAGGCCCAATTTTCCCGCTTCTTGCTTGGCGTTGCGGAGAGATGCCGCAAGCGTCAAGAGAGAAATATTTATTTGTTCGCCTTGACCACGCAACATCCCCAGATACCCTCCTGCACCTCGCAGGGCAATGATCAGGAGACCAACAGCTACGGCGACACCAACTGCTCCCTCGTTTGCCGATTGGAATAATTTAACAAGCGGGACGAAAGCAGCCACTTTTGCCAATACACCAAACAAACCCCCAAAAGATTCGGTTAATTTTTGGATCAGCACCATTACACCAAGCACAGCTGTGCCAATAGTGCCAGCGGGCATCATTTTTTCAAACGCCTTCTGAAAGCCTTTTTTATTCATCAGGGCATTAAAAGTCTCAAGGAAATTATTTATTCTCAACAAGATACCTTTTAAATCAATCGCCTGGACAATTGCTAATCCAATTCCAGACATACTAATTTTAATATTATCTCTTAGCGTGCTCAGTCGCCCTTCGATCGTTACTGATTGCTTCTGCATTCCTCCGAAAAATTTGGGGTCTTCCTGCACCGCGTCTATAATTGACCTTAGCGCTTTTGAGGCAGAGATAGCCCCTTTTTCGATCTGTCTCGACCAATTCTTGCCAAAGTCTCGATTGAAGATTTCTGCAATGTTAATACCAGCTTCCGCGAACATTCGAACTTCTTCCATTGAGATTCTACCTATAGCTTTGACTTTTTCAAAAGCATAAGCCATCCGGTCGAGGCCTTCTTGTCCTGAGCCTAGGGCAGAAGTAGCGTTCCCGAATACAGTCATAATTGGGATAGTCGATTCCAACTTAAAACCAAAAGCCAATAACTTACGCTGGGTGTCAGCTAACCCATTGAATTCGAAGGGGGTAACTGCAGCAAATTGCTTTAGATCTTTGATGTTTTGTTTGGCGATGCTTGCAGATCCAGTTAGATTTGTAAAAGCTACCGTTAATTGTTCTGTTCTCGCGGTAGCGGAAATGGCTTCCTTTACAAAAGCACCCATACCAACAACAGCGGAAATGAACCCCATACCCAACAGTCTCGCTTGGTAAAAAGTGGCAGAAGTCTTCTGGTTAACTTTGTTCAGACTATCTTGGACTTTACCCAACTGCTGGTTAAATTTGGTAGCATCGATGGAAACATTTGCATATAGGTCTGCAATTAATGTGCGGATCATTATTCTTTCTCCTCCTCGTGAACAAAAAAAAAGAGGGATTCTAATCCTTCTTTTTCTTCTTCTTCCCGTTTCCTGACCAAACCTTCAGAAAGTTTTTAATCTCCGTAGGGTCTGTTAAAACTTGATCAACTGATTCTTGATGCATTGGTTTATTTTTGTTTTCTTTTTCATAAGCCCTACTTTCCAAAAGTTTGCAATAATGACTTCTTGGAGGCAGGCAGCTAAACAATATCCAAAATCTACTTGAAGGCAGATTGTTTTTCGCTAAATCAATTTGGTATACATCTAAAAAAGAACAATAGATAGATGACCAATCGCTTAAAATGTCGTCCAGTGTGATCTCTATTCCACTGGATTCAGTGCGTTTGGGTCAGTTTCTTGCTCCTTGTTTTTGGCTTCCGCAATCTCTGTAAGTTGCTGGGAAACCCAGGAGGCGATGCTAAATAACTGGGTATCAGTAGCTCCCTTTTCTTTCCAGTTTTCATAAGTTTCTTTGCCGACGAGCTCCCTGAGAACCCAGAGCAGATAATCGACCATCGAATCTTCGTTTTCGCTAATGATAACTTCTCGGCTTTTGCGTTCCATTTTTAAAGCTACACGAATGTCAATATCCGTATTGATTTTTACTGTCTCTCCTAAGAAGGTGATTTCAATAATATCTTTTTCTTTCTGTGCGTCGTCTGCCATAAGTTGGTCGAAATCTTGAAATCTTCTGTTAATCATAAAAGTTTGCCCCCATTATTAAATTTTAAGATAATTTTGATGGCTGTTTTCGCTGTAGCCAAACCCATAAATGCTGGCAAAAGCGATTGCGTAGGCAATCGCGGCATCGAGCTCACTGAGGAAGTAGCCAATGTGCTTACTTTTCCCATTGATTCGGATTTCCGCTACCCATTTGTTGGCTCTCTTGTGCCAACAAACGCCTCTGTATTTACTGGTAGCTTTTTTTTGTTTACCTCGATTAATAACGCTCGCAAAAGAAGAGAGAAAGCGGAGGTTGGCTCTCTTGTTGTCAAAAGTATTCCTGTTTATATGGTCGACTGTTTGTCCCTCTTGTGCGCTCATAAGAAAGCGATGTAGTTTGATGTTTTGTTGCTTTCCTTTACTAAGAGGTTTATTGAACTTACATTCAAACCTGTTGTCCCTTTTGTCAAAGTTCACATAGATAGTCGTATCAAATCCCTCGAATAGTTTTAAATCTTCTGTATCCATAAGAACTTCTTTATGTCCATAAGTTTCTGAGAAAATGTGAATAATGCAAGTGTTATCTTCCAAATAAGTAATCTGATTTTTAATCATTTGTTTGCTTCCTTTCTATTATGTGATCTAATTCTACCACATGATAGAGAGAAAATCAATGACCTTAGAGAAAAAGAAGAAAAGAAAGGAGGCGGCCTTTCGGCCGCCCAGTCAACCGTCCAATCTACGCGAAAGTTGGTTTTCCGGAAATAACAAGCTCACATTTGAAGAGCATTTTATCGCCAACACCACCGCCAAGATCGCCAACTTTTACACCAGCCGAAAAGCTCATTTCTTCTCCATCTGCCAAAGTCAGCTCAAAGTTTCCGATAGCATCATAACCAACTTCTCTACTAAGGGTAACCAGCCGACCAATGGTATCAGCGTCGACGTCTCCAGATGTTGCATCGACCACATAATTCGCTTCAAAAGTGATTCCAAGGCTTCTTAGAATGGGCATCGCTGTTTTGAAACCATCTGTGTCAAAGTTCGTCAAATCCACATCGTCAGAACCAGACGTTAAAGTCAAAGAGGTGATCTCGGCAATTGCATTGAAGGCTTCTGTTTCTTTGCCATCGCCGACTTTTAAGACCATATCTCGACACAATTTTACTATCGTAGCCATTGTTTATTTTCCTCCTAATTATTTCTGGTTTTCTGATAATCAACCAGCAAATTTAAACTAATTAAATGATTTTTGGATTCATCTATTCCAACGTATCCGCACGAGATAGTTGAGATATTATTAACATAAGCTCCATCGGTAATCAAAGTTTGCCCGTGAATCCCATCCAAGCTGTCTTGGATACCCTTTATTAAAGTATAGCAAGCTCTTGGGTCGGGACTTCTCACGATTATTTGATAGTATTCTCGGGCTTGTCCCAACGGACAAGGTACAGGTTGACAAGCATAATTAATAATAGCTACCGCTTCAATAGGAGATTCTGGTAAAGTGTGTAAAAAGATATTTCCATCAGTACCATCAGATTCATAAGTCCCAAATTCCTCATCGTCTAGATACTGAGCGATTTCTTCTATCATTTTACATCACCCCTCAGCTTTTTGGCTATCTTTTCTGCCACTTCAACCTGCGCATCGATCAACGTTCTTTCCAACCATTTGTATCCAGTGCTATTGGGATTTTCGTGAACTTTATATGCATATTCCGCATCATAAGAAATAGCAACACTATCTTCTGCAACTTCCAAATTACCAGATTCCTTTAAATTGCCAGTTTTTACAGGTACACGGGATTGCGCTTCATCAAATAAACTTTCCCCGACCTCTTTAGCAGCTTCTTGAACATTTTGTTTCAAGTTTGCTTTTATCTTCTCTCCGTACCATTTTAGCGTCATCTTAGGTATACCTTGACCAAAGAGAGCGTAATAATGGAACTTTCGTAAGCCTCAATTGCCATTACTTCACGTGAGCCTTCTGGAGGTGTAGCCGATGAGGAAACCCCAAAAGCAACCACTGCGCCTAATGGTATCTCTTGTCTTAGATACAAGTAAGCTTTCGATACCTCTTCTTTTCCAGCGTGACCTTTGACAATCGACTGTTTGTTTACCTTGTTGCAAGGTACAGTAATAGGCGAACCGTAAGTATTGTAAGGCCCGGTCTTTGTCCAATAAGTTATCTTGTCTTTAAATTGTAGCATTTGTATTCCTCCTTAGAGGGTAAAAAGGGGGAGGCTATTGGGGCAATAGTTGTCCCTCCCCAAAAATCAGACAATTTTGAATAAAGGATTAATATAATCCCTCAGTAGTCTTTGGGTATATCCCGTGATTGTTTCGATTCGACCCATCTTTTTATCGAACTGGTAACTTTCATCTCCGAGCCCGAATGAAGTAATCCCTAATTCCTTTAAGTGATTAACCGCCTGATCCGATACAATAGAAGTTTCCGTTCCTGCCTGGCTTACTATATAATAGAGGGCTTCCTCGCATACTGCAGCAAGTAATTGGACGCTGTAATCTTCTTCTTCTTTGTATCCATCAGGTGATAAAAACGCTCTTGGGAATTGTAAGGTTTGGTCAGAAGATACCTTCCTTCCTCTAAGCAATAATAAGTCAATGTTTTGGGTTGCTCTCATTAACGCTTGCTCTTTGGCGGCATCTTCTGCGTCATCCCAGGTATCGGAGGTGTAGCGTTCAGATATATAGGTCTCCGCATCCACCAGCGCAATATAACTATTAGTTCCAACTGTTAAAGCCATAAGAATACCTCCTCACGGCTGATTAAGAAGCTTTCACACAGAATAGATTAACTAAGCCAGCTGGTTTGGTTACTTTAGCACCAAAAGTGTAAAGACCTTTGACAGCATTAGCGAAACGCAATTCTGGACGGTACATTTCCATCTCGTCGATTTGACCCGCAAAAGTTACAGCTTGACGAACGCCAGCCATAACATTGTAGGAATCGTTGGTGTCAACAAAAACATTATTGCTCTCATAGATTTTTAAAGTCCCAACATTACCAAGATAACCAGGGAGGGCAATAGCTGGGTCTTTAACAAAAATTTGTTTGTTTAACGCGGCAGTGTAGAAATGCGGAACAACCACAAATCTTTCACCGTTCGCATTTGATTCTTTTAATGCGGTTTCTACGTCAATCAAGTAATCGTAAGCATTGTCTGCGTCAATCTCGATAGGGACAGTAGTCGTTCCAATTTTGTTGGTCGCACCAACAAC
>Ga0315295_10001368_pt1 | contig 20931 bp, 38 predicted proteins | sample YL17G14_0_MG_FD_204453 | JGI IMG/M metagenome (GOLD analysis project Ga0315295, IMG submission 204453) | Sediment microbial communities from Yellowstone Lake, YNP, Wyoming, USA - YL17G14_0 | ecosystem: Environmental > Aquatic > Freshwater > Lake > Sediment | place: USA: Wyoming | collected...
CCCTGGGCGTATGGACGATTGCGGGGCGATTCCTGCCCGTATGGACGATTCCCTGAATAGTTCATAAGACCTCCGATTCCTTCTTAATCGTTCATACGCTCTCCGATTCAACTATATAAATGTTGATAGTATCACGATTGTGAAGTTTATAACTTCGAAAATTTTGGTAGTTATCAGACTATAACTTCGAAAATTTTGGTAGTTATCATTTCTCCACTGGAAATATACCTTTTGAAAAAACGCTCTCCCCGAAGTTCAGGCGTGAGGGACAGACACCCCCCTTTGTTTCCACTGGAGAATTTCCCTGGAGGTATGGTCCCTGTTCCCTGGTCCTTACCTCGGGCCGCATGGTTTTACCCTCGGCTTGGCCTATCCCTGATGGAAAGGTCAAATAAAAAAAGCCTATCTAATGTCTAAACGCGCGAAGGGATAAATGTTTCCTTCAAATCAAAAAAGAAATATTTAATAGTATTATTGTGCCTATCCTCTGATATGCAACACAACGGTTTTACAATGAACGGAGAGAAGGACCCTGCAAAGAGGAAGGAGAAACTCCAGGAAAGAATCAAACATCTCGGAGAACAGAGAGCGGTTATTGATGATCAGATTGATATTATGAAAGGAGAGATCCGCGCAATAGATGTTAAGGAATACATAGAATCTCTGGAGAGTGCAAAGGGTCCCCAGGCATTTTTTGATGTGATCTGAATGGCGCGAAGGGCAAAGATAGATTATAAAAGTGAGAAGATTCCCGTATCTGTTACTCCTGGATTAAAACTACAAATAGAGGAGGACGCGGCCCTTCTCGGGATAACTGCCCCTGCTCTTTTCAGAATTTTATACATCTCCTGGAAAGAAAATAAGATAAAAATTGTGGAGATGATATAGTGGTATATCCGAAGGAATTTAAAGGGGAGTGGCGGGCCTGTAAAAGATGTTTAACGCAATATAAATTAGGGGTCCCGTATGAAAAAGCAAACCGTCCCGCGCGGGATCTCTGCGATAATTGTATAGTGGATCTATCTACGGATGAGTTTAATGCCTATACCGATGAGGACGGCCCGGCCCTGGTCCCTGCGAAAAATACTTCCACTGGAAATGAAGGGGGGTCCCTGGCAGATTACTTTTAAATTCAAAACCTTTTTATTCCCTCCTCAACTATTCTTATTTGTTCCGGTAGCGGCCTCCTCATCTTCCACCGTACCGGAACACACAAGGCGTGGCCAACACGAATAAGAACAATCCCGAAGATCCTTTCTGAAACGTGCCCGGGGTATCCTGACACCTGCCCCGGGTAACAATTTTAAAATACTATAAAAACTTACTTCTTATCAGGTGGTGAGAATATGGCTCAAACTTTAACCTTTAGACTGGTAGATGTGATCGTGGAACTCGGAGTATCTTTCATCATCATGCCGATCCTCCTGGGGATTGCTCTTACCAATATGGCGGCTCAATCAACCGCAGGGTGGGCCAGTGAAACGGTCCTTATGTGGGGCCTCCTGGGAATGATCTTTATCGCGGCCTGTGTGATCGCGGTAATCTCTCATGCGAAGTATGCAGGGAAAATTCCATAACTTTTAAATACTTTTTTGTTTCATTCCTTATTAGGTGGTGAAAAAAAGATGCCTTCGCTTACTCAAAAAATCACGGAGATCGGAGTAGCCGCGATCATGGCAGGAGCCCTTATCCCTGTCGGTATCACGATGATCACCCAGGCCAATGTTTCCGGGTGGACCTCCACGCAGACAATAATGTGGGGCGTGGTCGGTTTATTCCTAATGGTCGGTGTGGTCCTCGCGGTCATTCAGGCCTCAAAGGAATAACCTTTAAATACTTTTTTACTCCATTCTTTATTAGGTGGTGAAAACCAAATGACTTCTCTTACTCAGAAAATCACGGAGATCGGTATCTCTGCGATCCTGGCCGGGGCTCTTATCCCCGTAGGCCTGACGATGCTCGCAACCGCTAACACTTCGGGATGGACCTCAACGCAAACCGTCATGTGGGGCGTGGTCGGTCTTTTCCTGATGGTCGGTGTGGTCCTCGCGGTCATTCAGGCCTCAAAGGAGTGATCCAAATCTGGATCTCCTCCTTTAACAAAAACCAAACCTTTTATCCTTCTAGCGGTTTTATAACTTTGAAGGAGCTCTGATATGAAACCGTCTTATTGCCTGGCAATTCTTTTTGTAATTCTTGTATCGTTAATCGCGGTCCCCGTTTCTGCCGCAACCGCAACCGGGGAGCTGGGTGGGTATTCCTATAATCAAACATGGCATAGCAAAACCGGGAGCGGCAGTAACAACCCCCCCTCTCTCGTCTATTTCAACGATATTGAATATTCGCAGGACGTTGTTTCTATTGTAAGGTGGGAATACGGAGTATCTGTTTTTGATGCGGGAGTGAATCCAGAGCCCGGGGAGGCAACAACCTTTACCTTATATCGTGCTAATGGCACAAACAGACCGGATTATGGTTATCCTCCCATTGTTACCGGGACCTTTGGTTATCAGCGATATTGGAATAATGCAGTACCTCCGGTTGAACAACTCGGTTATCAATACATGGTCTTTGATCATAACTGGAATTTAGCCGGGCTTTCCGGGGATGTCGTGGGCGCATTTGTAATGACTCCCTCATCAGTATCAAATATTACCTGCCAGTCAGGTAACGATGCGTTCCCAACCCTGGAGCATTTCTTCTTTTTTGGGACCCTTTTAGCAAACAGGTTCTCCATTTCGGGAAATTACTCGATATTAAGGGAGGAAAATATACGATCAACATATTCCTTTACAAAGCCCCTGGGCCTCGGGATCCAGGGTAATGTAACTAAAACAACCGGGCTATCAAAAATATATATCTATAACTCCGACACAAACACGATTCTATCTTCTGATAGCACAATGAACGCAAATCTTGTTTTATTGAATACCAACGCGCAAAGAATAAATGTAAAAATGCTAACTCCTACGGGGAACTGGTGGAACTCCTCCGATCTTTTTACCGTAACAACCCCAACCCCAACCCCAACCCCGCCCCCGGGATCCTATTCAAATCTTACCTTCACAACCCGGTACGGAGTGAACAGTACGGTCATTCCAAACGTATTTGTTAAACTCTACATGTACCATGAGAACGGTCCTATGGGAGATGATGATTGGAGCCAGGCGGTAGATGGATATACCGATTCAAACGGGCAGATCATGTTCCAACAGGTATTTCTCCCCGGGTGGGACTTCCGGGTAGAATTTACTAAGCCGGGCCTTTACCAGGCGGACTTTTGGTTAGAGCCTACTCAGTACGGCTGGATGCAAACGTATTACATGTACGTTCAACCTACCTCGGAGATCCCAGGTTTCCCTAATCAGGTCAATGTTACCCTCCAGTTAAAGAACGCGGTAACATTCCAACCCGTATCTGCCGCATGGGTAACAATCGGGGATTATATTTCCGGTACTAATTATGTGGGACAATCTACCAATGCAACGGGATATGTATATTTCCCAGGTATCCCGAATACCGCAAATATTAACGGGCAGATTACAAAGGTCGGATATACTCCGCTCACGTACTGGGTAACATCGGGGAGCCTATTAGAGGGAGATACTGCCCTCACAAAATATATTTACCTTACCTCCGTAACCGTAACTCCAACAATTACCCCTGTGATTCAGGAAGGAGTAACTCTTACTGCCAGTCCTAACTCTGTGGCCCCCGGTCAATCAACAACCCTTACAATGACCTGCGCCAACGTAACCGCTTGTACGGGAGCGGGAGGGATGCACGTTGTTACCTATTCAGAGAAGTACCCGGATCCTTCCTGGGATACTCACACGATAGCAATATTCCACTATAACACATCAACCACTAAATACGATTACCGGCCTAATGCTGATGTTCCCTGGCAATATGGGACTTGGACCGGATTAGTAGCAACAGGGACCCCTACGATCTCGGGGATTAATACCTATTACGTCAATGCCATGCGGGACGATTACTTCTCAATCGGCCAGGCCAATGTAGGAGTACTCGTAACTGGAGCGGTAGCAGGAAACTTAAATATGAAACTGGCCTCCCAGGATCAGACAACCGGGGGTCATTTATACAATTATCAGATGAACCTAACAAACCGAAATACCGGGGCAATTACCGAATTTAACACCGTTGTTTATGAGGTAAATAAACTCCTGCCTCGCGGCCAGGACTATACGGTTCAATGCAGTAAAAGCGGATACCTGCCAGGCTCTCAAAATTTCCAGGTCCCAACAGATCCTAATATCGTTGATGGGACAATGGGGACCTTTGTTAATTGTCCTCTTTATCCAACAGGATCCATATCCGCAGGAAACACAACCGTAACCGTAAAAGTATTTGATGCAGAGAATTATCTCCCGCTCCCGAATGTTCAGATCCAGATGAGCGCGCCGGTTATCTATACCGATTCACCGAAATACACCGGGGGAGATGGAGCGGGAGTATTCTTTGTCCTGGGACGGAATCAACCGTACTCAATAACCGCGTCAAAGACCGGGTACTGTGCGGTAACAGAAACGGGGAATACCTCTACCCTGGATACAAAGAACGTATATCTCAATCTGAAATACGGGTCCTGTATAGGACCAACCCCTACCCATACCCCAACACCCGGACCCTCGGGGACCACGCCCGGGGTGATAGTAACACCAACCCCGTTCAATGCAGGGAACGCAACTACCTTCTGGAGGCCCTGGATCAACGTCTTTAACATGATGGGGGCCAACGCAGGAGAAATTAACATGCTCCTGGCAGGGCTTATCATTCTCCTGCTTATGGCAGTAGGGGGAGGAGTAGCCGGGGTCCTGGGAGCAGAGATCTTTATGGGATTCGGGGCGATCTTCTGTGTGGCAGTAGGGCTTATCCCTATATGGGTGGTCCTGGCGATTATCATACTCGGATTCCTATTCTATGGGCTAAAGATAGGACGGTGAGGACATGGATTCCGAAACCGGCCTCCTTTTTGCTCTGGTTTTTTCCCTGGTCGCCTCCTCCTTCTGTATCTCCTGGATAGTGAACGATTACGCAGAGAGCCCTCCCTGTGGACCTGGGACAGATTGCGCTCCCATTGAGTTATATCCCTCAATGAAAGAACAAACCGGGGTCCCTTCCGTAGAAACATATACCTCCTCGGGATTCGATCACAATCTCACTTATCCGATGGATGATACTTTGCATGGATACGGGACCTGGACCCAGGACGGGACGGGATACCACTTAACCGCGTCCGGCTCTTTATTCGGAGGAGATCCTATCCTTCTCCTTAATGGCATTGTCCCGACTGGGAAAGTCTATACCGTGAAATATAAAATTGACAACTCGCCAAACGGGGACTTTTACATTACTCCCAGGAGGACCCTCGCCAATGCTCAAACTGCAATAGATATTAGGCTCGTATTCTCGAATGATGGAGTACACATAAAGAAATACCCGGTCCCCTTTATGTCGAATGATGATCTCTATTTCATCCCGTCCCCAGGCTCCCAGGATACAAAGGCCGGGGGCTCGGACTATGAGGTTATCTTTGATGAAGGCCTTAACCAGGTAACAGTATTCAAAGATGGGAGTAGTCTATTCGGTATCTCGGGCCTCCCTGATGAAGGAAATGTCATTCCTGGCCAGGGCCTCTTTTGGGGAGGAGTAGGATCCCGAAGCGTAGGCTTTAATGTCATTTCAACCGATGCAACGCGGGACCGGGCTCATAGTGCAATAGGAAACCCGGCAGATACCAACGGGTGGTGGTGGGACGGAATAACCGATCTCATGGATTCTATCATCCCGGGCTCTGGTGGAGTTATTGCCATGCTCGCGCTGATGGGGAGGATCCTAGTGTGGTCCCTGCCCGAACAGATATTCCCGCTATGGCTTAACCTGCTCTTAATTAAAACTCAATTAATCGCAGTAATGTATATCGGGGCTCGCCTCGCTCGCGGAGGAGGATAATAATGATAAAGAAACTTTTTGCGCTCTGTATGATCCTGGCCCTGGTATCCCCGGTCCTGGCCTCAACCTCTGATGATATGAGAGATCCTATCTCCTGGATTCTTTCCCTCGGGAAAGGTGGAAAGAGTGGCCAGGGCCCGCAGGGAGATCCCGGACCGGCAGGGCCCCCGGGAACAGTCGTGTATGTGGACTGTGGAGAAAATCAGTGTATAATGAATCAGACCGCAAACCAGACCCCAGGACCGCAGGGACCAATAGGCCCCGCAGGGCCCCAGGGAGTACCGGGAGAACCTGCCGATATTTTAGTCAATAATACGGAAACGGTCCCGGCGGGAGATAATGCCTATGTGGTTGATGTGGGAGAGCCCGGCTTAGCTAAGCTGGACTTTAAGATCCCGCGTGGATATAACGGGACCGCAGGGAGCCCGGGAGCAAAGGGAGATCCGGGAGCCCAGGGAAACCCAGGACCGCAGGGAGATCCCGGGCCAACCGGACCGGCTAATATGACCGCAGGGCCCCAGGGTCCCCAGGGAGATCCCGGGCCAACTGGACCAATGGGACCGATGAACCAGACTGCGAATATGACCGCAGGACCTCCAGGATCCCCCGGGACTGCCGCAACGATCAATGTCAATTATACTTTTACTGGAGCGGCAGGGACCTCCGCTCTTGTTACCAATGTCGGGACAACTAGCGCGGCCCTCCTGGACTTTACCATTCCAACAGGGACAACCGATTCATTGACCTTTCCCTGTAAGGCCTGTTCCGCAGGGACCATATACAAAGGCCAGGCAGTATATATCTCTGGAGCAGTAGGGAACAATCCGATAGTATGCCAGGCAGATAATACGGATACCGCAAAGAGCCGTGTAGTGGGGCTTATGATTGCCAATACTGCCGCAAACGGGCAGGGAGGAGTACGAAGGGCCGGGGAACTGGAGCCCGTAGATACCCGGACCACAAATACCGTGATTAATCCAAACGGGGAAACCTGGAACTCCGGGGACCTGCTCTTTGCCACAACGGGAGGAGGTCTTACAAAGACCCGTCCAACCTCGGGCCGATCTGTAAAAGTAGCCTATGTTACCGAAGCGGCAGGAGTGAACGCGGCACTATTGGCCTATCCTATGGAAAATCCCGTATGGGTAACTGCCGCGTCAAATGAGGACATTGTACTGAGGACCGGGGATTCCGCAGGGACCAACAAAGTATCAATCAGAAACTACGCAAATACCGAAATGGCCTATATCAATTCCCAGGGATACGCTAGCCTTAACGGGACCGATCTTCAATCAAAGAAAATTACATCTGTGGCAGATCCAGGAGCGGCCCAGGATGCCGCAACAAAAAACTATGTTGATACTACCGTTGCCGGAAAGGGCTATACAATCCCAATCCAGAGCCTCACATATAGCCCCGTAGAGGGGAATACTATTTATTTCGGGTGCTTACCGATGGCTCCAACAACAACCGCAGGGATAGCCAAACAATATATCCCTCGGGCCGGGACCATAAAGAAAGTCTATCTCTATACTTACTCGGGGACCGCCGGGACAAACGAACTATGGCAAGCCCTTATCAGGATTAACAACGCGGCAGATACCAGAATACAAAATCAATCAGTTAATACAAATGAAAGAGTATTCTCTAATACCGGATTGAGCATAGCGGTAAATGCCGGGGATTACTTTGAGATAAAAATGATAAATCCAACCTGGGCCACAAATCCCTTAACCTTCATAACAGGAGGGACGGTATATGTTGAATAAACCAATCCTTTTAGTCCTGGGCCTCCTGGTCCTGGTCGGGATAGCAGGAGCCTTCAACATTACCCAGGAGGAGATAGGGAGCAATTACATAAAATGGAACTGGACGGAAACACCAATTACCGGAATAAACATTGACGGGAAACTGATTACGAATTATGATCCTGCCGCAAAGTCCTATATCCTTTCAAACCTTAACGCGGAGGAGATCCACCAGATAACCGTTTATACCGCAGGAGATGAAGGGACAAACAGTACCCGGACCTTACCAGAGGAGAGCGGAGATGTTCCGCTCGGGATCTGGATATACGGTATCCCGGCTCTGCTCTGCTTACTGGTCGCCCGGTACGCTCGCATAGCAGTAATTAACGTCCTTACTATCATATTCGGGCTATTCGGGATATGGCAATTACTCACGGTTAAAGGGGTCATGGATGGGAACGTATGGACCCTTTCCCTGATAATTTACTTTATCCTGATATTCATTGGATTCATAGCCTGGGCCAATCAAACGGGCCGCGTATGGAAATGAGAACATATCTTTTAAGGGAGGCGATCTATGGTTGAAACGATAGAAGTTATACATACCAACGATTACGGAAAGACATGCAGATACAAGACCCATACCAGGGATCCGATAAGGGAGGCTATGGCCCATATCAACGAAAAATATTTCCAAAACAAAGTTATAGAAAAAGAGATTAAAAAAGAATAACGGAAGATGAACTCATGGCTTTTGAAGATATAACTTATAACCTTCTCGGTATCAAGCACTATGTAATTGAGAGATACAAAGGGAACGTCCTCATATCGCGCTCCCGTATGAAGGTAGCAGGACAGAATTATTATATTGACCAGAAACGGAGAATGGCCTATCTTATCCCTCCAGATTCCCGTTGCTTTGTTGATGGGAATAAGTATAAGGTCCTCTTTGATCTGAACGATGCAACTCCGATGAATGATTTAAGAGAAGTCATTAACTCGGAGATAATGAAGGAGATAGAGGCCGAAATAAAAATACCAACGAAACATTATAAATTTCTATTCTGGTCAAAGAATTATTCCGATGAAGAAATTAAACATGAACGCTCTCAATGGAAACTCATGCCTCCTATTCCTATTGAAAGGGTAGGGGTCCGGCCTGAGCTGTTTATGGAATGGCTAGAATCCAATACAACCGGGGAGATCCTCCGCAAACCAGAAGAAAAATTCGCCTGGTTAAGAGAGGTCTTTATGGTCGCAATTATCGCCATAATGATTATCCTGGTCGCGGGATTCGCAACGGGATCGATCCGGGTGGGATAATGGATTCCGATAGGGTATTCAAAAAGTATCTGGAAACCTGGCCGGATGCCTGGATTACCTGGCCGAAAAAAGGGCAGGAGAAAATTAAAAACTTTTTCTATTCGGACCCGAATGATCCCTTTAAAGGAAAGGAGGTCTTTGATGATTTCCTGGATTTCGTAAATGTAGAATGGACCATAAAAGAAAGTAAGGCTCTTGATCCTGAACAGAACGATCCCGGGCTCCTCTCCTGCTCTGAATGGCTCCAGAAATATTTTACAACGGTACGGGGCCGGTCAATGGCAAAGAAACACCTGGCCAGGCATGAGCCCATGCTCACGGTAGTTTCTTTTAACGTGCCTCCTCTCAAAGAGATGATGGACGGATACATAAAATATTTCATAGAGAATCGGGAGGTCCTTTATGGAAACAAATTATGAGGGAATGGCCTATCTGGTCATTATCGTTATGGTCCTCGTGGCCCTGATCTCCCTGGTGGTGTCAAAATGAAGTCTTTAGAAGCTCAAATCAATTCCGCAGATAAGGCCGATGAAGATAAGATCCGGGACCCGCAGAAAGAATATACCTCAAAATATGAGGCCTTCCTGGGGATGCTCAATAAAATCCTTTCATCAGAGAACATAGAACAAAAATCCCGGCTTATCTTTGAGAACGTCCGGGGAATGGTCCTGGCCCAGGCCTTCCAGGTAGCAGTTAAGCGGGGCGTGGTCTTTATGCAGATAGATCCAGAATCTAGTCCTCAAAGATTCGTGATCCCTATTGATTACTTAAAGCGGAAAGGGATCCTCAATCAGGCTCAACTAGATATGGCCTCTAGGGAGGGTCTAGCCTCTTTACAATCGCTCTGTAATGAATTGATCGTCCGGGTGGTGAGTATCGAAGGAAAAGGCCGTGATGAGATGATAGAGATGGTCCGGGCCATGAACCTAATGATCCAGGAACATGAACATCAGGATAGCATGGCTAAAGATATGATCATGGGAGGGAGAGGATTCAGATGAGTTATGCGATAGATGAACTGGCCCCTATCATGTGGGTCTTTTTCATTATCCTGGGAATTGTTATCCTGGTCGGGATCTGCATGTTACTTTATCGCTTTGTTGCGGAGGACCCCTGCCGGGCCTATAATATGATCTCCTTTTATTGGGGTCGGGTCGGTGATCATTGTGCCTAATATTAAAAAGCCCCGGGTAAAGGTCCCCTGTGTCCTGTGTGAAACAATGATCTCCCTCAATCCCTCGGAGTATGAGCAGAGAGTAAAGCGGGGAGGACCCGCTCTTTGTTGTTGCGCGGTATGTGGGTCCCTGCTTAAAAATGCCAGGAGAATAGCAAAGGAAAGGAAAATAGCAAAGGTGGAAAAAGAGTATGGAAACTTTAACGCTTAATCTATTAGGCATGGACCGGAAGGTTAAACCATGATATACGGAGTAGTGGGGACCCTGGATCGTGATACCATGATGAAATTCGGCCTGTTCAATATTAAGACGGGCCGATTTCAAAGACCGGCCTCAAAGAAAGGAAACGGAAAAACTCTGGTCCTCACGTATTACGGATACCGGGAATTTAAGGAGCAGGGCAGGAAAGTTTATTCAAATTTCCATACTACTTTTTCAATCTATAAACCGGCCCAGGAAATAATGGACGATTTAGGCCGTATCCTGGACCTGGCGGGCAAATATGGAGCGTATGGCACAATCACCGATATAATAAACGGATTCGATAGGATCTTTGCTCATTACCCTCTTACCCAGGTGGAACAAACAGAGCTCTATGAGTTAAGGTCCTTATTCCATGAATATTTTGGAGCCCTGGTCCTGCTCACGGAATTTCAGAAATTCTTTAACTCTCTCGGGACCTCAACTAAAACCGTAAAATGGGTAGAGGGGATCCTTACTCAATTAAGGAAACTGGAGATTGATCTTATGTGGGATTCACAAAGGCCGATCTCCGCAGGGAACAGGAGCCGGGAATATACGGAAACTTACCTGGTCCCTCAAAAATTCCATTCCGATGATTTAACTCCCTGTGATAAGGATATATGCCCTCGGGACCATTTGATTTATGTTTTTTCAGATGTTCCTTTCAGAGAGAAAGAATTATGCGTCCTTATCGCTCGGGAGGTAGGCAAACTTTATGAAACGAATGAAATTATCGGGGATAACCTCTGCGCCCCCGTAGAAAAAACGAATGAAGAAAAAGAGAAGTCCAGGAAACGGAGCGTAAAGAGAAAGGCCCTGGAGGAGGACCCTGCCCCGCAGGTCCAGGAGCAGGAGGAGAGCCTGGAGGACCTGGAGAGCCTCTTTGAACCACTGCCGGAGGAGCAGGAGCCGGAGATCCCTGGTGAGCCCGTACCGGAGCAGGACCATTTACCAGGGTGGCCTAAACCCGTCCCGAAGATTACGGACCTCGGGCCCTCGGACCCTGCCGAAATGGACCGGGAGATAGAGGATCTTGAAATGCTCCTCCTCAAAGAGAATCCAGTAATACCAACGATCATAAAAGATACTCTCCCTCAATTCAGGGACGCGGGGAAATTACATTCTCTCTTTGAAAAATACTTTGATGAAGATGGAAACCCGAAGGCCTCGGAGGATTCATGATCCCAATTCAAACAATGGAAATTCTCTATCATGTTCCTCCTCCAGTACCAACGGGCCCCTCCTGGGTTCTCCTGATAACGGAATACCTGGGGCTCCAGGTTGTTTCTATTGATGGGAATATTTTACCAGGATCCGCTCTGCTCTTAATGTTCGCAGGGTGGGGAGTGTGGTTCTGGATATTGAGGATATGGGGATCCTTTGAACAGATCCCTAAAATATGGGAAATGATGAAAGGAGAAAAAGAATGAACTACCTTAAAAGAGAAGTCATAACAGAATTTCAGGGCACAAAAATAATTGTTGAGTATCTCTACCTAATCCAGGCAGTAACTCTTATAATTATGGCCCTGTTATTGTTCACGGAGCAGGAATACTACGCGGGAATAGCGATCCTCCTGGTCGCGGCCCTGCCCTTTGCACATGAGGCCGGACATTTTTATATTGCTCGGGAACATGGATTCGCAGTATCCGAATTAAGATTCTCGGGGATTGGTGCGGAGTGCAAAGTAGAGGGGACCCTTACTCATAAAGATACCTTTGATATTTCCATAGCAGGGGAATTAATGACGGGGATAATCTTTATGGGGACATTTTACGTCCTGCTCTTATGGGGTCAATCCCTGGATAGCCCTTTCACGGTCCTTACTGCTATTGTCCCCTGCATGTGGATCCTTTCCTGGCTCCATGAAAAATCAGATATGTTAATCGCATTAAAGGCCTATCATTTTATGAAGGCCCAGGAGGTTAAAGATTGAAAATTGTAATTACTCCGCTCCAGAAAAAACTCATTATGGTCCTGGCCGGGCTCTTTGCGATTGATAACCTAATTACTCTTTATGGAGTATTCTTTTACGGTCCTGGATTCTATGAGGCTAATCCTATCGCCCGGTATTTCCTGGTAATTTCACCCTGGGTATTCCTGGGAGCGATCACCGTGATGAAGATAGCGGGCCTGGCCCTGCTTATCGGAATGGTCCATTTCTGTAATGTATGGAAAGATGAGAAAATATCTCCCTGGTATAATGGGGAGGCCTGGGGGACCCGGCTCTGTTCGTATGGAGTACTAAGTATGAGCTCAGCTCTCGCGGTCCTTACAGTGATGAATCTAGTATAAGGAGGCAAAAAGAAATGACAACAAACTTTAGGATGAGCCCTGTAATAGGGGTAATTATCATGGTAGGTATTACCGTGATACTCGCGGCAGGGGTCGCGTGGCTCGTATTCGGAATGGGGAGCAGTATGCAGAAAGAGATCCCGGTAACAATAACGGGATTGGTCCTTCAAAAAGACAGCACAACCCAGGAGATCCGCTTTGTTGATGAAGGGGCCCGGGATACCGTAGCTCTGCACGTAAAAGAAAATGCGGCCTTTAATAGTATTCAACAGTTTAAGCGATATGAACTATCAGTACGCGGAAAGGAGGTCCTCTCCGTAAAGGGGCCCCTCTGATGGTAAAGCACGTTGATGTAAAGGGTCGGGAATATATCCCGGCCCGTCCCGGGGATAGTCTTTGTCGTACCTGCATGAACAAAAATAAAGAATGTACCTGGCCTAGCCGGAGTATCGTAACCTGTATGCAATACGATAAAGAGGACCCAGGACAACAGAGTATTATCCCTCCCCGGTCCCCGAATGAACTTTACCAGGAGCAACAGAAAAGGAATACCGGGGGATCCCTCCTGGAGGATTCGTTTAGATGAGAAACGGTGGTATTTCGCCTTTTACCTATTTACCTAAATAGGGTAAATAAGGTAAATGGGGAGAGCCCCAGGACAAATAAAATGTCTTTACCAAGTGATGAACTGCATAAGAACGATCCTATAACCTTTCAGGACCTCGCGGGGATCTCGATCCACGATGCCCTTATCTTTCAGAAGGTTATGAGGGCCCGGACCGGGAGGCTCCAGGGCCTTAAAGTAAAAGCGGAAGATGAGCTCAGGGACATTGATCTTACCCTGTCAATATACGTTACAGAGGAGGTTCGTAAAACAGAGCCTCTCTAAAAGGCTATTATTTTTTGTAGGTGCTTACCGTGTATGAAGGATTACAAAGATTCGTATTGAGGACCTTTGAACTTACTTTCCTGGAGTTAATTGCTCTCGGATTCCCTGTTTCTATCGCAACGATTGTATTGTCCCTGGCCGGGATGAGCCCTCCGTTGTTTCCTATCATGGTCGTTATCTTTATCGGCGTGGTATGGATCTGCTCTTATGTGGCTCTGATTCTTATGAGGGATATATGGACCATTCCAATAAGGAAAATAGGGCCCCTGCCCTGGGAGGATAGAAAATAATGCAAAGGATCACAATTTACGGATGGGCTATTCCGCAGGATTCTTTAAGAGGGACCGGCTCCGGGACCCTGATAGACCTTACCTATCTCGTAGATGGGGAGGTATCCGTAGAGGAGGTCCTTAATGCAATTAACGGGGTCGGGTGTAAATTCATTGTAAAAAGAAATGTTTATACAAAGGCTCCAGAGCAGGACCGCGTAGATATTCAGGAGATCCGCGTAGGGTCCCAGTACGTTTAGAGGAGGGATGAAATGGATCCAGTAATGACCGTATTATTAATACTGGCATTTATCGGGGTAGTGGTCGGGACAACGCTCTTTTTCAATACATTACTCCGCAGAGCAGAGGACAACAAAATTAAAAATAAAGATGATGAATGGGCCGGGTATAATAATTACCTGACCGCAGAGGATATTAAGAAAAATCTTGAATGGGAAAAAACAATGATGGAGGATAAAAAGAATGGCAGAAGATGAAGGACCCGAAGGGCCCCCGGTAGAGGGCCCGCCCCAGGAGCCCGTAGTACCCGAAGGGCCCCCGGTAGAGGGCCCGCCCCAGGAGCCCGTAGTAGAGGAGGTCCCTGATAGTGTTTTTGATTCCTGGTGGAGATCATATTCAAAATTCGCGGCAGAGCGGATTTATTCCAGGGATGAGTTTTTCGATGAGGTAGCCTCTCAATTCAGAGGGGTCCCTTTCAATGAAAGAAAGAGCAGGGCCGGGCAGGGCCCCCCCAGGATCCCGAAGGCTCCCTCTCCGGTCCTGGCCCTTCCGGTTACTCCTTTGAATATGAACGTCCCGGACATTTCGGATATTTTCATGGAGAAACTGGAGCAGGGTCTTATGGCAAAATTCCTTCCAGAATCCAGAGAATCCACAATGTACCGGACCATGAGGGAGGCAGAAAGAAAGGAGGGAATGAAACAAGATTTTAAGGTCCGGCCTATGAGTAAAGAGGATTTCTTACGGGACCTCCAGAATCAGATTTCTTCCGTCCAGTGGAAAGAGAAACGATCCGTCCACAAAGCAACGATCTCCAGGCCCGGTATAAGAAAGAAATACCAGGTGGATTTAAAGAATGAATCGTTTTAAGTATGCGGCAGATCAGGATTTCGTAGAAACTTTCTGCGCTCATGCTATGACCCGGTACGGGCTATGCCTCGGGTGCGGGACCTGCACAACGAAAAAGATGTTTGACCATATCCATGAGAACTATAAAGCGGGAGATTGTCCCTGGTGCGCCAATGCAGAGCCGAATGAGATATACAAAGGGTCCCCGGTAGATTGGGAATGTAAGAATATGGATCAACCCTGCTCTCTTATTCGGATGGGAGAGCGGGAGGATATGGAATGTCCTAAGTACCGGCCCCGGAAAGTGGAACTCGGGATAGCATACTCGGCTAGAGAGAAGGAAAGGGCAGTATGAAAGAGAATTATTTTTTTGAGGATGTTCTTATCGGGAACATGATTACTCTCGATATAGATATTTTCGTTGATGATTGGCTCCTCCTGGAGCGGGAGAGATTTCTTAAAAGGATAGAGGACCTGGAGGACCGATTTAAAACAAAGGTCCAGGCCTGGTATCGGAACTCCTCCAATAACAACGTCCATGTAAAAATTGAATTTGATAAACCGCTCTCAATGCTAGAATGTCTTTTATTCCGCGCCTGGTTCGATGATGACCAGACCCTTCTATTCATTGACATGAAACGATATTTTAAGACAATGGATAAAGTCAATCGTTTTATGAGGAGGTTCGATTGTAAAGGGAAAATAAACGATGCGGGAGAGTATGAGATAACTCACGCAGGATCCTGGATTAGGGTTTATTAAGGAGATGAGAAGATGAGATATTTACTCTCAGATGTACGGGAATTTATCTTTGTAATGAAATGCAGATATTATTTATTTTTATGGAGGATGAAAAAATGAGCATATCGAATGAACAACGCTTAATAAAATGGATGAAACAGGAGGGAGAGGATTAAATGCCGCGCTGTCCCTTCATGGTATCACGGAAATTTTCCGTAACCTGCGATCCCTCGGGATTCCTGGGATGCCCTAAACATAAAAACAGGGATATGATTACTCCCGAATGTTGGAGGCTCCGCAGGCTTGAACATAAAGAGGCCCTGGATAATACCATAAAGAAAAATCTGTATAGGTCCACGCTCCTAAAATGTCCGAAATGTAAATTTAAATTTCAGGCCAAAAAAGGAATGATGTAATAATGCCAGGAAACGGGAGCTCTCAAAAGCAGAGATTAATCCTGGCAAACTATCTTAATCAAACCTTTTCAGTTATCGGTTATTACGCGGTTTATACTACCGCTCGATGTGAATTTTGTTATGATACTATCCTGCTTAAACAGGTCCACGATGAAAATAAATTCTTTTTATGTGATCATCTCTGGTTAAAGGCCCCTAAATTCGTACCGGATGGAATTAAGCCAGGGCACATTATACAGGTGAAGGGGAGGATAAACGAATATCGAAGGCTAGACGGGACCACAGATTATACTTTATTTCCTTTCAGTATCAAACGGGGGTATTTAGATTGAATGCTTCTAGCAGGGACGCGGGCCTTAATGGGACCCATATAGAAACGCTGATCCTGGGCTATCCTTCTAATCCCTCAAACCTTATAGACGATCCCGATAACAAAATAGAGATTAAATCTTGCAGGGAGTACCATTCTATCAATCCCTCCCGGCTCTTTCCTGGGATCTCCAGGAGGGCAGGGCAGTTTAAGATCAATTTTGAGCAACATCAATATTTATGTCATATAGACGGATTTTATTTATTTTGCGTCCAGGATGAGAACCTGGGAAAAATAATACAAAAAAAGAAGATTAGGGCCCTGGAGATAGAGGAGCGATTTTCTTTTTTATCGCGGGCTTTAACAAAGCACCACTATTTTTCTTTGAACTGGAGAAAGGCCCTGAAATAAAAGAGAACATATCAGTAATTTGTTTTTTCAGAGGGAGCGGAGGATACATACTCATTCTCCTGCATTTCCATTTCGTTTCATATTCTACGCGGTCCTGCTCCAGGTGATTGATAGAACATTCATCACAGTAAAGGGCCCTGCCATACTCATTACCCTCCTTTAATTTCGCATAGGCCACAAAGCAGGGACAATAAAAATGGATGAGGCCCTGATGAGCAGGGTCATAATGAGCAGGGTCATAGAGCCCGATATATCCCCCGGGTAGTTTATTCATCTCAAATACCTCTCCAGGTCCACGCGGGTTATCCGGTAACTCCTCCCTGTCTTTGTGCCCTTTAGTTTCTTGTTACGGATAAGGCCCCGGACCGTTTTAACTGGCAGGCGCAGGACTTCCGCTACTTCGTGAGCTGTCATTATAGCCGGGCAGGTCAGATTAAGCGCAGGGGCCTTCATGCCTTCTTACCTCTCTTTAAGAAAGGGATCTCAAAATTCCAACCATCCTTATCTTTCTGGACCTTCTCCGCGTCAATGACCGGGGCCTGGGCCTGGGCCTCAATGCTCTGGTCCGGGATTATCGCGGTCCTGATAGATCGGATATTGCACATCGGGATAGCGATCTCATCCTGCTCAAATAACAAACGAAATACCCCGGCCTCTTTATCGGTCCTGGATATATGCCTGGTCGGGTATTCCTTACTGGTCCCGTCCATGAACTCTATAATAGTCTTAAACATTCTTACTCATCTCCTGGGCCTTCCTCTCAATGCAATTACGGAGCATAAGGCCCTGTATTTTCTTAAAAGTTTCACACACATTACAACCGGACCCTAGCGGATTGATCCTTTTACAATTTATACAGGGGACCGATATTTCCATAAACTCTTTTTCAAACTGTTCAAAATCCATACTTACATCTTCCAGGTCATAGACCCTTTTTAGAATAGGGAGGAGATACTGATAAACATATCGGGACGTTATGGGATTTAACGGCTGGACCTGAAACGAAAAAAGAATTAATATCTCCTGGGAGCCCTGCCAGTCTTTAACTTTGAAGGATACTTTTTCACATAAGACTTTACTCGGACTTTCTTGAATCCTGTTTTTCCTGCCATGATAGAAACTAAATCCTGCAAGATAATAAGGGTATTCAATTCCTGCAAGATTTTTACCAGGGATCCCAAAAACCCTAAAAAAATCGGAGCCCAATTTGAGCCCCGAATTTAGGGCCCCGGGAGAGCCCCGATTTTTTCAGAGCGGAAAAAGGGAGCGGGATCGGCCCGGGCTCCTGGTATATAAACCCTATTTTATGATATTATGCGCGGATCTGCGCGGGCCCTGGGAGAGCGGGCCCCGGGGATCCGCTCCAGGCCCTCCCGGACCGGGATCCCTGCCAGGGTCATAAGGGCCCTTTTTAGGCTCTCCAGGATCGGGATCGGGTATTACTCCAGGAGCCTATTAAAAAGCCTGCCAGGGCTCCAGGAGCCTATTAAAAAAAGGGATAAAAAAAGGGACGTACAAAGGTTTATTTTTCTATTCGGGAGATCGGGATCTCTGTATATTTCGGGCCCTCCTGCCGGTTCTTATCCTGCCATATAATAGAAATTAAGAGATAAAGGGGAGCAAAAATTAAGAGGATCCATAAGTTATCAGGGATCCGATAATAGCGCGGGCCCCGGGGATTTTTAATAAAGGCCCTGGGAGCGGGCCGGGGTTTATAGGCCTCCCGTACTGCCCGCTTAATTAAGGCCCTTTCTACCTCTGATCGGATCCTCCGCTCCTGCCGGGCTATTTCTTTTTTTGTTTGTTCCTGGAGAGCCTCCCAGCTCTGGAGCCTGATTAAATATAGATCGGCCCGCTCTCCAGGCTCCCGGGCCGGGATCGGGATCTGTATATCCATTAAGCGCAGGCCCCCGGGATCCTTTCCTCCATAATTAAAACAGATCCGTATTTAAATTTAATTCTCTCCAGATGATCCCGGAGATCGTCCCGGTTATCCATTAAGCCCCATATCACGGCCTTACAAAATTTCTCTTTAAAGGCCCGGGTCTTATTCCCGGGAGCCTGGCAGATAAGAGATCCATTAAGATAAACCGAATAATCGCGGATCTCTAGAGTATGAGTAATACCCTGATCGGTTATTTCGTTTATCGGGCCGATCCTGGCATAGGACGGGCCGGGCCTCTCATTAATTGAATGGGCCCGCATAGCTGAGGAAAGGATCCAATTTAATTTTAAAGGGACGTATTTAAAATCCCGGCCCTTTCCGGGAGAGCCTGGAGTATAATGATCCCGATATACAGAGAGAGCGGTTAAGGGCTCCATTTAAAGGGCCTCCATAACTTATTGATAATCGATCTCTATTACCTGGCCCCCGGTTTTAAGGGCCGCGTCCCGGGCCTCTCCCTCCGTATAAAAGGGACATATTTTTATTAAACCGAAATTAGCCCCGGTAAAATGTTTATAGGTTATTTCACCCCGGGCCGATAAGACACAAAAAGTTAATGCCATTTTTAAGCCTCCTCCCATAAGGATCCCATTATCAGGGAATAATTTTTTATTTCAGGGTTGATCTTAATCATTTCCTCCCGCTCCAGGATCTCCAGGCCGTACTCTTTAGCCAGTAAATAAACATAGTCCAGGGCCTCCGCTCTCTGTTTAGGGCTAAAGGCTAAAGATCGGTATTCATCATACTCCTCTTTTATCTTTTTTCCACCTTCAAAAATACGGTGATCAATTCGGATCCTAAAATGGGCCCCTTTCCGCTCTCCTGCCGAATAGTTTTTCTTATACTCTCCGCTCTCTGTTTTATAAGCGGGAGTATAACACCAGGGCTTTTTTGAATCATAATAGAATAATTCAACCCGGTATTTATGGACTATAAACCGGGTAATATGATCGGCCCTGGCAATAAGCGCAGGCCTTAAAGCCTCTAATTTTTTAATATCTTCCTCCATATTCCGGGCCAGGCTTTTAAGCCTCTCTAAATCCATTGAATCCCGGATCTCAGATTCATAGCTGTACGCGTCCATTGTCATTTTATGATCCCTCCCAGGGTGAAAATTTCATCAATTCGTTAAATTGTTCTTTTTCCTTTTTCTCCCGATCCTCTCTGAGCTTAAATTTTAGCTCCTGGAGCATAAGACAATCAATAAGATCGGCCATTTTAGATCCCTCCGGTCCGGGCCTGGAGATCCTGGAGAGCCTGGAGAGTTAATTTATCCCGCTCCAGATCCGCGCTTAATCGGGCCTGATCTATATAGCCCTCTAAACATTTCTCCAGGAGCGGGATCACTATTGTACTGTCCGGGCCCTGGTAGTTATGCCATATATCAGGGAAGGCCTTTAAGCGGGCCTCCCGGATCTTATCGCAGAGCTCAGAGATCATAACCTCCCGGGCCTCCATAGGGATCCGATCCCAGGTAATTTTAAGATCGTGTATTTGATCCATTATTCCACCTCTATTTTTATTCGGGCTCCTGCCGGGAGATCATCATCTGCCCGGATATAGTACGCGGGCCCCGGGCTTATCTCCGTTATTTCTTCCTCCCGGATCCATAAGTACCGGGAAAAAACCGAATAGAGAATATAAGATCCTGGGGCTATTTCCCGGGCCTCCGTTATTGTTCCCAGGCCCGGACCGGATACATGAATCTTTTTTACTCCTGCCAGGCTTAAAACATCTTTAGAGGGATCGGAATAATCCGAATATACGCGCAGGGCCCCGGTTGATCCGTACACTATACACGGATTATACGGGAGATCCTTTGTTCTTATGATTTTACCGGATTGATCCATAAAGAGGATCGTTGTTTGTGTGGTCATATTTTCCATATTAGGCCTCCGGGTATTTTTCATAATAGGCTATATGGGCCTTTTTGTATTTTTCCTCAGCTGTACTTTTAGCCCGTATAAGCGCGGTGATCTTCATATCAAGATCCATAACCGTATAGGCCAGGCTCATAAGATCCTTATATTCTCCGCTCTTTACGATCTGTTTTTCTTCCTCTATTTTTTCGTAGTCCATTTTTTTTACTCCTGGAGCCCGG
>Ga0315295_10001370_pt1 | contig 20915 bp, 20 predicted proteins | sample YL17G14_0_MG_FD_204453 | JGI IMG/M metagenome (GOLD analysis project Ga0315295, IMG submission 204453) | Sediment microbial communities from Yellowstone Lake, YNP, Wyoming, USA - YL17G14_0 | ecosystem: Environmental > Aquatic > Freshwater > Lake > Sediment | place: USA: Wyoming | collected...
TCCGTTACATAAGGTGAGCATCATTCCGAGGGGCAGGGCATTGGGTGTAACACAACAGCTTCCTATAGACGATAAGTATACATATTCCAAAGACTACCTTTTAAAGGCCCTGTCAATTCTCTTGGGCGGAAGGGCTGCAGAGGAAATAGCATTAAACCATATGACTACCGGCGCCGGCAACGACCTTGAGCGTGCTACAGATCTTGCAAGGAAGATGGTTACTGAATGGGGCATGTCAGATAAACTCGGCCCCGTGACCTTCGGCAAAAAGGTTGAACAGATTTTCCTTGGACGAGAGATTTCTCAGCACAAGGATTACAGTGAAAAAACAGCAGTTGATATAGATGAAGAAGTTAAGAGAATAGTTCTTGATGCATATGAAACAGCAAAGAACCTTCTTACAGAAAACCGGGACCTTCTTGAGATGTTGGCTAAAAATCTCCTTGAAAAGGAGACTATTGATGGTTCAGAGATTGACGCGCTCATTCAGGAAGCTGAATCAAAAAGGACTGTCCAGGTTTAAACGGATAGAGTTAGCGCCTGGCATGAGCCGCACGGGAAATGCCTGTGGCAAACAAAACCACGTTTAAAACGTGTCGGCTCTATGCGGGGCATTATAAGTGTTAGGCGCTCTTTTGGTATCGTGAAGCGTACCAGTCTATAACCTGACGGATCATTTTTTGGTATGATGTATGATGTTCTTTCGCCTTCTTTTTGAAAAAATCAACGCTCGATTTTTTCAAAGCGATAGTTATCTTGACATTTTCTTCCTTTAAAACCAGCTGATCCGGTGGTGGTAGAAAGTCCTTAACAACTCTCAGTTTGCCCATTGGTTCTTCGGTATATTTTATTTTGTTCTTCATAAATCCTCCTCCCTTTTCTCCAATATCCTGCTCCATAGATACGGATAACATTAGATCTATATGTGAATCTCACAGTCATTATGCTGTCATCGACACGGCCAATACAGTAATATCTTTCTTCTTCTGTACCATGGTTAATATCTTCTGCAATAACACGGAGAGGATCAAGAAATGCCTGTTGAGCCAATGAAAAAGAGACCTTATGTTTAGACTGGTTTTCCTTATCCTTCTCCTCGTCCCATTCGAAGCGGGTTTTGTCCATAAATCTACAATACTACAAATTGGCATATAAAGCAATATAAATATATGGCTTTTTATATGGTCATAACGTATATGAAGTTAGGCCTAACACTTATAAGGCCCCGCTATGTCAAGAGAAAAAACGATCCTCATCGGAAATAAAATAGAAAAATTCCATTTCCTTATTTTTCAAAGTAAAGACTGTATTAAGTCCTGACTTTATTTCCATAAACGGCGTCAGATCAAATCTGCGCCAAACACTTATCGATGTTCAATAGTCTGAAGAACGGAATATTAAGTCTTCCGCGATTCAGACGACAGTGGAGAGACCAGTCGGTCTTATTCTCCACGACATAGAAACAATTTTGTACCCTTATGCCGTCCTATTCAAAGGTATGGTTCAGGCAATAGCCTAATCCAGTTAGTATCAGGCTCGGGTAAGGGGCAGAACCCTTAACAATCTTTTATGTATTATAGGAACCGGATGTCCTAATCAAAGCGTATTTGCGCCGGGCATAATATTCCAGGATGCCCAGAAGCGCAGTCGAAGCTGCAAACATATTTATGTTTCAGGAGCATCTATTGGACTTCACCCTAATGGCGCCAGTTAGACGCACAGGCTCATCCGATCCCAGCCTTATTTCGCAAAGAACACTTTCGGATGAAACACCTCCTTTTTCTTGAGGATATTATAGACAGCCCTTGCAAGCTTATGAGCAAGAATAGTCAGAGACTTTGCCTTGCCATGCTTCCGCTCCAGTTTTGCCCGGTATTTTACAGCCTCCGGGTTTCTTCTGAGGAAAAGGACAGCTGCTTCGGAGAAGGCCCATTTCAGATGGGCATTGGCGATCTTCTTGCCGGATGAACCGATTATTTTCCCCGCCGACTCCTTGGCGGATTTCACTAATCGGCAGTATGAGACGAAATCCTGAACAGAGGGGAAGCGGTTGATATCATGGATTTCGTAGAGGATGACCAGACCGAGGATCCTTCCTATACCTGGGATTGACCGGAGACGGAAATAAGAATCTGCGTCATGGACTTTCGCAATTAGAGAGAGTTCGTGTTCAAGATGGTTTAGGAGTTTATCGTAATGCTCGATGAGGGCGATATCGAGTTCTATGCTTTTTTGTACGCTGGGATCGGTGAAGCGGTCGGCAACGCCTATTTTGGTTCTGTCGCATTTCCTTGCGATTCTTCCCATATCGGCAAAGTTATACTGGTGATTGGTGTTTTGGATATGGGCAATGAGCTCAGCCCTTTTTCTTGCGAGGTGAGTGCGACGCCTGAGCAGGTCTCTGGTGGAGCGCATGTCGGAAGGATAAACATATGCCATGGGCATCATGCCGCCCCGAAGCAGGACCGCAATTTTATGGGAGTCCACCTTGTCGTTCTTGGCCTTTCCTCCGTGAATGGCTTTCATGTATAAAGCGTGACCGAGAACAAAGGGGATATTTTCCTCTGAGCATAGGTCAGCGATCCAGTACCATGTGAAGATACATTCTACAGCAACAACAATATCTTCACGGTAAGGAGCAATGGTTTTCAGAAAGATGTCGGGACTTGTTTTGATATCCCGATGCAGAACGATCTTTCCCTCCTGGTTGAGGATGCAAAGATACATTGTCTTTGCGTGAAGATCGATTCCGCAATAAAATTTGTGCTGATTGGTGTAAAATCTCATACAAGGCCTCCTTATAGGAAAAGATTTGGTGTCCTGAATCATACCCGATTCGGATATGATTCAAGGGGGCCTTAATGAGTATCAATCGGCTCACCCGGAGCCGGTTTTTCGGCGATCGAGTGCAGCCGATGGTTATCTATTTCTTTAAGATACTCTCCCAAATTGGTTGATAGTATTTGTGCATAATTGAATCAAGGAATATTTTTATACGAACGACAGCTTCTTTATCGATAGATTCTAACCGTCTTTGAGCATGCATCACTTGGCTACATCTAATCTTATACACTTTGTCAAATTCCTCCAGCACTGGCTCTTCAAAGCCAAACTCAGATAACACGGTCCTCAATTGCTTCTTTTCATTAGATAACCTTTTAGCCTTTAGCATTTTTGACGTACAAAAAAACTCAAACGCCTTGTAGAAATTGCCGAATGCCTCGTTGAGGAACTCGATATCAAAAAAGCCATTGTGGAAATTGTAAAGACCCTTAATATATTCAGTTTTAAGCCTTTGATCCCGCTCATTACAAAAGGCGAGCAATAGCTGTAAGGTGCGCCATACCAGTGCTTTGCTGATTTCCATCAGGTCTTCGCCAAAGACGTATTTTGCTGTCTCTACAAACAAGAACCGATTCTTGTCCTGGCGGCTGTCGACAAAAAGATATGGAGCAGGCGACACAAACCTGAAATCCCACGTGAAATGACCCAATGTGGCGACGTTTATTGCGATTAAGAAATATGAAATGATGTCATGAGATTTCGCGTAGAATGAATTGAGGTTGGTATCATCTTCGGCCCTGTTACATGAAATAAGAAATGACCGCTCCTTCACGTTGGATACCTGAAGCAAAGAGTCGGGCTTCATGAAGTATTCAAATGAATCCTCTGTCAGGCGATGGTGATGGCTAACGATCGAGGTTCTGATACAATCGACCTTCTTCGCTTCATCCATTCAGGGGTCTTCCATATTCTTATAGATAACGCAGCGCATAACCGGCGGTGTTTATCCCCGTCCGTGTTAATGCGGTTGTTAGAGCCATTCCCCCTCATAAGTGTTCATTTTTCTTGGGCATTAAACAACGTCATATATAAACTGGAAAATGCATCCAGAAGCCGTTCGTCTTTCGACATCACGTAAGTAAGCACAGCGTTGCTTAACGTATCTGTATAGTCCCGTACATTCTCCATCGAGGTCCCCGCTTAATGCAAACATACCGTAGAAGTGAAATGTAACGGTGAAATGGTCAGGTGAAATGGATGGGATGGGTGAAATGTGAAATGGTGAAATGGTGAAATGGGGTCAGTGAAATGGGGTCAGACTTGCTTATTGACATTTCGCTTCCTTCTTAAGATTTCGATCACTTTATCCGCCTCGTCCTTGTATTTCCCTTTTTCTTTTAGGTATCTCGTAATTATTGCCGGGTCTTTCCTTGCATAAGCCGCGATCTCTTTCCCTCTATATACGTATGTATTTGCCACATGACTAAAAACCTTCCGCGCTGCCGATATTGAACGATCTTTGCTTTTTCCTCTTATATCAACAAGTCTTATTCCATATGCTTCTTCTATCGCAGCTGATATAGCGGACAAAGAGTATTCCCTTGCCCGCCGAATTTCGCTAACGTCAACTTCTGTTTTTTCCATTACCTTGTCTACAAATCGCTCATCCCCCAGAATCCGATGATCTATTGTGCCATAAATGTCCCCTTTGTCAACTGCACGCCCATCTTCCATGTATACCCTATAGAGTTGTCTTGCTTTTGTCTTATCTTCGGAGAACATCCTCAGCACCTGATCCGTATCAATGATATACTCTCCCGATTTTCCTGCATAAATGCCATGGCTGCTCCACCGATATTCGTACACTCTTTCGACAGCCTTTGCCCTCACGGGGTTGAGATGTATGTATTTCACAAGCGACAACAAATACTCATCCCGATCGCATAATATTGCTTTATATCTGCCCTGAAAAAGATGTCCCACCGTTTTGTACTTCCTGTTGAAATACATCGTGTAGCTCTGATTGATTCCCTGTAGAATCTTTGAAAGTGGGGTTTCCCTTGTCTCTATCAGAAGGTGCACGTGATTATTCATCAAAACAAAAGCATAAATGCTATATTTGTATCGCCACTTGTATTTAGAAAGTATTTCGAGGTATTTTTTGAAGTCACTTTCATCTTTGAATATCTTCTGCCTCTGGTTACCACGCGTTATGACATGATAAAACGCTCCATCAAATTCTATCCTCGCTTTCCGTGCCATGTCAAAAGAATATCAATCATTACACCATATGTCAATAGGCAAGTCTGACCCCATGATCTCATGATCTGATTCATGATCCAGGAGGAAGCTTCCTGTTGTGCTGACATTGAAAGAAATAGAACAGATTCTTGATTATCTGGAGGGGGTGCAGCGTCTCATGGCTATGCTCATTTACGGGTGCGGCCTGAGACTACAGGAATGTTTACGATTGCGTATGAAGGATGTTGACCTTGAACAGAATATGGTGATTGTCCGGTCAGGTAAAGGAGACAAAGACAGGAGGACGGTGCTTCCTGAGACTCTGAAAGACGACCTTAAACGGCATATTGCAGAAGTGAGATCTCTGTATGATAAAGACAGAAAGGACAATATAAGCGGCGTGTGGCTTCCCGGTGCTTTGGAGAAGAAATATCCGAATGCAGGGAAAGAATGGGCATGGTTCTGGATTTTTCCTTCCAAATCCCTGTCAGTTGATCCGCACACGCTTCTGGTGAGGAGGCATCATATCCACCCGGTATCACTCCAGAAGGCGTTCCATGATGCGCTTGGCAAAACAGGCATAGCAAAGCAGGTATCGGTTCATACCTTAAGGCACAGTTTTGCCACACATCTCCTGGAAAATGGTTACGATATCAGGACGATTCAGGAACTCCTTGGTCATGCGAATCTTCAGACAACGATGATCTATGCCCATGTAACGTCGAAGAATATTTTAGGTGTACGGAGTCCTCTGGATAAAATATAATAAAATAAACCATGAAACTTATCTGGAGAAATTACTGTTTCGACTTTTCTGAAAAAACGTATCTTATGGGAATCCTGAATGTGACTCCGGATTCCTTTTCTGATGGCGGTCAGTATTTTGATAAATCAGATGCGATTAAAAGAGCAATCCAGATGGTGGAAGACGGCGCTGATATTATTGATATCGGAGGAGAATCAACAAGGCCGGGCTCGCAACCATTAGCTATTGAAGAAGAACTGAGGCGCACGCTTCCTGTTATTGAGGCGCTCACTAAAGAGATTAATACCCCGATATCCATAGATACATACAAATCAGAAGTAGCAAAGAGGGCGCTTGATGCCGGTGCAGCAATGGTAAATGATATCAGCGGGTTGAGATTTGACCCTGAGATGCCAAAGGTTGTTTCAGCATATAAAGTCCCTGTTGTCATAATGCATATAAAAGGAACGCCAAAAGACATGCAGAAAAATCCCGTATACGAGGCCTTGATACCGGAGATAATGGATTATCTGAGAGAGAGCATCAGGTCAGCAAAAGAATCTGGGATTGCAGAGGACATGATAATCATTGACCCGGGCATAGGCTTTGGAAAGACATTTGAACATAACCTTGAGATTATTCATAACCTTTATAACTTCACCCTGCTCGAAAAACCTGTCCTGGTCGGCCTGTCAAGAAAGGCATTTATCGGTAAGATACTCGGTGGTGTCCCTGCAGGAGAGAGGCTTGAAGGCACTGCTGCAGCAATTGCTATCTCTGTCATTAATGGAGCTAATATCATCCGTGTTCATGATGTGAAGGAGATGGTTAAAGTGGTTAAGGTGGCGAATGCGGTTAAGAGGATGAAGATATAATATGAAACTTTTACTTTTCTTCGCACATACATGGTGGTTTAAGACTGCTTCTAAAAGCCTCCCTGAGGCTCCGGATGCTGACAGGGAAGAATCAATGGAAAATACCGTAGTAGTCTTTTTCCATGCAGAAAAAGAGGATGAGGCAAAAGGCAAGGGCCTGCTCGATAAGCTGGCAAAGAACATCAAATGGCTTGCCGGCAAGTTTGGAACGAAGAATGTCGTCATCCATTCATTCAACCATCTCTCTTCGAGCAAGGCATCTCCCGGGTTCTCAGAGGAGATGATAAAACTGACAACTGAAAGGCTTCAGAATGCAGGGTATTCCGTAATGTGTACTCCCTTCGGGTATTTCAATCAGTTTAAGATCCATGTAGGAGGCGAAAGCCTTGCTAAGGTGTTCAAGGAGTTGTGAAGGGTTCGGTTTTAAATACCTCTCTTAGAAAAATTATAGATAATACTTTTTAAAGCAGCAACTAATAATTCTGCCCTTCATCTCCAGATAATAATATTCTTGTCCTCACCTCCGGAAGCGATTGCCTTTGAATCAGGGCTGAAAGCAATGCTTCTCGGGGATGCGGTATGGCCTTTAAGGACAGTAACTGCCCGTGCGGTTTCAGTATCCCAGAGATGGATAAGGGTGTCCTGGTTGGCAGTAGCAAAAATCCTGCTGTCAGGGCTGAACCGGACTGTCCAAGTCGATGAGTTCGGCACAGCAAAGTTATGCACCTCTTTCTGTTTCTCTACATTCCATATTGTGATGCTGCTGTCCATGTGGGCAGTGGCTAAATATTTTCCGTTGGGGCTGAAATTAATCCTGCCGACGTCTGATCTTGGATCCACTTTTGAAATCGTATATGTCCGACCTTTACCATCGCGGAGATTCCAGAGGATAATCTTGTTCGAAGCAGTGCTTGCCGCAAGGATCTCGCCTGAAGGGGAAAATGCAATATCACGCATGGGCTCAGGGGTATTGATCCTCCTCAACAGGGTTTTATCGGTTAGGTTCCATAAGGTTACAACTTTATCAAAACTTGCTATTGCAAACAGTTTGCCGTTCGGGCTGACTGCTATATTGCTGATATTGCCGGCTTCTGCATTTATGGTCTGGGGAGCGCCAAATTTGTCAAAGGAAACAGGCAATACAATGACATTCCCGCCTGCATCAGTAATCAAAAGCATAGTACCGTCAGGTGTAATAGCCATGCCCACAGGTTGGTTCCCGGTCTTAATAATCTGGAGCTCCTTTCCATCATTAACATCCCATAACCTTATCGTATAATCACCAAAGCTTGACGAGATCAGGTATCTTCCGTCAGGGCTGAAGACAAGTCCCGTTACCTCTCCCTGATGTCCGGTAAGTGTTGTTGGCGTGAGGAGAGGCGCTGCCTGGTCTTTCAGGAACAGCCCTGCTGACGGCATTCCATAAAACATTCCCGGGGATATAAAGACCGCTTCTATGGGCTCAAATTTAGGTGCATCCTCCCCACCCTCTAATATTACTGGTTTTGGATATACTTTCATGTCCCACTTTTCCTCATTGATCTTCCATCTGCTGTCTTCCCTGATGAGATGGACTTCACCTTTCATGATGCCGCCTCCTGCCTCAGCCTGAAGAGTAAGAGTTGCCCTGTCCCCTGAGATCTGCGTTGCGGTGATAGCTACCACAGCAGGTGAAAATGCCTGCACAACCTTCAGCATTTGAGCTGCTTTTTCTCCTTCGAGTTCGCGGGCTTTTTCCTTAACAATAAGCTTTTTCAGGGATTCTATATCTCCTGTATTTTTCGCGTTCATATAATCCATATACGCTTCCTGCACTTCTTTTTCATCGCTAAAAAAGATCGTTGAAACTTTCGAAAAAACCCCGGACAGGAAATCACATCCCCCGAGAACAGCAAGGAAACAGATCATGATAATAATGATCATGCCTTTCTGTATCGACCGTGAGGTTACAGGACTCTCCCTTTTCATTGCCCCCCTCCTTTTCTTGCATCACGTATTGTCAAAACTTAACCACAAAGATCATGGCATTATTTTCTATATTGTATAACGAAAACAAAAAAGATTTATAAACCATCTTTTTTGATCTATCCTGTTTTACCAATGATTATAAATCATGGCCTGTACAAAAACCGCCTGCTGAAGAGCGCTTTTCGTATATAACGCTTTTCGTATATAATGAAATGAACTATCATGTTTCAATTGAGTTTGCAGTTTTCGAATAGCAAAGAAGCCCTCCAGCAATACCTGGAGAAGGTGACAGGAAAATCCGTTTCCCTGACCCTAACAGACAATTCCACCAGTATGCTTTCATTAAGGACGAAAAATAATTCGGTTTTGGTCAGGATGCACTGGATGTTTCTTAATGCCGGTGACGAGGTGATCAGAGAGATAACCGATTTCATAAAAACAAGAAAAGGCCGGACCCCCCTCACCAGAAAATTTATCGGCGAAAACCAACCCTGTCTGAGGACAATAAAGCACATTTCCAGACAGCCGGACATTACCGCACAGGGAAGATTTTATGATCTGAAAAAGATTTTTGATGATCTGAACAACGAGTATTTTGAAGGAAGAATCACATCTTCTATTAACTGGGGAAAACAGAATTCACGGAGGCTGGTAAGAAAGCGCCTGTTAGGAAGTTACTGCGGGCATACCAACACCATAAGGATAAACCCTGTCCTGGATAAAAAAAAGACCCCTCTTTACTTCATCAGGTATGTTGTTTACCATGAGATGCTCCATAGTACTGTAAAGGCAGTAAGGAAAAACGGCAGGAGATCAGTGCATAATTCTGAGTTCCGGAAACGTGAGCGGCTATTCAAAGAGTATGAGAAAGCTATGTCATGGGAAAGAAAGGACAGATAAGAGCTGCTTGTCCCTCATGAGTCATCCTGATTTCCACTGCCTGTAACGATCTATCTCTTCCCTGTTTGAGTTAAGGACAAAGATAATGACCGTGGCATCATCAGCGAATCCAATAGCTCCCAGGAAATCCGGAATGGTATCAAGCATATATATCCTATGCAAATGCCTTTCTTAATATTATAATTGAAGAAAATACAGCCATGGAACCTATCAAGATTTTAATAGTTGACGGGGCAGTGCAGATACGGGAGATTATCCGGTCCGCCCTCGAAAACAGTTTTCCAAAGATCGTAATCGACGAGGCAGGCACTAACAGGGAAGCAAAGTCAAAATTAGAAAATAGACATTATGACCTTATTATTTGTGATTGGGAAGCCCATAATATACAAGGTCCAAAATTACTGGAGTGGATGAGGGAAGAGCCGGCTTTAAACAGAATACCCTTTATTATGCTGACTTCAAAAAGCGACAAATCGCACATTATACATGCACTGCAATCCGGGGTGAATTCATACCTGATAAAACCTTTTTCTGTTGTTGGATTAATCCACGGGGTCATGTCAGTCATAACAAAACTTGACCGGAGGGAATTTGAACGCTTTTTTGCAGACAGTCCTGTTTCTCTCACATTTCAAAAGAATAAAATCAAAGGACATCTTATTGATATAAGCCTGGGCGGACTTTTAGCCACTTTTAACCGGAGAGGAACTCTTACGAATATCATGGAGAAAGTGTCCATTGACATAGAACCTGATTACAAAACAAAGATCCCGTCGATTCAGGGATTTGTGATCAGGATTCAGGCAGCTGAAAAATCTGCAGATTCAGAATATATCAATATTGCAGTTAAATTTCTGAAGATATCTCCTGATACAAGAAATGAGCTGAATAATTTCCTGTCCACGTTAAAACATAAATAAGTATTTTTTAAGAAATTGATATAATTGTTGTGAATTAAAATGTTTACTAAGGAGTTCCTGATATTTATTATGGCTGGGGAACTTATTACGGCGTTATTTTTGCTGATTATGGTTATACAGCCGATGTCACTGTTTCTTACATTGAGACGAATCTTTACGATGTGAAAACTGAAAAGCTGATCTGGTCTGCCCATACCAAAACAGAGAGAACAGAAGGCGAGCAGCAACTGATTAACACATTCATCAAGGTCATGATCAAGAAACTGGCGTCAGACAAGATCATACAGTAAAAGAGCATTAAGTCTGCTTCTCTCTCAGGAATTGGGTGTTTGTATAAGTAAGCGCATGAGTGCCATTCTGTTCTCGGCACCGATTTTCTTGTAAATACTGCTGAGATGGTCTTTAATAGTCTGCTCGGATATCTGAAGCTCCTCTGCAATTTCAATGTTTCTGAGGCCATCAAGTACTCGCCTGAGCACATCGCTTTCCCGCCTTGACAGCCTGAATTGCTGCCGGATCTGATTTATGTCTACCTTATTCGAAATAGTTTCTTCAACAATAACAAGATAGACAACAGGATCCGGTTTTTCGTTTATATAGATTCTGAATATCCAGTTACTTGGAGAACCATCAAACTTCTTGGAAAAACAAATTTCTCCGGGAAATAATTCTCTCAGTTGTCCTTTGTCAATAGCGTCGTAGATTCTCTTGTTTATGTTTGTTATCTCGGCAGGAAGCTCAAAACGGCTGAGAAAGGTGTTTGCCTTTCTGTTACTGTAAAAAATACTTTTCCGGTTAAAGATGATTAACCCCATCGGACATCTGTCTAATATGAAATCCATATGTTCATTCATCAATCTATCATTCTCCACTTAATTGTTATATATATATCATTTTTAGCATGAAAATAATATACCTTTTTTGCCTTCTTGACCTGATGTCCAAACATAGCTCAAAATTGTCCGTGGTGTCAGATGATGGGTAAATGCATCAGACATGCCGACAGCCCGTAATAAAAATTTAATCTTCCCTTAATATTCCTGTAACATTCTTATCCTAAAGTATCATCATTCATGGATTACGGGAAATATTGCAACAAGCAATCAACTGTCTACCTAAATCCAAAAAATATTTTAAAGGAGGATGATGTATGAAGAAAAAGTTATTTGCGCTGGTTGCTGCGATATGCTGTTTCCTGTTTTTAGCGGGGATAGCAATGGCAGCGGAGATCTCAGACCCTGTCCTGAAGAAGCTTGTAGAAAAGGGAGTTCTGACAAAGGAAGATGCAGTAAATGTCATGAAGGAGATGGAGAAGGACGCCTCAAAGAAAGCCCAAAAGTCTGAAGAGAAAATCGAGGTAAAAGCTGCAGAGACTTCATCTGCAGACAGCAAGGATATTGAAAAGGTGGTCAATGCCCTGAAAGGGTTCAAGTTCGGCCTTTTATGGTATCTGTCATTTCAGGACGGAGAAGAAAACAACGGGACGGATTTCAGCAGATTTGCAATAAAACGGGGGTATTTAACGGTCCAGAAAGAGTTCATGCCCTGGTTAAGCGCAAGAATGACGACAGATATAACTCAGGTCAAGGACGAGGCAAAGGATACAAAAGGCAAGGTTTTCAGCAATTATGACGGGTCCATTGCCGTAAGGATTAAATATGCATACGGACAATTTAATCTTCCTGATGTCGCTTTCCTAACAAAACCAAACATCGAAGTAGGTGTCGTCCATATGCCATGGCTCGATTATGAAGAGCATATAAACTTCTATCGCTGCCAGGATACCATGTTTATCGAAAGAAATAACACCTTTAATTCAGCAGACATCGGAGTAACTTTTGCTGCCTTACTCGGTGGAGTAATGCCGGAGGAGTACCAGAAAAGTGTAAGCAAAGATTATCCGGGCCGTTATGGAAGCATGTCTTTCGGAATTTATAACGGCGGGGGATACACTGCAGCAGAAAAGAATGAAAATAAAGTCCTGGAAGGAAGGATCACCATAAGGCCGTTGCCTGACATCATCCCCAGCCTCCAATTTTCTTACTTCAGGACTACTGGCAAGGGAAATAAAGACACGAAGCCTGACTGGACAACCAATCTTGGATTCGTCAGCTTTGAACATGAATATGTAACATTAACAGGACAGTATTATTGGGGCAAAGGCAATCAGAAAGGCGACGACGAATTTGATAAAAAAGGCTACTCCTTCTTTACCGAGATTAAACCCATGAAACAATTCAGCGTCATCGGCCGTTATGATCATTTTGACCCAAATAAGGACGCAAAAGACGATGAGAATAACAGATATATTGTCGGCGCTGCTTATATGCTGGACAAACCGCACAAGAACATGATTCTGCTTGATTACGATACCGTAAACTACAAACAATCAGACAAAAAAGACGACAAGAGAATACAGTTAACATTGCAGGTTGCTCTTTAAGCCAAATAAAGAGCTTGCTACCCCTCTGCCCTCCCGCCCTCCGGGAGGGCTTTTTTTATCTGAACATATTTAAAGGCTTCTCAGATGTTTTGCCATCTCTCTGCGGGCATGATCTATATTCTGGAGTTTTTTCACCCTGCTTAGTCTGATATTCAAGCGTGATGCATATGTCTCAAGCAGTTTTACTGCCTCTTCTTTTCTTGCCAGGATTTCAAGGGGGATAACCGATGTTGTCTCGATGCAATTAAGGAATTTCTCAAGAAATTCTTTTTGGTACGATCTGGTTTCTGCAAGGTGCATATCGAGGATGAAACCAGTGTCATGGTCTATGATCATGATCGCATATGGAAAAAATGGTCTCTCACCCTCTAACACAGGAGTAGGGGCATAGAAGAAATCGATTTCCCATATTGCAGGGGTTGACTTGACAGTTTTTTTCAACCTCTGAATCCTGACTTCATCCACTGGTTTATAGAAACCCTGATCTTTCTTCTCAGGCAGGGAAGGCTTCCTCCATTCGTCTTTCCAGAAAACCCTGCCATTCTTTTCTTCAGCCACCCTGATCAGATACTGATTTTTTTCCGGCGCACGGAATAACTTCGCATCATCTTTGAAGCGAAGGCAGATATCGGTTGCCTGCTGTAGGGCATTCGTCATATATAGAACTTCATCCCTGTTCAAAAACCATGGGAAATAACCTGGTTCGTATCTCCTGAAGACAGGCCATGCATTTTTACCCCTGAATTTCAGACCCAGTTCATTGATAATCTCCCTGTCATCTTCCTGAACAAGTTTCCTGTTCTCAAACGAGAGCATCAGGCAGTTCTGAATGAAGAGACTGTCCGGATCATCTGGCTGAATCTGACCTCTCCTGATATTCAGATAGCCCTCCAGGCCTTCAGTCCCTAAATATACAGCTATTGCAAGGACCTCTCCCATCTCACCCATAATACAGCAATAACCAACTTCACCGGTCTGCGGATTTTGAACACCGAAGATATCGGTCTCCTTCATCCATTCCCAGGGCTCAATCTTCCTGAATGCTATAGCTGCATCATAGAGACTTTTCCAATCCTTGAGTGACGGTTCTGATTTTTTCATTCAAGCTTCCTTTCAGGGACAAGAATTTTTTTAGTTTAACACAGCTGCAGATTGCATCACATTCTCCCCGATTATTTTCGTAATTTGCAACATAAAAATTAAGTGGCTTACCTGCTCAGGTCTATAATCTCCATACGGTAATTTGCGTCCGGGTGTTTTGAGGAAGGTCCTTCTGTCATAACTACTATATCACCTGTAATATCATTACTTTTCAGCCACTCTTTTATATATGGTTTCCAGTTCTCAGGGTGCTCTTTCTGGTGAACAGGATAGACTCCGTATGAGAACTGAAGGTTCTGACATGTTGCCTCCTGGGAACTTACTGCAATTACCCAGACAGGCAGCCTGAAACGGCCGATGCTCCTTGCAGTGGTACCACTGCGTGTCGGAACAAAAACCGCTGCAGGAGACGCATATTCAAGAACCGACTCAACGCTCAGGTCAATCAGTCTCGCAGGAGGAACTTTATCCTTTATATCAATGCCGTGGAACATCTCTCTGACCGTAATCTGATGACGCTCGGGTTCTACTGCAGCCGCAATCTTAACGAGCATTGTCACTGATTCAACCGGGTAACTCCCCATCGCTGATTCGCCGGAAAGCATGACACAGTCAGTTCCATTGATGATAGCATTTGAGACGTCCGTTGCTTCCGCCCTGGTAGGACGTTTGTTAGTGATCATCGACTCAAGCATCTGTGTTGCAGTGATAACCGGCTTTGCCCTCATATTGGCGCGTCTCATCAGGTCCTTCTGAACCACGGCAATCCTCTCGATAGGAATCTCAACCCCAAGGTCACCCCTTGCGATCATTATCCCGTCAGCAGCATCAATAATTTCATCAATATGGTCAAGGGCGCCTGAGCGCTCGATTTTTGCAATTATGAAAGGCTGATATCCAAGGTCCTGCGCTGCCTTTCTCACTTCATGAATGTCCGAGGCATTTTCGACAAAAGACTGGCTCACGGCATCGACTCCATTGTCCAGTGCAAACTTCAGACACTCATGGTCCCGCGCGGTGAAAGCGCTGATGCCGAGATTAATGCCGGGCAGATTCAGCCCCTTGCGAGAGCGGAGTTCACCGCCGACCCCAACTGTGCATATAACATCGTTGCCCTGAACATTAATGACCTTGAGCTGTATATACCCGTCGTTCAGATACAGGATATCATCTGTCTTAACAGCCTTTGGAAGTCCTTCGAATGAGACAGAGACACGCGTGTTGTCACCAATTATATCGTCAGTAGTAAGGGTAAATGTATTATCCTGTTTCAGCTCGACCGGTTCAACCGCAAGTTTTCCGATACGCATCTTCGGTCCGGACAGGTCCGCCATAACCGTGAGACGTCTGCCTGTCCTGACTGATGCAGCACGCAGGTTATCAATAACCTTTTTATGTGTACTGAAATCACCATGGGAAAAATTAAGCCGGGCGATATTCATTCCTGCCTCGATAAGCCGGCACATCACATCCGTAGATTCTGAGGCAGGACCAATAGTACAGACGATCTTCGTCTTATTCTGCGGCAACGCCATGATTACCCTCCTTTATGTATTTATGTATGAATCTTTCAATCTCTTAAATGTATTGATCAGTCCGTTTGTCGACGAATCATGCGAAGACACCTTATTTTTGTCAAAAAGCTCCGGGAGTATTTTCCTTGCAAGCTGCTTGCCGAGTTCAACCCCCCACTGGTCGAAACTGAATATATTCCAGATAACTCCCTGAACAAAGATCTTGTGCTCATACATTGCGATAAGGCTTCCCAATGTCCTGGGAGTGAGCTTTCTGAAGAGTATCGAATTGGTTGGTCTGTTACCTTTAAAGACTCTGAAAGGTGCCTGCAATTTCATCTTTTCATCGCTCATCCCTGATGCCCTGAGTTCTGCAATTACTTCATCATATGTCTTGCCTTTCATGAGCGCCTCTGTCTGTGCAAAAAAATTGGACAGCAATATTGCATGGTGATCGCCGATGGGATTGTGGCTTAGGGCCGGCGCTATAAAGTCGCAGGGAATCAGTTTTGTACCCTGATGAATGAGCTGGTAAAAGGCATGCTGGCCGTTTGTCCCTGGCTCGCCCCAGATAACAGGCCCTGTTTGGTAATCCATCTGTTGCCCTGCCCTGTCCACAGATTTTCCGTTGCTCTCCATGTTGCCCTGCTGGAAATACGCAGGGAACCTGTGCATATACTGGTCATAGGGGAGTATTGCCTCAGTTTCAGCGCCGAAGAAATTGTTGTACCAGATGCTGATCAAAGCGAGGATAACCGGGATATTCTTTTCGAAAGGACTGCGCCTGAAATGCATGTCCATGGCATGAGCTCCGTCGAGCAGTTCAACGAAGTTTTCAAAGCCTATGGAGCATGCAATGGAGAGGCCGATTGCCGACCAGAGCGAATATCTGCCTCCAACCCAGTCCCAGATCCTGAACATGTTCGCAGGGTCTATGCCGAATTTCTCAACCTCCTTGATATTTGTAGAGATCGCTGCAAAATGGTTTTTTATCAAGGATTCATCACGTGCAGCACTGAGAAACCATTCCCTTGCAGTACGGGCATTTGTCATGGTTTCCTGCGTAGTGAAGGTCTTGGAAGCGATCATAAAGAGAGAGGTCTCCGCTGACAGTTTCTTTAATGTCTCTGCAATGTGAGTAGCGTCAATATTAGAAACAAAATGGACACGGATATGAGACTTTCTGTATGGCAGCAATGCTTCGGTAACCATAAGAGGGCCGAGGTCAGAGCCACCGATACCGATGTTCACAATGTCAGTGATAGTCTTCCCGGTATACCCTTTCCATTCGCCACTGATGACCTTGCCTGAGAAACTTTTCATCTGTTCAAGGACTGCATTTACTTCTGGCATTACATCAATGCCATCAGCATATATGGGAGTGTTCGAACGGTTCCTGAGTGCAACATGAAGGACAGCGCGGCCTTCTGTCTCATTGATCTTTTCACCGCTGAACATTTCTTCGATCGCATTCTGGACGCGGCATTCCCGTGCAAGTTCAAGGAGGAGTTTCAGTGTTTTGCCTGAAAGGATATTTTTTGAAAAGTCTATTGTTATGTCTTCAAAGATCAGGGATAGTTTCGAAAATCTCCGGGGGTCCTTCCGGAACATATCCCTCATGTGTTTCCTTTTCATTGTTTTATAATGAGCTGTCAGTTTTTTCCATGCAGTTGTATCAATCGGATCTATCTTATCCAGCATCGCACTGCCCTCCTTATAAAATACTTACGATTCTTCAGGATGCAATTCTATTCTATCACCCTTATATGTGCTTGAGGAATGAATAGATTTAGACTGCTGTCTCTTCAGTCTCTGCGCTTTCTTTCCTTGGAGACCATTCAGATATCAGGGAATACCCGAGTGCAAGCAGTGTTGGCCCAAGAAAGACACCGATAAAACCGAAAGCAATAACTCCACCGAGCACGCCGAGAAGGATGAGGATAAACGGGAGGTTGCCTCCGCGGCTGATCAGATAAGGTTTGACAATATTATCCACTCCGCTTACAACAAACGTGCCCCATATCGCCATGAAAATTCCCCAGACAACGGACTTCGTGTAAAAGAGCCAGATCGTTGCCGGTATCCAGATGAGCGGAGGCCCCATAGGAATGAGAGAAAAAAAGAAGGTCAGAAAACCGAATAAAAGTGCACCCGGAACACCGGCTATAAAAAATCCGGTTGTTTGAAGCGCAGCCTGAACAACAGCAGTGCCTATGATGCCATATACAACGCTCTTTGTAGTGTCCGCAGCTACCTTTATGAGTCTCTCAGCGCGCTCCCCTGCAATTTTCTTTAAGAAACTCTCAAGACTCTGTGCTGTTTCCTCGCCGTCACGATAAAAGAAAAAACAGACAATAATGCTTAGTAGTATCTGAAATAAAGCCTGCGCTATAACTGGCGTGCCTGTGAAAATATATGTTCTGATCTGCTTAAGATAAGGGCCTATGAAGTTTTCAAATTGTGTTTTATCAGTTGTCCATTCCAGCCAGCGCTGATGAAGATCTGACCCTATGAATGGGAGTTTTTCGACCCATTGAGGCAAAGGGGGCAGACCTGCTTCAAAGGACTGGCGTATCCGGGCAATGAGATTAGATGCTTCGTCAGCAAAACTCAAGCCTATTACCAGAACCGGAATTACGAAGATACCGGCAAGCAATAATGTCATTATAGTCGCTGCGAGTGTCTTTCTCCCTTTGAGGATATGTGTCCACCACTTGAAGACAGGCCATGTCGAGAAAGAGAGGATTACTGCCCATAACAGAGCGGATATGAAAGGTCTGAGGACAAAAAAACAGCCTGCAATGAGGACGAGGAGTACAATTGCGCTTATAAGATGCTCAATATGTCTGTCACTGCGTGCTTCAATCATAATTCTCTCCTCACTTATATTTCTGATAAAGTTGTAACCGATTTGCCATGGTTCTATTTATTTGTCAGCCGCTGTGAATCCATTTTTCATTGGTGCCACAGCAATTAATGACACAACAGACCGTGGCTGAACAAGATACGATGAATCTTTGATCACACATGCTCTGTCAAGGGTGCAGATGTCATCGGGAGATTCACGATAGGTATCGATCCATCGGTACCATCTTTTGTTAAACTGTTCAGGCACCGGCGGGATCTCAAATTCAAGGGGCTTCCAATAGGCATTGATCATTACGTGGATGACAAACCTGCCTCTAAGGCTCCATGCAGTCAGGGCAATGCTGTGTGATTCATCGCCCCAGTCCGGCTCATTAAGCCTTACGCCATGCCACTGAATTCGTGACTGCTGAAGGAGCTGACTGAGGGTCAGGTCCTGATCCTCAAACGCCATGTCACGCCTTAGACGGGATCTTATAAGGTGTTTGACAAACCGGTATATGTCTGCATGTTTTGTGAGAAGATCCCAGTCGAACCAGCTTATCCTGCTGTCCTGGCAGTATGCATTGTTGTTACCTCCCTGGGTCCTCCTCACCTCGTCTCCCATAAGGAGCATCGGCGTACCGGCTGCAAGAAGAGTAATAGTATTGAAGTTTTTCACCTGTCGGTTGCGGATCCTTTCGATTTCCGGATCATATGTGGGGCCTTCAACCCCGTAGTTCCGGCTAATGTTGTTATCCGAACCGTCCATGTTGTTTTCACCGTTTGCCTCGTTATGCTTTTTGTTGTAAGAGACGAGGTCGTTGAGCGTAAACCCGTCGTGGCAGGTGATAAAATTTATGCTCTGTTCCGCCTCCCGCTCCTGGTGACCGTAAAGGTCAGGACTTCCGAGCAGACGTGATGCAAAGCGGGATACAATTCCAGTGTCACCCCTCAGAAAGCTTCGCACATCATCGCGGAACTTGCCGTTCCATTCCTTCCAGCTGTCACCTATAAAGGTGCCTACCTGATAGAGGCCTGCCGCATCCCATGCCTCTGCGATAAGCTTTATGCCGGCAAGAGCTGGGTCGGTTTCTATATCCCACAGGACCGGTGGATTCTCAAGAGGACGGCCATATTCATCGCGTGACAGGATCGAGGCAAGGTCGAAACGAAAGCCGTCCACATGCATCTCCTCAACCCAGTAATGGAGGCTGTCGATGATCATGCGGCGCACAAAAGGATTGCCTGCATTGAAGGTATTACCGCAGCCTGTATAATTGGCATAGTTTGCTTTATTTTCTTCAAGGATATAATATGCATCGTTCTGGAAACCGCGGAAGCATAAGGTCGGCCCGAGGTGATTGCCCTCGGCAGAATGATTATAGACAACATCAAGGATCACTTCGATACCTGCCCGGTGAAGCGCTTTCACCATGTCACGGAATTCATTCATAGGGCCGAGCGGGTCCTTCTGCGAACTATATGCTGCATGCGGTGCAAAGAACGAGACCGGAGCATAACCCCAGTAATTTTTAAAACCGGGCGGGGCATCCTGTTCGTCGTACTGATAGACAGGGAGGAGCTCAACTGCTGTGATGCCGAGATCCTGGAGATAAGGTATCTTTTCGATCAATCCGGCATACGTGCCACTTTTCTCAGGAGGGACTCCGGAGTTTGGATGACAGGTGAATCCCCGCACATGCATTTCGTAGATAATAATCTGTGTAAAGGGCTGTTTGAGCGGCGTATCTCCCTCCCAGTCATATAAGCTTGTATCAGCAACTACACTTTTCATCGATAAAGCAGTATTGTCTCCTGGTTTGCTCATCAGAAACCTGTTATAAGTTTCAGGAATAACAACAGCCTTGCTATATGGATCAAGGAGAATCTTCTGCCGGTCAAAACGCATGCCGCGTTCAGGTTCGTAAGGTCCGGAGACACGGTAAGCATATATTTGCCCTGCCATAATATCAGGGACAAAAACATGCCAGTAGTGATAGGTTTTGTTTTCCTTCAGATTGAAAGGCACTGTCCGGAAAGGTTTGGGATCGTCCGCCTTATCAAAGAGGAGCAGTTCCACTGCAGTAGCGTTCTTTGAAAAAACGCTGAAATTTACACCCCCGGGGCAGACTGTTGCACCAAGCGGCAAACTGCTTCCCCTGTTTCTGTTCAATGCATCACTGCATGCACGAAATATCCTTGAAGTCATCTCTTGCTATTTTTCATATCACTGTTAATTTCCGATACAATGATCAGCTCGTACAGGCAATTAGTATATAGCTTCAATTATACCAGAAGCATAGTATGTTCAAGCCAAAGGAAATTATTATTTCTTTTTCATTTATTGCAGATATTCAAAATCCCATCATCAAAAAGAATGAATATTCAATCAGACTAAAGTCGATAGACATGCTTAACAAATCATGATAAAATTCAGGTGAAAATATTCATTTTTTGGATAATCTCATAACTTCTTAATTCAAGGAGAAACACTATGGCCAAGATCATAAGAGTTGTCGGAAGAGAGATCCTCGATTCGAGGGGGAACCCTACTGTTGAAGCTGATGTCTGGCTTGA
>Ga0315295_10001371_pt1 | contig 20907 bp, 17 predicted proteins | sample YL17G14_0_MG_FD_204453 | JGI IMG/M metagenome (GOLD analysis project Ga0315295, IMG submission 204453) | Sediment microbial communities from Yellowstone Lake, YNP, Wyoming, USA - YL17G14_0 | ecosystem: Environmental > Aquatic > Freshwater > Lake > Sediment | place: USA: Wyoming | collected...
ACTTCGTGGTTACTTGCCCACTCGTCCGGGCTCACGGCCTCGTATCGGGTTCGTGTCCCTCAGGTCGCGGTTTTGCCTCCGGCTTCCTCCGGACCCCGCCTCACGACGACGCCCTTGCCCTTGGCTATGGTTGGTGCCATCAACCCCCGGGAAGGACTTCCACCTTCCTAGTCAGCGCCCATGCTGGGCGTACGACAAGCCAGGAGCGCCCGAAGGCGCTCCTGATCGATCATCCCCACACCCGAGGTCATCTAGGAATGCAGCTCGGAAAGACTTTTGGCTCCCAGCGGCAACGAGGATCTGCATCACACGCGGCTTGAACCAGAATGCTGGAACACGAAAACACGTCCGGAGGTGGCGCGCAATCCGGGATGGTGGCCTCCTGGGCAGGCCAGTCATCAAAGTAATCACACATCACCGGTGCGGGCCCGTCCTGATCGACACACACCTGCAACCGACCGGGGGCGTCCGGCGTGTTGCCGGAGCAGTACAGCCGGCCGGGGATGGTTGGATGAACGCTGCACGCATATCCGTGGTCTTCATCCCAGGCAGAGTAAGTGTACGCCGCCCCAGGCACCAACCACTCCAGGCCCGTGTCGATGATGAAGAAGATATGGGTTTCGTCGTGACAGCCGAGGCCGGCGATGCGGAAGTCGACTTCGGCTGGTCCTTCCTCCTCACAGTCGCGTACAACGATCCCACTGCTGAAGCAGGAGCCATCCGCCAGGCAGAAGGTGATGGTCATCCCGGAGCCGGGCGCGCCGGGAATGCCATGACACATGTACAAACCAGGTCCCGGCTCAGCCACGCAGGTCAGATCGGACCCATCGGCACTTGCGGAGACCAGGGGCTGGCCGGCTGGAGAATAGTTGATGGTGACCACCGGCCCAAGGGTCGGATAGCAGCCTGGGATGATCCCGAAACCGATCTCCGTTTCGGTGGCGAGGCAGTCCGGGACGGTCAGCGTCCGGTCCTCGCAGGGTTCGCCTTCGAAGCAGATGGTCACGGTGGTGGGTGAACCGGCATCGCCGGGCAGGTCGCCACAGATCTGCACGCCCGGGGCCGTCCCGATGCAGGCCAGTGGGGCGCCATCAGCGGAAACACTCGCCAGCGTGAGCATGCCCGAGTGGTAGGACACCTGGGCCGTCGGATGACCCTCGTAACACAGCGGGAAGACCCCGACGATGCTGCTTTCCGCCGGGCAGTCCTCCCACACAGGCCTGAAGCTGAGAGAGTGTTCGTTCACGCCCCCGTCTGCAGTCGTGCCGTGCAGATACAGCGTGGAATACTCCTCGCCCGTCACGTCCGGAAACGTGCAGATCATTTCGCTGTCCGAGACCGGCACGCACGCGATGTCGAAGTCGCCGGTGCTCGTCTCCAGGCGGATGGTGTCCCAGACAGTCGGCGGTCCAAAGGAGAGGGTGGCCTCGAAGAAGCCGGCCACCGGGCAAGTGAAGCTGCGGACTCCAGCGGAGCCGCCTGGCCGCCCCTCGCAATAGTCGGGGGCAGGAAGGTCCAATGTCCATGCTCCGCACGTAGTGACGCCTTCGACTTCGATACACCATTCCACGAGAGCAGTGCCTGAATGCCCATAGCCGTCCGGCACGGCGCCTTCACAGGTCGGCAACCCGCTTGCTGGGTCGATCCCACAAGGCCACGGAACCCCATCCACGGATGCGGTAGCTGTCGCAGGCCCGGAGGCCGAGACATCGAATGTCATGGTCATATCGCCGATGCTCGGGCAGCCAAAGCCGATCCACCCCACATCGATGAACCAGTCCGGGTCCGGGTCCGCCTCTTCGACGTGCTCCCCGCTGCCTTCCAAGGGATCCGGGGCCACGCGCTCGTGGACCTCGTCGACCGGAACGTATCCCTCCGGCAGCGCCAATTCCGGCATGGCCACGCAGCGGAAGCCGACGTCGTCGTACGGGCGGTTCGGGTTGGCCGGTTGCCGCGCAGCCGAGCGCATCATGACTGGCTCGGAATACAGCCCGCCGCCGCGCACGACCTTCGTCTCGCTGAAGCCCGGCCCAAGCGGATCGATGACCGAAGAAAAGAAGTAGGCGTCCTCATCGTACCAGTCGTGCACCCACTCCCAAACGTTGCCGGACAGGTCCCAGACTTCGTAGGGACTGTTGCCCAACTTGTAGGAACCGACCCTGACCGTGTCCGGCGGTACGACGCAGCCGGACATGTTCACCCGGTCGCAGTCCGGATCCTCTTCCCCCCACGGGTAGAGCAGACTCTCGGCCCCGCGCGAGGCGAGCTCCCACTCGGCTTCGGTCGGCAGACGTCCGTTCGCCCAATCGCAGTAATCGCGCGCCATCAGCCAGTCCACGCCGGAGACCGGATACTCGGCGAAGGCCGGGTCGCCGTAATGCGAGGTCGGCCCGCCGGGAAGCGCGTTCACGGGGATACAGGCCCTCGCCTCGACGCATGCGGCGTACATGGCGTTGGTGACCTCGTGGGTGTAGATACGGAAGTCTCCCAGGGTGACCTGGTGGCGCGGCATCTCGTCGGCCTCCGCCTGGGTGTCGCTATCGTCACTGCCCATCCAGAAGGTCGCGCCGGGGATAAGGATGGTCTCGGCACCGTCGGTGTTGGCCGGTGGGACCGGCATAGCCACCTCGGCCGGCACCGCCGGCACGGCCGGCTCGACCGGCACGCCCTCTTCGCTGGTCGCGGTGCCGCCTCCCCCACCGGGGAAATTGCACGCCGAAAACGCCAGGATGAGGATCAGGGATGCCCCCAACAGAAGGAGAAACTTTGTTCGCATATCTCCCCCCGGTGGAAACTCGCCTTCCGCAGAGACGCGGAGAAGGCTTCCAGAGTCCATTATGCATGACTCGCATCGACTCGCGATCACCCACTTACGGGGTCCCTCCGCTACGCTGCTCCCTCCGCTGCGCAACGGGGCCTCACGGCGGAATGATGGCGCAAAAGGTCGGGGTATGGACGGCTCCGCGCCAGCGAGTTCCCTCCCCCCTGCCCCCCGTTGATCTGACTTACAGTCCGCCCGCGGCGAGAACCTGACCGGGCCCTAGGCCCGGCCCACCCTTGCCCAGTGCCAGCCCACGCCCCCGCGGAAGGAACCGCGCCCCCCGCCGAGGGCATGCCGAGCCCGTGAGGGCGACGTGTGGCCGAGGCGGGCCAACCCACGAGGCCGTGATAGAAAACTACAGACCGCCGATCGAAACCCGCTCTGCGCAGGCGGCGCCCCCTCGCTCTCAGTTGCGTGCGGTCCGGCACGGGCGTACAGTCCCCCTTCGGGGCGCGGAGCTCTCTCTCCCTTCCAAGGTCGTCGAATCTGGACCCCAGTCCCTCGGTCCGCGCTCGATTCGCTGGCCAGGAGGGATCCGTGAGCAGCAAGCTGATCGACCTGACTCAGGCGGCGGCGCTCATCCCCGACGGCGCCACGCTCTCCTTCGGCGGCTTCACCACACAGCGGCACCCGATGGCCTTCGTCTACGAGCTGATCCGGCTCGGGCGCAAGGACCTGTACCTGTTCGGGCACTCACCCGGCGGGGATTGGGACATCCTGATCGGCGCCGGGCGCGTCAAGCGCGTCGAACTGGCGTACGAGGCCGATGAAGCCTTCGGTACGGTCGGACCCTGCTGGCGGCGGGCGGTCGAACGCGGGCAGATCGAATGGGAGGACTACAGCAACTTCACGATGGTCCTGCGCTTTGCCGCCGGGGCCATGGGCATCCCCTTCATGCCCACCCGCAGCCTTCTGGGGAGCGATCTGCTGCAACAGCAAGCGCTCACCCAGGAGCAGCGCCGCCTCGATCCGCGCACCTCGCCGCTCAAGTTCCACGTCATGGACTCGCCGTTCGGGACGGCTGACCGCGTCGTCCTCGTCCCGGCGATCCATACCGACTTCGCCGTGCTGCACGTGCAGAAGGCGACGCCCTCCGGCATTATCCGCATCGAGGGTCAAACGTTCGCCGACGTCGTCCAGGCCCTCAGCGCGCAGACGGTGATCGTGACCGCCGAGGAGATCGTCGACGACGCCGAGCTGCGCCACGAGCCGGAACGCAATCCGCTGCCGTTCTTCGTCGTCAACCACGTGTGCCACGTCCCCTTCGGCGCACACCCGTATGCCGTGTACAACTACTACGACTACGACCCGCGGCAGCTGAAGGCCTACCACCAATCCGCCGAGGACGAGGCCTCCTTCGGGGCCTACCTGGAGCGCTTCGTGACCGGGGTCCGCGATCACGCCGCGTACCTGGAAGCCGTCGGAGGAGCGGAGCGGCTGGAGGGACTCAAGGCCGATCCGGTCTTTGGCTACTGCCCGTCGCTCAAACGCAGGAGGCTGGACTAGTGACGTGCTCTCCCGGCTAGAGCCAGAGAGCATCTTGGGGCACGCTCGCCGCCCGCAGGTGCCGGACCTTCGGCAACCGGCCACGTTACGCCCCAACGGCTCCGTCCGAGCCGGAGAACATTTCTAGCAGAGTTGGTGTCGCGGTCGAGCACAAGACCGCAGTCGGGACAGGAATGCACACGAACACAGACCGCCTTCGGAACGATACTCCCACAAGCCGAACAGACCTGGCTTGTGTTTCTTGGATTCATCGCCACAACCTCGACTCCGGCCTCGATAGCCTTGTAGTCGAGCAGTTCGCGGAACATCCCCAAGCCCGTATCGTGCGCGGCCCGGGAGAGACTTCCGTTCTGAAGCATAAAGCCGAGGGACAGGTCCTCCAGGACAATCTTTCCGTAGGTGCCCACCAGCCCTCGCGTGACCTTGTGCCAGAAATGCCTTCGCTGATTGGCGATGTGCTCTTGAAGGCGTGCAACTTTGCGGACGGCCCTCTTTCGATTGGTTCCGCCGCGTTTCTTCCGGGCGACCGAACGCTGCAGGCGCCTCAGCGCGGCAAGCGACCCCTGCAGCGGACGGGGGCTGTCGAAGAACGTCCCGTCGGAGAGCGCCAGCGCGTGCGCAATGCCCACGTCGGCCTTGTCGGACGGCGCAACCCCCGGCTCGGGCATGTCGTATTGCAGCAGGACGTACCAGCCGGAGGGCTTGCAAACGACGAGGATATGCTTGAGTTCCCCTTCCGGGAGTGCCCGGTGCCAGTTCACGCGCACGTTTCCGACATTCTGGAGGTAGAGCCACCCGCCCTTGAGCGCCGCCTCATCGCCGGGCTTGAAAGCCACACTGTTGAAGTGGTCAATGCGCCGGAAGCGCGGTCTGCCGCGCTTGCCCTTCACAAACTCCCGATAGGCACTGTCGAGGCGGCGGAGAACTTGCTGACCGGCGCTCATGTTCAACAGACGCAAGGGGTTATCCGCCGGGTCCTCGTTGCGCCAGTCCCGCCACATGCCTGCTTACTCGTTGTACGAGACGCTTCGGCGGTTCTCGTTCCACCGCTTGCGCCGGGTAGGCCAGGGCATGGTTGTAGAGGGCACAGGCAGCGAACAGGACATTCCCCAGGGCTGCCTGGTGGGTCTGGTTGGGATAGAGCCGATACCGATAGGTCTGGACCACTTAGCGGCGGCCTTTCTGAGCTTCGATGTACCGGCGCACCGTTGCAGCCGAGATATGCCCCGCGCTACTGACATAGTAGGCGCGGGTCCACAGATTGGGAAGTCTCGTATTCAGGGCAGGAAACCCCTGGCGCAGGACATGAGCCGTACACCTCTTCAGCCTATACATGATCTGGTGGGGAGCCAACGTCGGTGGGAAGGAGCAGAACAGGTGGACGTGGTCGGGTCGAATTGCGAGGTCGGATACTTCACCACCAATCTCGGACGCCTCGGAATCCAGCAAGGCCGTCAACAGCTTGGCGACCGGTCCGATAAGAACGGGGACCCGATCCTTGGGTATCCAGACGAAGTGGTAGTGGATGTCGTTGACCGCGCGTCTAGTTCGTCTGCTATCCACAAACTAGGAATACCACGGAAGGAGACGGCGTCAATCCCCCATCCAGGGTAACGCGGGGAGTACCCTTGGCGCGAATTCCATGACAGACGCCCCGTACACCCTCACCGAGCTCATGGCGGTGACCGCCGCGCACGAGATCGTCGACGGCGAGATCGTGTTCGCCGGGACGGGCCTGCCGATGTTGGGTGTGATGCTTGCCCAACTCACGCACGCGCCCAGCTGCTGCATCATCTTCCAGGCCGGGACCGTTGGCAGCCGGCTGGCCCATCTGCCAATGTCGGTGGGTGACCCGCGCGCACTGCACCAGGCCGCCTCGGCCGCCGGGCTGTACGAGGTCTTCAGCTACGTCCTGCAGGCCGGCCGCGTCGACGTGGGATTCCTGAGCGGGGCGCAGGTCGACCGCTTCGGCAACATCAACAGCACGTCCATCGGGCGCGATTCGCGCCACCCGACCGTCAGGTTCTCGGGCAGCGGCGGCGCGTGCGACATCGCCTGCCTGGCGAGGCGCACGATCATCATTGCCAAGCACGAGAAGCGCCGCTTCCCCGAGAAGGTGGATTACATCACCAGCCCGGGCTGGCTCGACGGGGGTGACAGCCGGGAACAGGCCGGGCTGGTTCGGGGCGGGCCGAGCGTCGTCGTAACCACCATGGGTGTGATGCGCTTCCGACCCACGACGAAGGCGATCTACCTTGCCAGCTACCATCCCGGCCTGTCGCCGCAGGCGCTGGCCGAGAACACGAGCTTTCCCCTCGACGTCACCGGCGCCACCGAGACCCCAACGCCGACGCCGGAGGAACTGCGCATCCTGCGCGAGAACGTGGATCCCGAGAGAGTGTTCCTGAACTGAGCTCCTTGCGGCCTGTCCTGAAGTCAGCCCGAGGATGGCCCGGAAACAAGGTAGACTCTCGGACGGTGGGCAGGCATGCATCGACTCGTATCCTGATCCGTGCCCGCCGATCCTGCACCTCAGAATGGAGTCCCGATCATGACTGCAAATCCCGACAAGGCGGAAACGCCTCAAGACCCGGCCGCAGCCGCCGACACGTACCACGATCACGATAGCGCTCTCAAGTGGGCTCTTCGCCTAGAGACCGTGGCCTGGTTCCCGCTGATCCTGGCCATCCTCGCCTTCCTGATCCTGGTCGCCGAGCTGTACGTGTACCTCCCGGACGTTATCAGCGCCGGCGCATTCGAGGCGTACCTGAGCGTCAGCCTGCCGATCCTCATCCCCCTGACGGCGGCCGTCGTCGCCACAACGCTCTTCGTCCTCCTCCGCGCCGCCTCGCAGGCTTTGCTGGTGCTGCTGGACATCCAGGAGAAGTAGACCGCGCTCCAGCCTTCGGGTCTGAAAGTGACGCAGGCCTCACCGGCCACAGCCTGTGCGCACGGCCAGAGTGCACGCTGGCGTTTTTCGGGAAGGCGGTCCCCCCATTCATCATCGATGAGCCACCCTGACGGGGGTGGCTCATTCTCGTTCCGGGGATCAACCCTGGCAGGAGGAGGTCCGCGAATTCCGATCCATCGGGTCGCGTTGGACCGGCGAACCCGTCTCAAAGGTTCCGACCGTCGCACCTGTGTCGAACCCGCTGAGGCGCGGTAGAAGGATGACGCCAGACAACTCGCTGATGTCCTCGAAACGCGCCAGGATCCGGGTACGGACATCCGGGACGAATCCCGCCAAGTACGCGGGACCTACGGCGGCCTGCGGCCGACCCGGCGGGCTGGGCCTTCCGTGGCTTGTCCTGCCCGCTGGCATGCCGCACGGTCTTGGCAAGTTTGCCCGCTTCCGCGGAGCAGCCTGGGTCGAGGCCGTTCGGCGGCGGCGTGCGGCTCCACTCCGGGGACCGTATAATGAATGCCATGAAGGAGCTGCGCGCATTCGATACCATCGTGACTACGCTCCGTGCCCTCAAGCCGGAGCTCGAAGCGCGTTACCAGGTGGATCGGGTAGCTCTGTTTGGTTCCTTCGCTCGCGGAGGCGAACGGCGCGACAGCGACTTGGATCTACTCGTCTCCTTCAAGGAGCCCCCCTCGCTCATCGGCTTTATCGAGCTGGAGAACATCCTTTCCGCGAGCCTCGGCGTGAAGGTCGATCTGGTCATGGAAGAGGCGCTCAAGCCGAACATTGGCCGCCGCATCCGCGAGGAGATGATGCCAGTGTGAAGGCATCCCGGGACTACACCGACTACCTTCAAGACATGCCTGACGCCACCGAGAAGGTGGCCGCGTTCGTCCAGGGATGACGCGAGGTCAGTTCCTGGAGGACGAGAAGACCCAGTTTGCGGTTGTTCGCGGGCTCGAGATCATCGGTGAGGCAGCCAAGAAGATCCCGGCCTCGATCAAGGCGAAACATCCTCAGGTGCCATGGCGCGAGGTAGCTGGGATGCGGGATAAGCTCGTCCACGACTACTTCGGCGTCAATGCTGAGGTTGCCTGGAGGACCGCGGTGGAAGACGTGCCGAGAATCGCCATCTCGCTGCGCGACATCCGAGCCTTGCCCCCCCCAGAAGCCGTCAGCTTCACGCACCCCCGCAGACCCTGCGTCAGCCCAACAACTCGCTGATGCTCATCCGCCTTGCTCGCGCGTAGTGACAGGTCCGCTGCCCGCAACGTTGCGCGAGAATGAATGGGCGTACGCCCGAGCCGGTGGGCCCCGGAGAGAGACCTGAGTGTCCGTGGGAGTGGTTCTGACCGAGCGATGGAGACAGGCCTACCCCGGCGCCATGGTCGGGATTCTTGGGATGCACGGGCTGGTGAATCCCGATCTTGACACCGCTCTCCAGGATCGCGCGGCACAGGTGCAGGCCCAGATCCGGGCCCGCTTCGCGGGCATTGACCGGACGCAGCTTGTGGCCATCCCCACGCTGCAAGCCTACGCCAGCTACTACAAGCGCTTCGGCAAGACCTACCACGTTCAGCTTCAGCTGGAGTCCGTCCTCTTCAAGGGGAAGTCCATCGCGGGGCCGTGCGCCATTGTGCAAGCGATGTTCATGGCGGAGTTGAAGAACCAGTTGCTCACGGCGGGTCACGATCTTGAGACTGTGCAAGGTGGTATGACGATCGATGTGTCACTTGGGACTGAGAGATACACATTGCTCAGTGGCGGGGAGCAAACGCTCAAGGCCGGCGACATGTTCATTCGGGATGAAGAGAGTATCCTGTCCAGCATCCTACACGGCCCGGATCAACGGACGCGGATCACGTCGGAAACGCGAGCGGTGGTGTTCACCGTCTACGCGCCGCCCGGGATCCCCAAGGCAGAGCTCAAGACGCATCTATCCGACCTCGAGGCGAACGTCCGCCTGTTTGCCCCGCATGCAGAGGCTGAGACGCGCGAGGTTCTTGCGGCAGCCTAGTGCATCGTGCAAGTATCTGGCCGCCGGCGGATCTTGCCGCTGCCTCACAACTCGCTGAAGCCCTGGATGCGCGCCAGGACCCCGGTACGGACATCCGGGACGAGTTCCGCCAAGAACGCGGGACCTTCGGCTGACCCGGCGGGCCCGGCCTTCCGGGTGGCTTGTCCTACCCGGTGGCATGCCGCACAATCTTGGCAGGTTTGCTCGCATCCGCCGGTCAGCATAGCTCGAGGCCGCTAGGCGCTTATCCCTCCCGGCACTACCCACTCCAACTCAGGCGAATGTCAGCCTGCCTTCAGAGGGCTCGATCCACCTGGCCCTACACTGGAAGCGCAGTGGAGGAGGAACCACGGAACACCGCCTCCGCCAACTCGGGGTCAGGAGAGATACGGTCTAGGAACTGGAAGAGGCCGGTACCCTTTCCATCAACAAGGCCTTCGTCGAGCGCAAGCTCCGCGGCTTCATCGCCGCCACCGCCGCGGGACGCAAGGTCTTCCAGCAGCACCTGGCGGCACTGGGATCGATCCTGAACGGCAGTTGAGGAGAGATGTGGACACCATCGTGCACGTTGAAGGACTGCGCAAGGTCTACGGCGCGACCGTCGCCGTAGACGAGGTCTCGTTCGATGTCCGCGAAGGCGAGATCTTCGGGATGGTCGGCCCGAACGGCGCCGGCAAGACCACCACCATCGAATGCCTGGAAGGCCTGCGCAAACCGGACGCCGGGACCGTGCGCGTCCTGGGCGTGGACCCGCAGCGCGAGGGCCAGACCTTGTGCCTGCGCACCGGGATGCAGCTGCAGCAGTCCAACCTGCCGGATCGAATGAAGGTTTGGGAGGCGCTGGACCTGTATGCCTCGTTCTACCCCAAAGCGGCCGATTGGAAGGTACTGCTCGCCCAGCTGGGGCTGGAGGAGAAACGCAATGCCCCCTTCTCGAAGCTGTCCGGTGGGCAGAAGCAGCGCCTATTCATCGCTCTGGCGCTCCTTCCGGATCCACAGCTGGTCTTCCTGGACGAGCTGACCACCGGACTCGACCCCCAGGCGCGGCACGCCATCTGGGACCTGGTGCGCGACGTGCGTGCCAAGGGCAAGACGGTCCTTCTGACCACCCATTTCATGGAAGAGGCCGAGCGCCTTTGCGATCGGGTAGCTATCCTCGACCACGGACGGATCGTCGCGTTGGACACCCCGGCAGCCCTGATCCGCGGCCTGGGGGTGGAAGAACGTGTCGTCTTCAACCTGGACGGGACTCTGCCGGCAGGCTTCGAAAAAGCCCTTTCCAGCGAGGTCCGGCTTGAGGTCCAGGCTGAGCAGGTGACCGTCCACGGGAAGTACGGCCGCAAGGTCCCGTTGGTGAGCGATGTAGTCAGCCTGCTGACCGCACACGGGATCCCGTTCCGCGACCTGCGCACCGAACAGCCAAACCTGGAAGATGTCTTCCTGAGCCTGACCGGCCGGGCGATGAGAGAGTGAGGTGTGTCATGAAGAGCCTCTCGAAGATGACCTGGATGGAAGCCAAGCTGTTCCTGCGTGAGCCGATGAGCGCCTTCTTCACGCTGGTCTTCCCCTTGATGTACCTGCTCCTGTTCGGCGCTATCTCAGGCAACGAACCCACGCCACAGTTCGGCGGTCAGAGGACAATCGACGCCTCCATACCGGGCCTGATCGCCATGATCATCTGCATCACTGGACTGATGTCCACCACCATGACGATGTCCACGTACCGGGAGAAGGGTGTGCTGCGCCGTCTGCGGACCACGCCGGTTAGCCCGCTGGTCGTCCTGGTCGCGCAGGTGATCGTGGTCTTTTCCATGACCGCCCTGGGGATGCTCCTGCTGGTTGCCGCCGGGAAACTGATCTACCACGTGCGCTTCGAGGGCAATGCATTCAGCCTGCTGGCGGGCTTCACCCTGAGCAGCCTGAGTTTCTTCGGGATCGGATTCATCCTGGCAGGCAGCATGCCCACGGTGCGCAGCGCCTGGGTCGTCGGCATGGTTCTGCTGTACCCGATGATGTTCCTCTCCGGCGCGTTCTTCACGGTCGAACTGCTCCCCGCAGCCGTCCAGAAGGTTTCGGCGTTCCTGCCGCTGACCTACGTGGTCAACCTGCTGCGAGGCCTGTGGATCGGCCAGCCCTGGGGAGATCACCTGCTGGATGTCGGCGTGCTGGCTGGGATGCTCGTCCTGGGGGTCGTCGTCTCGGTGAAGACCTTCCGCTGGGAGTAGAAGCAGACTGGGAAGGTATACGTATCTCCCCCGCCGGCACAATCCGGGCTAGATCTCAGATCTTGCCGAAGCCCTGGGCCGTGGAACGCACCTTTGGATGGCGGGTTTGGCAACGTCGCCTGGGAAGGAATCACAAACGATCACCGGAAGCAAGGGAAGCCTCTATCTACATCGCAATGATCCGACGGATGGTTCGCGGGTTGGACAGCCCATGACTTCTCAGACACTCGCGTAGAGGCAGAGCGATTCCATACCAGCCACGCAGCGTTGATAGTTCACTCGTTCAGCCAGCAGGACGAAGGGTTCGCTGATTTCCCAAGCTTCCTGGCGCTCCTCGGAGCCAAGGGCGACATCGCCGAATGGGTGCGACATGACGCACCTGGGCAGATCCCAACCTATGTGGGATGGGCGACAGGCGACAAGAGATCTCTGGACGCCTACCAACTCGCCGAAGCTGACCCGGCGGGCGGCGCTTCCGTTGGAGCTTGCTTGGCCCGCCCGGAGTGCCGCACAATCCAAGGGACCCTGCCCAGGCAACGCTGCTTGGACTCCAGGCTGTTGTGGCGGGATAGATGGGCGCCCCAAAAAAGGCCAAGCCCGCCGGGTGAGTCGCAGATTGTGCTGAGGGCCCCGCGTAGTTGGCGGGGGTGGTCTTCCGGGGCTTCAGTGAGTTAGCCGTCAGCCTTGGCCAGCGCGACGACCTCACACGCCTTGGCCCACGCCAGCTCGGGGTCCTCCAACGCCTCGGCCGAACCGAGCTGGCCCTACCAGCCCCAGACATAGAGCGCATCCGGGCGCTCGCGCACCAGGATGCACCCCCGCCTCAGGATGCGCTCCTCGTAGCCGCGGAAGGCGAGCCAGCACTGCAGCCCTTCGTGGTGCCGCTTACCGTGCGCGGTGCAGATGCCCCGCATGCGGCCGACAAGCGGGGTCATCTCCTCGACGTCCCGCTCCTTGTTCACCCAGTACAGATCGGTTCCCAGGTTGTCGAGGCTGGCGATGGCGGCCACCGGCTCCCACAGCGATTCGTTCCACGGCGGCAGGCAGCACAGAACCTCGATCGCCGAGTGCGCGGCCGTCTTGAGAAGCGCCGAGGCTGTGCGCCTCGGGTCTAGCGCTTTCGCCGCGCAAGCCCTTTCCACGCCAGAAGGATCATCGTCAGCCCGACGACGGCCAGCACGCCGATCCCTGCCAGCGGAAGGATGGACAGCGGTGGCCGCGCCGGCGTCTCTCCGGTGTCGGTGCCGACGACGATCGTCACCGACTGCGCCACCTGGTTGCCGTCCCGATCGGTGACGGTCAGCGTGATGACGTGCCTGCCATTCGATAGAGGCAGCCCCCACAACCCCGTGCCCGTTCCCAGGTTTCCGTCAAGGCTGGAGGTCCAGACGAACGCGGCATCGTCTACGATCGGCCCATCCTCCAGATCCGAGGCGTACGCTTGGAGGATCACCTGCTGGCCGGTTGGGAAGACGCTGCCGTCGATTGGCGCCTCGAGGTAGACCTCCGGCGGCTTGGCGGGCACGCTGAAGGTGGCGTCGGATGCATCGCAGGTCGTGTTGGCGCCATCGGTCACGCACACCCGGATCCGCCCCTGGCTGGTCCCCGGGATCTGGGAAGCATCCAGCGAGACGCGCGTCTTCGCGACATCGCCCACTACCGCCCGCCACGTTTTCCCATCATCGGCGCTGAACTGCACCATCGCGCGCAGAGTGTCCTCGTCCGCGTCCTGCCACTCCCAACGAACGCCGACCTTGCCGTCCTTCGGCCAGGTCTCGCCCCCGTTCGGCTCGAGCAACGTGACGGTCGGCGCGTTGGGGCTGACGGGCACGCCGCCCAGTAGCTGTCCCTGGTACAGGAAGGCGATCAGCTTCGTGCCGTCCACCCATGGGACCACGAGCGTGAAGGCGCCAGTATCCGGGTCCGTGTTATCGCCGGTCTGCCGGACGCTGAACGCTCGCCGCATCAGCGACTTGCCGTCGGCATCGCGCAACTCGATGGCATAGGGCCCCTCATCGGGGCTCAGCGACAGGTCGGCGGAGGGTGCCAGGCGCTGGAAGCCTTTGAGCAGCTCGAAACCCTTCGGGCTGATAGTGCCGGCGCCGAGCAGCACCTCGCTGGCTGGCTGGGCCAGCTGGGCCAGATGACCACCCTGGCTCGAGCCCGGATCAAGGTCGGCGACGCGGCCGATGTCCCGCGCCAGGGCGGTATAGGAGTAGAGCGACATCCACTTGGGCGAGCAGTACGACATCACATCGAAGGTGGCTGCGGGATCGAGGAGCCGGATCGGGCTGGCGTACAGGTCGATGCCCCACTCGCCGATCGAGGCGCGCGGCAAGGACGCTCCGCTGGCGTCGGTGTACTGAGGGTAGCTGTTGTTCAGCTGGATCGGATCCCCGCAGCCGACGAGGTTCCCGGCGGCATCCCGATTGCTCGGGGTATGGTACAGCCCGTGGTTGTGGCCGATCTCATGGGCGGTGGCCGCGCCGCCCTCATCCAGCATGATGGCGGTCGATTCATCGCCCGGAAGGTAGGCAATCCCGTTGACTCCACGACGGGGAACACTCCCGGGGACCATGCCGTGGTAGCGGAGCCAGTCCACCGGATCGTCGGTCCAGGCGTTGATCCACCACAGGTCCGTCAGCAGCGAGCTCCAGCCGTCGGCGGAGGTGTAGTCGTACGAGGCATCGACCGGCTCGGCGGAGCTCCTGTAGATGTGGACCTCGGATGTCGGATAGTAGCGCCGCACCCATTCGATCGCCGGCCCGCGCATGCGCTCCTGCGGGGTGGCGCCATGGGCGCTGATGCGCATCATTACGACGTGCAGCGTGGTGCCGGCTCCCAGTCCGAAGTCCAGCGTCAGGCGGTTGTTGTCGATACAGCACTCACCCGCCCAGCGGCGATCGCGGTTGACGTACAGGGCCAGGCGGTGCCTGCCCACGTCACCTACCCAGTTGAACGGCACCAGGAAGTTGAGCGTCCCGTCGAGGTTACCGCGGAAGTCGCGCACCGGATCGTCCGTGGGCGTCACCGTGATGGGCCCCAGCGAGGGGTAGCACTGGATTGGCGCTTCTCCCCGATACGCGTCGCACACCTCTCCCCAGACGTTGGGAACGGACGCCGTGCCTCCCTCCAGACGCACGTACACCCGAACGAGCGTTGGCTTCCTGATATACAGCGGCATATAGTTGTCCCGACAGATGGGATTGTTCAGGCATTGGATCACCTGAGTGATCTCCGCCTTCACCGGGACGATATCGTAGGACGGGGTCGGCGTGGGCGGCTCGTAGGCTAGATGGACGGTGTCATCCCCGACGTTGCCGCTGCCATCGCGTGCCAGGAAGCTGACGAAGTTGTCCACATACGGGTTCAGCCGGCTGGCGTCGAAGCTGATGCCTCCCATGTATACCATCGGCTCGCCGGAGTCGGCGACGAATCCGGTGGGGATCATCTCGCCCCCGTTGATCGTATACAGGAGCGTGCGCAGCTCGCGGTCCTCACGCACACGCACGCGCACATCCACCGTTCCGCCACGGTACACTGTCCCGTCCGGCGGCTGGATGATTTCGACCACCGGCGCCTGGTCGGTGCCGGGGAGGGGCTCGCTGGCCGGCAGCAGGGTGAGATCGTCGAGGATGCGCCGCTCGGGGGTGGACAGCCCGGCGGCATCGACGGTCTCCAAGACCGCCCTCAGGATGACGTCCCCTGGCGCGGCTTCGTACTCCAAGCAGTGCTTGACGTCGGAGGCCGCGGAGGGGAAGCTCACCGAGGCGGCCCCCAGGCGGACCACGACTGCCTCGCCGCCCCGATAGCCGTAGGCCGTCAGCGAGGCGGTGACATCGGACACGGTGAATGGCCCGCCCTCGAAGCCCAGGTACATTCCGACCGCACGCACACCGTCTGGAAACGACATGCGGATGGGCAGCGTGGCGCTGCCGAAGTCCGGTGTAGTGAGGCTGGCGCCGGCCTTCGAGCCGGAGTGCGCCCGGATGGTCGGAGAGACAATCTGGAGCGAGCCTTCGAACGCCACGCCGAAGGCATCGCGCAGCTGATCCGTGACGACGGTTTCCGGAGCCAGGGACTCAAAGTCGACGACGACGGCCTCCGGCCCCATCCCCAGGTCACCGCACACGGACGGAAGCTCGGTCGCCGTGGCCGTGGGGGTGGGCGTTCGGGTGGGCACGCGGGTCGGGGTCTTCGTCGCCGTCGGCGGGCGCGGCGGCACCGCCGTGATGGGTGGGGCCACGGGCATTTCCACCACCGTGAAGGTAGCGCTTGCGGCCTCTTCAAACTCGACCCCGCCGCAGTTGGCGCACACGGTAATCTCGTGCGGCCCGGGTGCAGCGCCTGCCGGGATGGTGAACGGCATGCTGAAGGAGCCGCTCGTGACCGGGAAGGTCATTTGGACCACGTTGTCCCACTTGATGGCGCCGGCCGGGTTCGGCGTGAAGCCCGACGCAGACAGCGCCACCGTCGCGCCGGCGAAGCCGCTCCCGGGGGCCACCGTGAGCTTGGGGGCGGCGAGCGGCGCGGCGCCCAACCCCCCCAGGCCCAAGAGCGTGAACGCCACCCGGATCGTCAGCGCACGCAGCGGCCGGTTCAGGTCATCGCGTCTCATGGGTCTCTCCTTCCAGGGCACAGCCTCTGCCCCACGGTCATCGATGCGAAGCCAAATGCCGCAATCGAACGCCAGGCGATCCCGTTTCCGCGGGGAGGCGTTGGCCTCGTCTCCCGACGCCATGGCGGAATCCCCTCAAACAACCCACGCTCATTCACGCCGAGTGCACGCGCTGCCCGACAGGGCGACGGGCGTGCAAGGCGGGCTATGGCCCAAACCCGAACACGCACGGGAACGTTCCAGACCCGCAACCAACTCAGTGGCCGAACCGCGAGGCTGCCTCTCCAACGGCTGGGCAGCGGAGGCGGGAGCTGAAGCACTGGCCACCCGCCCCCGCCCCGACGATGCCCATGAGTCCGGATTCGGTTTCTGCCCCCTCGGCGACGGATACCCGCCGCTCCCTGACTACCTCACCTCCACCGTGTATCTCAAGTGGCACATCCCCTCTCGGCTCTTGAACATGCTGATCTGCTCTGCGGGCGTGACTCCATCGCGGATGGCAAGGAGCTCGCGCGGGCTCATGGCCACCACGCCATGACAGAACGGATCGTCAGCGCTCCACACATCGTAGTCCCACATCCGCGATGTGATGACCAGGGATTGGAAGGGCGACAGCGTCACCGTGATCGTTGGGGGGGACATGGTGCCATACGAGGGTGGGAAGTTGTACCGCGCCCCGCTGTTGATCGGATAGTGGATGTTGAGGACCCGCGAGCCATTGACGTTGATGCCGCCGTAGGCTCCGGAGCCCCAATCTTCGGGGTCTCCCGAGCAGAAGTACGAGCACCCGCCCGTCGGCATGCCCGTGCTGTCCAGCGGTCCGGGCACCATCAAGTCCCAGCATAGCTGCGGATCGTCCCGGTCTGAGTCAATGCAGGTGACGTGCAGCGCGTGGATCGTGACCGTGACCTCCACGCTGCCGGGCCACATGTCGCCGGTAAGCGTGAAGATGTTGCTCGGCGGCGAGCGGTAGCCTTCCGGTGCATCGGCAAGAGGGGCGCCTTGGTAGTAGACCACCTGGAAGTCATAGGATTCCCCAGGAGCAGGCAGGTCTCCCCACTCGGCGGCGGTCCGCGCCCGGCCAGATTCGTCGATGATCGTGGGAGCGATCGCCAGCCAGGATCCACTTAACGTCTTGCGCCAGGCACCGCCGGCCGGGAGGGTCTCCAAGAGCGCACCGTTGCGCAGCAAGATAAACCCATCCACCCAGGGGCTTACGCCACTCGAGTCGGCCGGGACGGTCCAGGCAAGCTGGCACTCGACTGCCCAGGAGTCTCCCAAGAAGCCTCGATCACAGGTTCCCGACAACGCCGGCGCCGGCAGGGGCCCCGCCGGAGGCGGCACTTCGGCGACGCCCGGGCGCGGCGGCGGGCCCGAGGGCGCGGATGGGATCTCATGCAGCCCGTAGCCAACGCGGAACCAGCCATCCCGGCCGTTGATCTCCTTCAGGATCGTGGTCCCATCCGCTTCGGCCAACGTGTGGCTTATCGTCAGCGTGCCGAGATCGAAGGCCTCGCCCCCTGCCCCCGTCGAGCGGTAGCCCATGCAGTTGCCGTTCAGATCCAACGTGTCCGTTTCGTCGGGCAGGACGACAACGCGCGTTCGATCGCCGCCCATCGCCTCCTCGATACCCCAGCGGCGCTCCCCAAGGCCTGCGAAGTATCCATCTGCCGGGACGCGCTCGAACGGAGCGCCGGCCAGGGAGTAGTAGCAGTACACGCCGTCGTACTCTTTGTCGACCTCGAGGGACAGCACCTCGACCTCGATCCATGTGCCGGCTGATGCGCCAGTGCGGCTGAAAGGCAGGCGGGAGAGCAGGTCGGACAGCGGCAAGCGGGCCGGTACCCCCAGCGGGTCCGGAGGCTCCTCGCCCGGCAGCGGCTCGGGTGCACCCGGCTCGTCGGCCGGAATGCCTTCCGGGTCCGTCGGGGGCAGGCTGATGCTGATCGCCCCGCCTGGCGTCAAGGGTTCAGTCAGGCCGGGATTCTCGGAGGCGATCCCCTCAGGCGTCAGTCCATAGCGCGTGGCGATGCTCGCAAGCGTGTCCCCTTCCGCCACCTGGTAGGACATTTGAGCCGTCCCCCGGTCGTTGGCCATGGCCTCCACGCGAACTGTGGCCTGTCCTGTTCCACCGGCCCGGTTGTACGCACGCACAACCAGGAGATGGCTGCCCGCCTGCTCCGGATACCAGTTGTAGGTCAAAGGGAACGGAGTGCTCCCCTCGGGCAACTGGCTGGTTTGGACGGACAGCAGTTGTTGATCCACCCACAGCTCCACGCGGGCGACGCCCCGGAAGTCCTCCGCCATGGCGTGGACGATCATCGACTGATTGGCGGTCAGTTGTTCCCCAAACTGAGGGGCGCGGATGGTCACCGCCGGCCCCTGGCTTCTCGGCCCGCGATCCCGGAGAAGGAAGAACGCCGCGCCACCGATGACCAGCAGGATCAGGAGACCCAGCGCCATTCCGACCAGGAAGTTGCGCAGCGCGTGTGATGCCCGTGTTTTCATTTCGGTCCGTCCTTCCCTGTCTAGCCGAAGCACAGCTTGGCTTCAAAGCTGCCGGTGCCGCTTTGGGACGAGTTGCCCTTGGTGTCCACTGCAACGATGTAGTACTCGACGCTGCCGCCCCCGTACAGCGCCAGGCTGGCGGTCAGTTCCGAAGGACCGAGCGTCGCCTGGTACGTGCCGCCACCGGCTGCACTCATCCCCAGGGTCCGCCAGACCCCGCCCTTGGGTGACCTGAGCGCCCGGTAATGCAAGACCACTTCAGATAACCCGGATGCATCGCTGACCTGGGCATTGATCGTGGCCGTGGTAGCGCCACACGAAGCGCCGTCCCAGATGAATGCCGGGGAGTGCCCGATGCCGGACACATCCGGACCGGCCGTATCGGCGGCCGCACTGACCGTGACTGTCACTGACTTGTCGACGTCTCCCGAAGGTGCCGTCACGTGCAAACTGTAGGTGGTGGTCTGGGCGGGGCAGGCCTGCTGGCTTCCCAGCAACGCTACACTCACCCCATCCAGGCTGACTGCCGTGGCCGAGACGACCTCCCAGCGAAGCCGCGTGCACTCACCCGAGGTCAGGGAAGTGTCGTCCGCCGAGAAGTGGACTACGGCGAGCGGGATGGGGGTAAGCGTGGGAGTCACCGACGGCAGCGGTGTTACCGTGGTAGTGGGGGTCGGCGTCGATGTGGGGACTGCCATGACGCGCACCCGCGCCACGGCCGGCGCGCTGGCCGCACCGCCCATGTCGTAAGCGATCACCTCAAGCTTGTAGTCCCCGGGTCCCTCAGGCATCCACGGCTGGACCGCGGCGGCGAACGCCGCTCCCGGTGAATCGGCCGGGTCCCGACGGACCGGCTCTCCGTTGACGCTCAACATCACCTCGGCCACGCCGGCCTGCGCGTACGCGTGCGTGTGCACCTCGACGTTCTCCCCGGCGGTGATGAGGGCGCCGTCCGCTGGCACGTCGATCCAGGCGCGCAGGTCCGCCCCTGTCTCGCCTGCGCAGCCTGAGGCCAAGCCGGCCATGACCAGCGCGGCTGCCAAGAGAAAGGCCCTGGGCCTCCAATGTACGTCAGCCATCTTGCAGCCTCCTTCTTGCTACGAGCTTTGCGTGATGTCCAGCCCACTTCGATCAGGCGATGACCCGTGGATCCGCACGGAGTGCCCCGTCCAGGCCGGGTCTGCCACGACTTGATCGGGGCATGCAGCCGCGCGATCGGTGCGCACTTCTGGGACCCGCACCATCTGGCAAGGAACAATGGCGCAGATCACTCCCTTCGAGCACAGTTCGTCGGGATCGATGATAGGGTGTCGGGGGGCACGGGGGACGCCGGAGAAGAGCCGAGATCCAGGCGGCGCTCTGGCCCAAGCGGCGGGGCTCCAGAATCCCAACGTCCACGAACCGCCCCGACTGCAAGGCTGCTCGGCATGTGCCTGCCATTCGTGGAGCGCTGTGCCCGCCCGGGTGACCGCGATCGGGATGTACCCGGGTCGCAATCCTCAGCCGCCCCCAAGCGGGGTCCCGTCCTGCTCGCGTTCCCCCATCGACTACAGCGACCCGCCTCATGCCGGAGAACCCCCACCCAGCGCCCGTACCACCCGGAGCCTTTCGACCTCGCACCTATCCAGCCCCTTCGAGACCTCCTGGACCGTGGAGCATTCCGCTTCTGGAACGAAAGACCACGGGCAAGTGTGACACCGGTTAGTGGAGCGATGGGAACGATGACCTGGTGGGGAGGCTGCCGCCATGTCCAATCGGCCGTTGGACGCAAACAAGGGTCGTGCCGCAAGCCCGGCTCGATCCACACAAACCCAACCCCCGGAGGCTTGCACGGGCTTCCTGCCTTCTTGTTTCCGACCGGCAACTGAGCGGGCTTGGATGCGGGGATGCGAGGACAGTGACCCGGAAGGAGCGGTTGGCCGGTAGGAAGCGGCCCTCCAGAACCATCTATAGCCGGGGGTGGCGCGTGTCAACCCACTGCGCCTGCCCTAGGCTCCATGCAGATTCGAAAACGCACTCGGCCGCGGGACCGCACCCCCCGCCGAAGGCATGCGGAGCCCACCAAGGCGACGGATGGCCGAGGCGGGCGAAGGGCTGAGGGCGAGAGGACTGCGCGAGCACGCTTGGACGAGGCGGTCGCCGGGCTGGCGCGCCGGGCAAGCGATCAGCGGTCATCAGCAAGCTGTGACGCTCCGCATGGGCTAAAGCCCAGCGGCTTCTTGGGGCACGCTCGCCGCAACCGGCCACGTTACGCCCCAACGGGTGCGTCCCACCCGAAAAGGAGTTTCTCTCTTATCCACGGTTCAG
>Ga0315295_10001373_pt1 | contig 20877 bp, 18 predicted proteins | sample YL17G14_0_MG_FD_204453 | JGI IMG/M metagenome (GOLD analysis project Ga0315295, IMG submission 204453) | Sediment microbial communities from Yellowstone Lake, YNP, Wyoming, USA - YL17G14_0 | ecosystem: Environmental > Aquatic > Freshwater > Lake > Sediment | place: USA: Wyoming | collected...
GATCGGTATGCGACTTTTCTGGGGCGACCGTCTGGCCGACCGCTCAGAGGAAGACATCCGGATGGTCTTTGAGCTGCCGCAGATGGAGGTGAATTTCAACAACTGGTATCTCTTTGACATGGACGTAGAGGATGGGAGAACCGTGGCGGACTTCTTCCTTCGTCGAGAAGGAGATCGTCTGGGTCCGGGTGAGCGCGTCTATCTTGAGAAGGCCGCTCAGACCCACTACCGGCTCTATGAAGTTCAGCAGGTCGAGAGAGACCGTGGATTCAGTCTGAGAGACCTGTGGACCGGCGATTCATATCGCGTTCAGGAACGGGCGGCAACTCACAGCTTTGTTCAATGGGATCTTATGGTCACTCGGTTGATGGACGTTGGGGCCGAGGAGTGGGTGATTGACGCGGGTGTCTATTGCTTTCCGCAGCGGGCGAAGGAGCCTCTGTTGAGAGATCTGCGAAAGGAACACGAGAGATTTCGAAGGAGATGTCCCGGTCTGGACGATGTCGCATTCTTCAAGCGGTTCAGCATTCTGTTTCAACACTGGTGGTTGGACCGGGTGGTGTTCCGGCCGCTGCCGCAGCTTGTCACAGTTGAAGGGGACGACATGACATTCACGAAGGTCGTCTTTCAAGTGCTGGATGCGGACAGACTGAAAGCTGCACTGAAAGAGCGCCCTGAGTTTGAGAAGACGGGGCGAGCAAGGTATTCCTGGAGGGAAGAACTCCCGGAAGGCTTTCGGAGCTTGGGCACATTGGCCGTTAAGGGGGACTCGCTGGTCCTGGAGACATTCTCGAGGGAGCGAGGCCGGCGCGGGCGCAGTCTCCTGGAGGCAGTCGCGGGGGAGACAATTAAGTACCGCACCAGCGAACACAAGACTGTGGAGGAGGCCCTCGAGTCCGCGCCGAAGCGCCGAACGCCGCGTCGCTCCGGGCTTCCGCCTGAGCTCGAAGCGAAGCTCGCGAAGCAATTCCTCGACGCGCACTATCATAAATGGTTGGACGAGGGCATTCCCGCCCTGGACCTGAAGACACCGCGCCACGCGGTAGCTCTCAAGACCTATCGTCCCAGGGTCATCAATCTGCTCAAGGACATGGAGAGCATGGAGGCGCGAGCCGCCCAGGCCGGGCGGATTTTCTATGACTTCGGTTGACTGTGGAAGGAGCTGGTGTTGGACAGGGAACGGGAGGCGTAGGGGGTACATAAGGGGACCCCGAACAGGGTGGAGATGGACCCATAGAGCGATTCTCGCCTGGCCACGCGAGATTAGCACAATTCCGGTATTTGATAACGGGATCTGTGGCCAGTATGGCTTATGGAGAGCCCCGGCCCTGAGCAGACTGGCCATGAGGAGGCCACGTGCAGCTAGTGATCAGCACGTTCGGTTCCTATCTGCGCAAGCAGGGAGAGGACTTCATTGTCAGGAACGAGGACAAGGTTTTTCAGGTCGCTGCGAGGCGTGTGCGGTTGAGGAAGAGACCTCGGAACCGTGAGTTCCTGTGGGCATTGCCGGAATAGGCCTCAGGACGCCGGGCGGTCGGGCGCGGGCTCCAGCGCCTTTATGAACGACAGGGACCTCGAGCGCCAGACTCCGGAGAGACTCACCTGCCTCTCGGCGTCGTCGATCTGTCTTCCATTGGAGTCTGCGTAGCCCAGGAAGAAGTTGACAATTGAGAGTCTCAGGTAGTTGAGGCATTTGCCCACAGCCACGTCATTTCTTTGGGTGCTGGCGGCGCTGCTCTCGGATGCAGGAGTCGCTGCTTCAGCGGCAGGGATGGGGACATCTTTGCCAGGCCCGCCAGTCTTGGTCTCCCCAGGGGAATCCCGCAGACCGTTCTTCAAGCTGACTCTTTTCCACTGCGCATAGAGTCTGTCCGCCTTCTGCAGCAATACGTCCAGCCTTTCGAGAAATTCCTCCGGACCGATGAGGTTCTCTCGCAGTCGCTCCCTCAGCTCGTCGACCTGGCAGGTGATTACCTGCTGCTGGGTCAGGAAACTGACGTACCATCTCTGGACGTTGCTGAGGGGGGAGCCCGCCATCATTACACTCTGGCCTGAGGCCACGTTGAGACCGGGCTGCTGGATGTTGACTGTGCTGAGTGAAAGAAGGCTGGGAAAGGGTTGCAGGACACAGACAGACGAGAAGCCCGCGATCGGAATCGCGACAAGGACAAGCGCGAGTGCGATTGTCGACAGGTGTTTTGCGCAGTTCTGCTCGGACAAGAGAATCCCTCCTTCCAGAGGAGATTCCACAAAGGACCATCCGAGTTAGTAATCGGCAGGCCTGAACCATGCCTTTAGCTTCGTGCCAGCCGGGCCTTTGTGCTTGACAGGGCGTTTCTCGCCCCGTAATCTCAATGCAAGTAAAGGGGTTGCGTGATTTTCTTCAACACTCATAGGAGGTGATCTGGTCTTGTTCGGACAGAGAAAGATCTTCAAATCAGGAAGGTCACCCAGGTGGTGCCCTCCCGCGCTTGCGCTGCTCGTCAGCTTCTCGTGTTTGAGTCTGATTGATCAGGGAAGCGCAAATGCTGCTCTCACGTACAAGGTCGAGACGCTGGGAAAGGGAGCGAGCGGCACAATCAGGCCGCTCACGAAAGTCACCTATTCGAACGGGCTCGTGGCGCTGATAAAAGAGTCCCATTGCGCGCCCATCGTGACCGTGGATGCCTGGTGCGGCACCGGAGCGGCCTGCGAAGTTGACAGTCTCAACGGCATCTCGCATTTTTTCGAGCACATGTTCTTCAAGGGCACCGAGAGGCACCCGCGCGGTGAGATGGACAAGATCATCAAGGGGTTGGGTGGAATAAACAACGCCGGCACCTCAGTGGAATACACACACTACTACGTCACCGTACCCAGCGAGAACTACCTCGTGGCGGTGGACGTGCTCTCAGATGCGCTCGTGAACTCGAGCTTCGAGCCGGAGGAGGTCACCAGGGAGAGGGACGTTATCAAAGCCGAGATCCGGAGGAAGGAAGACGCTCCAGCAAGCAAGGTGTTCGTGGTCTTCCAGAAGGCGTTTGGAGTGGGCACTCCATACGAAATGCCGGTGCTCGGCACGTTCGAGACCCTCGACAGAGTCGACCAGACAGCGTTCAAGAACTACCTCCGCGAGAAATACACCTCCGATAACGTGGCAGTCGTCGTCACGGGCGACGTGAACACGAAAGACATCGCCGAGGCGATAGCCAAGTACTTCGAGAACATCCCGCGTGGGAAGCCGGCGCTGGCTGAGTTCCGAGTGGCCGAGCCCACGGCCGAAAGCGCGGGGACCGAGTACAAGGAAGTGAACCGGGGCTACATCATGCTTGGATACCTGACCGAGGGCCGCAGGAACAAGGCAGAGTCTCTGGCGCTGGAAGTGGCCGCCACGATCCTGGGAGACGGCAGGAGCTCGATGCTTTATCAGAGTCTCATCGAGCAGAAGAAGCTGGCCAACTCCGTGTCGGCCTGGTCCTGGGACCTGAGGCAGGCCGGAGCGCTCGGAGTGGACGCTTCCTTCGACCCGGGCAAGGAAGACTCGGTGAAGGCGGCGATCGTAGAGGAGGTCGCGAGACTGGCCAAGAGCGGTCCCACGGCCGAGGAACTCAGTAAGGCCAAGGCGCTTCTGAAGACCTCGTTCGCATTCTCCACGGAGACAACGGACGGCAGGGCGACGGCCATAGGATTGGCCTACGTCAGCGGGACGCTTGATGTGACTCTGGAGTACCAGAAGCGGGTGGATTCCGTCACGGCTGCCCAGGTGAGAGAAGTGGTCGAAAAGTACACCGCGGGCAAGCACTGCGCCGTAGCTATGATTCTCCCCAAGCAGAAACCGGAGGAATGAGATGTCTCGCACGAACATGAGCTCAAGAGGAACCCTGGTCTTGATTGCGGTCGTGGTCCTTGCCTCGATCGCCATTATGGCGAGCTCTGCGCCTGCCGCCTCCCAGGCCAAGCCTTCGACCGGCGTGCAGAAGACGGTGCTCGGCAACGGACTCACAGTTCTGGTGAAAGAGTCCGCGGCCAACGAGATAGTCTCGGTCCAGCTCATACTCGGCATGGGCGCCAAGTTCGAGAGCGACGCCGAGGCCGGGATATCGAAGCTGCTCCAGCAGTCGCTGCTCAAGGGCACCAGCACCAGGACGGCAGAGCAGATCGCGAACGAAATCGAATCCGTGGGCGGCAGGATCAATTCCGGCTCCACAAAGGAAGTCGGCTTCGTAAGCTTTACGTGCACGAAGGAGGCCCTTTTCAAGGCGCAGGAAGTCTTTTTTGACGTGGTCTCGAACCCGAGCTTCCCCGAGGCGGAGGTCGAGAAGGAGAGGTCACTCATTCTTCAGAACATCAAGCAGAGAAGGGACCAGCTCCTCGGCAGCACCATCGACCTGGCACAGGAGGTCCTCTATGGGGAGCATCCCTTCCACAAGCCGGCTGACGGCTACGAAGAGACGGTGGGCGGCTTCACGCGCGCACAGGTCCAGGAGGCCTACAAGCGTTTCTACGTGCCTCAGAACATGGTGGTGTGCGCCGTGGGAAACCTGAACGCGAAGAAGTTCGTGAAAGAGGTGGAGAAGAGGTTCAAAGGTCTCAAGGGAGGCGAGACTAAGCTGGTTGCGGGTCTGCCGGCCTTTTCGCTGGTGGAATCGCGACAGCAGCTCAGGCACAAGAAGAGCGCCTCTGCGTGGCTCGTCATAGCCTTCCCCGCGCCTGGCATTTCCCAGAATGACTACTTCCCTGCGCGCGTCCTGGATTCAATCCTGGGTGGATCCATGCACTCAAGGCTCTTCACGGAGCTGCGCGACAAGCAAGGGCTGGGCTACCAGGTGGGGTCCTTCTTCGCGAACTACTCGCGAGACGCGTTCATGGGGACCTACATCGGGACGAGACCGGACCAGTATGAAGTCGCGAAGAACGGCATACTCGCGGAAATAGAGAAAGTGCGCGGCCAAGAGGTCACCGATGAAGAACTGAACGACACGAAGACGTTCCTTCGAGGTTCCTTCATCATAGGCCTTGAATCGAACGAGAGCCAGTCGTACAACTTCGCCTACTACGAGTGCCTCGGCGTGGGCTACGATTTCACCGATCGCTACCTGGAGGGCATACAGGCCGTACAGAAGGCGGACATGCTGAGACTGGCGAAAGAGCGTTTCGGGACGTACGGGCTGGCGAGCACTCTTCCCGAGGAGACAGAGAAAGAGGGCGAGAACGCGCACTAGAGAACGATTGAACGGGTGACCTGACATGCAAAGGAAAGCGGTCGGACTACTGTCCGGCGGGCTGGACAGCATCCTAGCTGTCTCGCTCGTGAAACGGCAGGGAATACGCGTGATAGCACTCCACTTCGTGACGCCGTTCTCGGCCTCTCCCGAAGAGGAGTGCGCCAAGATGGGCGCGCTCGTTGGGAAGCTCGAGGTGGAACTCAGAGTGGAAGAGATGAAGGAAGAGTATCTCGAGATGCTCGAGAATCCCGTCCACGGTTACGGGAGGAACGTGAACCCCTGCATTGACTGCCACGCTCTCATGCTGCGCCGGGCTCGACAGGTGATGGAGCAGGAGGGGGCCGCGTTCGTGTTCACCGGCGAGGTGCTGGGAGAGAGACCCATGTCACAGCATCGGAGGGCTCTCGGAATCGTCGAGACCGAATCCGGGCTCGAGGGGCTGCTGCTGAGGCCGCTCAGCGCGCTTCTGCTTCCTGCCACGCGCGCGGAACAGGAGGGCATCGTCGACCGCAGCAGACTCTGCGGCATGAGCGGAAGGTCCAGGAAGCCGCAGATGAGACTTGCCGAGGAACTCGGCATCACAGAATACCCGGGTCCGGCGGGCGGGTGCCTTCTCACGGATCCTGTCTATTCCAAGAAAGTGAGAGACCTCATGCGGCATGGAGAGCTGACGCTCGAGAATGCGAGGCTTCTCAGCACGGGCCGGCACTACCGGCTGGAGGAGTCCGCTAAGCTCGTGGTGGGGCGGGATCAGAAGGAGAATCTCGTCCTGGAGACCCTGGCCCGGGACCAAGACGTGGTTCTGTCCACGTTCCCGGTGCCCGGCCCGGTCGCGCTTTTGCGTGGGGCAGAAAACGGGTGTGTGGAGCTGTCGGCGAGGATATGCGCGGCACACAGCGACGCGAAACGCGAGGACGAGGTTCCGGTGAGCTGGCGGAAGATGCCGTGCCACGAAAAGCACATCTTACGAGTCGCCCCTCTTGCCGCGAGCGAGCTGGAGCGCTACAGGATATGAGGGGCCTGTCAGGCCCACAGAGGAGTGGACAAAGCTAACCGAAGGGTGGTCACGAAGGGGGTGTGGATGAAGAGGATAGGGCGGAACATCGAGGCGAGCGCAGAGCAAGGTGCAGGGTAGATCACCGAGATGTGAGGAGACATGTCACCGGCTTTTGTAGTACTCAGTCTTCCTGTGTTCTTGTTTTCCATCGTGGTGCACGAGTGTGCCCACGGTCTGGCGGCGCTCTCCCACGGGGACGCCACGGCCAAGAACGCAGGCAGGATAACCCTGAACCCTCTGCCTCACATCGACCTGTTCGGGAGCATAGTCGTGCCGCTCATGTTTCTTCTGGCCCAGGGATTCAAACCGGCCGTGCTCATCGGCTGGGCGAAACCGGTACCGGTCAACCCGTTCAACTTCAGAAACGGCAGGCGCAGCGAGCTCGAGGTCTCGCTGGCTGGGCCTCTTTCCAACATCGGACTGGCCTTCGCGTTTGCTTTGATATCGCGGCTGCTCCCGCCCTGGCAGAGCGGGAGCGAGATGCTGATTGCAGTGCGGTACATGCTGCTATATGGTATGCACATAAACTGTCTTCTCGCGGTTTTCAACCTCATTCCTGTGCCGCCCCTGGATGGCTCGCACGTGCTGGCTGCCGTGCTGCCTTCCGGAGCGGCCTACTATTACAGGCGGGTGGCGGACTACGGGATGTGGATACTGATAGTCGTGCTGATGTTTCCTCCCCTGAGAAGGCTCGTGCTGGACATACCAGTGGCGCTTCTGCGGGGATTCTTCGAGCTCGTGGCAGGTTCGTACTACGTTCTGTGATCCTGGCGGGATCGTCGGCAGCAGTTTGATCCCGGTTCTGACGAACTCGCGGCAAGAGGGTGCAGTAGAAAATGGCAAAGGGCAGAATACTCAGCGGCATGAGGCCGACCGGCCGGTTGCATCTCGGGCATCTTGTGGGAGCGCTCGAGAACTGGGTCAAACTCCAGAACGACTACGACAGCTTCCACATGGTGGCAGACTGGCATGCGCTCACGACCTCTTACGAACGCACGGAGAAGATCAAGCAGGACACTATCGAGATGGTGGCTGACTGGATCAGCGCGGGGCTGGACCCGGACAGGGCAGTCGTATTTGTGCAGTCAAGAGTGAAGGAACACGCCGAACTCCACCTTCTTTTCTCCATGCTGGTCACGAAGGCCCGGCTCGAGAGGAATCCGACTGTCAAAGAGGTGGTGCGCGACCTGCATCTGGGCGCCAACGTGTCATACGGGCTCCTGGGCTACCCGGTGCTTCAGGCCGCGGACATTCTAATCTACAAGGCGAACCTGGTGCCGGTGGGCGAAGACCAGGTGGCGCACGTGGAGCTGACCAGGGAAATAGCAAGACGCTTCAACTCGCTCTACGGGGAGGTATTTCCGGAGCCCGAACCCAAGCTCACAGTCTTCGCCAGGCTTCCCGGTCTGGACGGCAAGAGGATGAGCAAGTCCGTGGGCAACGTGATCGAGCTGGGTGACAGTCCCGAGACGATCCTGACCAGAGTGAAGAGCGCGGTCACGGACCCGAAGAAAATAAGGAAGGGCGACAAGGGCCACCCCGAAGTATGCAACGTGTTCTGCTACCAGAAGAGATTCAACCCCGACGGTATCCAGGAGATAGAGAGGGACTGCAAGTCGGGGGTGCTCGGCTGCGTGCCCTGCAAGCAGAACGCCGCGGAGAGACTGGCAAGAGCGCTTGCGCCGCTCAGGGAGAAGCGAGCGGCGCTGATGGCGAACCCGAGGACGCTGGAGGAGATAATAGACAGGGGAACGGAGAGGGCTCGGGCGGTCGCCAGAGAAACGATGCACGACGTGCGCAGCGGCATGAAGCTCTGGGACGAATAGCCGGGACGGTTCAGGCCGTTGAGGCAGGGCCGTCCGGCCGCGCGGCAGTTCGTACCCGCGGAAGTTCTTGGCGCGACGCGTCGGCAGGGACTGTCGTGAGGTCAATATGGAAACGCAAGTCCTTTAACTCCGGGGGGAGGGTAATCCCGACTTGGAATCATCCGAAGAAAGATTCGAACCCGCCGCGTCTTACCACGTGAAACTCGAAAGGTTCGAGGGTCCGCTGGACCTCCTCCTCCATCTAATTAAGAAGGAGGAGATCGACATCTACGACATTCCCATCGCGCACATCACACTGCAGTACCTCACGTACATCGAGATGATGCAGATGCTGGATCTGGACGTGGCGGGGGAGTTCCTCGTGATGGCGGCGACGCTCATGCGGATAAAGGCGAGGATGCTGCTGCCAGCCGGGCCGGAGGAGGAGGAAGAAGGGGAAGACCCGAGGGAGGAGCTCGTGAGGCACCTGCTCGAATACAAGCGTTTCAAGGAAGCCGCGGAGACGCTCAAGGAACGAGAAGAGCAGATGAGACGAGTCTTCGAGAGAGGGTTCTCGGAGATCGCTTTCGAGAACGGCGAGGCCGAGCTGGAAGAGGCCAATCTCTTCGACCTGCTGGACGCCCTGAGGGCCGCGCTGGCGCGGGCAGTGGAGCCGCCCGCCCACGAGGTGGAGGCGGACAGGGTGAACGTGGTCCGGCGGATAGAAGAAATCTGGGCAGTGCTGAGGTCGAAGGGCAAAGTGCGCTTTTCAGAACTGCTGGAAACGTGCAGGACGCGTCTCGAGATAATCGGGACTTTCATAAGCATACTAGAGCTCATGAAAACCGGCAGAGCAGGCGCTGTCCAGCGCTCAGTCTTCGGCGAGATATGGATATATTCTTTCGCAAAGACTCCGGAGGGAGGAGAAGTTGGAGCTGAGTGAACTCAAATCCGTGGTCGAGGCGATGCTGTTCGCGGCAGAATCACCTTTGGCGGTCGGGGACGTCCTGGAACTGGTGGAGGGAGTCACGCGCGAAAACCTGGTGGAGGCCGTGGAAGAGCTGTCTCGCGAGTACGACGCTCTGCCGCACGCCTTCAAATTGATGCACGTGGCAGGTGGTTATCAGATCTGCACGAGGGAGGAGTTTTCCTTCTGGCTGGATAGACTGAAGCGCGCGAAGCGCAAGACGAGGCTCTCGAGGGCGGCGCTGGAGACCGCCGCTATCGTGGCCTACAAGCAGCCCGTGACAAAGGTGGAGGTGGAGAGCATCAGGGGCGTGGATTCGGGCGCCACTCTTCACACGCTTCTGGAACGGGGGCTAGTGACCATAAGGGGAAGAGCCAAGGGACCGGGCCGTGCGCTGCTCTACGGAACCACCAGACAGTTCCTTCTCCACTTCGGACTGAACGAGCTTGAAGAACTGCCGAAGCTCTCCGAGCTCAAGGAAATACTCGACGAGAGGGAGGCCGCAGGAGTTGAGTACGACGGGGGCCTGCCGCCTGAACAAATTCCTGGCGTCTAGAGGCGTCGCGAGCAGAAGAAAGTGCGACGAACTCATCAAGGCCGGCCGCGTCTCTGTGAACGGTTCCACGGTCCTCCTGCCCGGCACCCACGTCCTGCCGGGAAAAGACTCGGTTGAGCTGGACGGTTCGCCGCTGGCCGAGCCGCCTCCCGGCCGGTACGTCATGCTCCACAAGCCGGCAGGCTACATAGTGAGCGCCGCAGATGCAAGGGGGCGGCCTACTGTGCTGCAACTGATCCAGCCAGGTTTCGGCCGGCTTTTCCCGGTCGGCCGGCTTGACCTCGACACCGAGGGCCTGCTTTTCCTCACGAACGACGGTGCGCTGGCGCACGGCCTCATGCATCCCAGTCACGGAGTTGAAAAGAGATATGAAGTGCTGGCGAGGGAGCTCCCGGCCGAGAGCGCACTCCGGGCCCTGAGGGCGGGCGTTGACCTGGGCGATGGGAGCAGGTCCAACCCAGCCGTGACCTCTTACGGAGGACCCGCGAGCGGCGGGCACTTTCTCAGTATCGCGCTCAGAGAGGGGCAGAAGAGACAGGTCAGGAGGATGTGCAAGGCCGTCGGGCTCACGGTGCTCCACCTTCGCAGGACCGGCGTCGGTCCGCTCGAGCTGGGCAGACTCCCGGTGGGTTCCTGGAGGGAGCTCACGGACATGGAGGTCCGTGAGCTGAAAGAGGCCGTGGCCGGTGGGGTGGAAAAAACCAGGCGCTCTTGACCCCACGATAGGACATTTCTGCTTTGGTAAGAATGGGGCCAGATGCACGCACGGCTATGGTCTCATTTCTACTCTGCCGGGAATGGGACCCCATGCGCGCACGGCCACAGTCTGATTTTTGTCTTGCTGGCACGTGGCAGGAAAATACTGTTGCCTGGCAGCGACTTATGGTGTAACGTTGATTTGTTTGTGTCTGGTTTGCGCTAACTTGTTTGCTTGCAGCGGGGTGGAAAGGAGAGCTTGTGACTGTTGCGCTGAAGGACCTGGTCAAAGACCAAATATACAGAGTCGCACCATACGTGCCCGGCAAGCCCATCGAGCTGGTAGAACGGGAACTGGGCGTCAAGAATGCTCTTAAATTCGCCTCGAACGAGAATCCGCTCGGCCCCTCTCCTCTGGCGATCAAGGCCATCAGGGAAAACGCCCATTTGTTCAACAGGTATCCAGAAGGTACTTCGTATTTCCTGAGAGAGAGACTCTCGAAGCACCTGGGTTTCCCGATGGAACAGATCGTGGTGGGGAACGGTTCGAACGAGCTGATAGAGCTCATCTGCCACATTTTCTCGGGAGTCGGTGACGAGGTCGTGATAGGTGACCCTTCTTTCCCGATGTACAAAATAGCAGTCGACCTGATGGGCGCGACTCCTGTCATGGTGCCGCTCAGGAATCACAAGTTCGACATGGCTGCGATGGCCAGGGCAGTCACGCCAAAGACGAAGATGGTCTTCATCTGCAGCCCCAACAATCCAACCGGCACGATCGTTAAGGAATCGGACGTGAGGAAGTTCATAGACAGTATTCCTGAGACGGTCCTCGTGGTATTCGACGAAGCATACTGCGATTACGTCAAGGATCCCAACTACCAGGACTCCTTCAAGCTCCTGCGGGAAGGCAGACTCGTGGTCACCCTCAGGACTTTTTCCAAGATATACGCCCTCGCGGGCCTGCGCATCGGCTACGGACTCGCGTCAGAAGAGCTGGTGTTCCTGCTCAACACTGTCAGGCTTCCGTTCAACGTCTCCACGGTGGCCCAGGTGGCCGCCCAGGCCAGTCTCGACGACGAGACGCAGGTGACCCGAAGCGTCAAAGTAAATTCTGAGGGCATGGAATTCTTCAAGGAAAAACTCACAGGGCTCGGGCTCAAGATGGTGGATTCTGAGGCCAACTTCTTCCTGGTGGACCTCAAGGTCGAGTGCAAGACCGCCTGCAGAGAGCTCGAGAAGAGGGGTCTGATAGTAAGGCCCATGGGACCTTTTGGTCTCCCCGACACTTTCGTGAGGATCAGTGTGGGAACTCAAAAAGAAAACGAGAGGCTCTTGGAGGGCCTGAAGGAGGTGTTGGCGGGCACAAAACGGAAGAAGAAGGAGGAAAGTGCTCGCGAGGCTCGCCTGCAGATACCCTGAGAGCCTTGGCAATTCCTGTTCCTTTGTTGATGCACTGCTCGAGGCCGGCGGCGCGACCGCGCGCAACCGCTCTCTTGCCAGCGTCTTCTGCTTCTTTCCGCTTTGTGGCTTCGTCCGGCTTTCCCGCCTCCTTATTCATGTGCGAACAACCTGAGAGGTTGAGAGTCTGGTTGGGGTTGCCCCGGCTCGTCGGAGGGCAGGGTACATGCTCCTGCCATTGGCCATGCCGACACGCCCAAAACTAGTCATAGCCATTGACGGACCATCTGCTTCCGGCAAGAGCACGACAGCACGCGCTGTCGCGCAGGCGCTGGGCTATCTATACGTCGACACGGGCGCGATGTACCGCGCCCTGGCGTGGAAGGCAATCAGGGAGGGGCTTCCTCTGGCAGACGCCGCTGTCGTGTCCGACTTCCTCGGACGCACGTCAATCGAGTGCAGGGCCGGAGAGGGCTCGTTCAGGGTGGTTCTGGACGGACGGGACGTGAGCACCGAGCTGAGGTTGCCGGACGTGAGCTCGATGGCCTCGCAGGTGGCGACCCTGCCGCAGGTGAGGTGCTGGATGGTCGGCAGGCAGCAGGAGATCGCGCGAAAGGCGGCTGGTGTGGTCATGGAGGGGCGCGACATCGGCACCGTTGTGCTGCCGGACGCTGATTTGAAAATATACCTGGACGCCTCGTCCGGAGAGAGGGCGGCCAGGCGTTGGAAAGAGGAGAGCGCAAGGGGCGGCTCAAGGCGGCCGGGGGACGTGGAACAAGAGATTCAGGAACGTGATCGGCGCGACATGACTCGAGAACACTCTCCTCTGGAAAAGGCAGCGGACGCCGTGGTGATCGACACCACGTGCCTGACGATCGACGGGCAGGTGGACAGGGTGCTGGGGGAAGTGCGCAGGGTGATGGGAGAAAGATGAGAGCCGGATACAGAGTCTCTTGGTGCATCGTAAACGCGATATTCACTGTGCTTCTCACCAGGAGGACTCGTGGCACAGAGCACGTTCCCCGGGGCGGCGGGTTCATAGTGGCGTGCAACCACATCTCTTTCTGGGATGCTCCGCTGGTGGGTGCGTCGCTCCGGAGAGAGGTTCACTTTCTGGCCAAGGAAGAGCTCTTCGGGAACAGAGCATTCCGCTGGCTCATCGCCAGTCTGAACGCGATTCCCATAAGGAGGGGTTTCAGCGACCCGGGTGGCGTGAAGAGGGCGCTGGAGGTGGTCTCGCGGGGAGCGGGGTTGGTTATGTTTCCCGAGGGCGGGCGCGTGAAGGAGGGCGAGTTGAAGCCCGCGCTGCCTGGCGTCGGGCTTCTCTCCGTGAAGGCCGGAGTCCCGGTGGTGCCGGCATACATGAAAGGTTCGAACAAGATAAAGAGAGCAATCCTGCGGCTCCATCGCGTGGAGCTCACATTCGGCGAGCCCTATTTCCCGCCGGCGGAGGGCGAAGGGGGCAGGGCAAAAGAACTCTACCGCAGTGTCGGTGAAGAAGTGATGCGGAGGATCGCGGAACTGAAGAAGCGGACCGACTGCAAGCAGGGCGCCGGGGAGGCGCGGCAGGTCACATGAAGACGAAGGAATCTGCAGGGCGACGGAGCAGGGTGGGGCGCCCCCGGGGCGGTGGCGGAGCGGGCGCGCGACAGGCCGCTCCGAAGCGGCGGATACGAGTGACCATCGCACGGGGTTCCGGGTCATGTTTCGGGGTCAGGAGAGCCCTGCGGATGGCTGAAAGAGCACTTGAAGAGTCGAAGAGGCCTCTTTACACTCTAGGGGAGCTGATTCACAACCCCCAGGTGGTGGGGGAATTGCAGCGAAGGGGCCTCAGGGTCGCCAGGAGCGTTTCCGGCGTGGTTCACGGCACCCTCGTCATACGCTGCCACGGCGCTTCTCCGGGGGTGCTGGCAGAAGCCAGGAGGAAGGGACTCGAGGTGGTGGACGCGACCTGTCCCTTCGTGAAGAAGGCCCAGGAGATCGCTCGCCTGCTATCGGGCGAAGGATACAGAGTGGTGATACTGGGTGACCGGGGGCACCCGGAAGTCGAGGCAATATCGGCCGGTCTGCCGGCCGTGTCGGTCGTCAAGAACGAGGCTCAGGCACGAGGCCTCAAGAAAGCAAGGAAGATGGGGGTGGTTGCTCAGACGACGCAGTCTTTCGAAACGTTTTCCCGCGTCGTGTGCCTGCTCGTCGGCAAGGCACAGGAGCTGCGCGCCTACAACACGATTTGCGAGACTACTTCTTCTCGTCAGAGAGAAGCACTAAGACTAGCAGGGGAGGTGGACGTAATGGTGGTGGTTGGGGGAAGGAACAGCGCGAACACCGCCAGGCTCTACGAGATCTGCAAGAGCAGGGTGAGGCGGACGCACTGGGTCGAGAATGCGGCGGAGCTGAAGAGCCCGTGGTTCAGACACGCTGTCCACGCCGGAGTGACCGGCGGCGCCTCAACGCCAGACTGGCTCGTGAGACAAGTCGCCAACCGCATCGCTTCAATGGAAGCCCCAGGCGCCAGGGCATCGGCGCGGGCAGGGCTCGCCCGAAAGAGTCCCAGAATACAGTAGAAGGGAGAACCAGAATAATGTCCGAGAACAACGTTGAAGAAGGCCTCCCGGTCGAGGAGGAAAAGCAGGAAGTCGGAAAGGAGGTCGGAGCAGAAAGCGCGGCCCGCGGCCGCGGCACGTCGTCGGCGCGAGGCCCCGGCAGTGGAGCCGGGAAAAGAGCTCGTCCTATGCCGGGTTTCGACGACGACGAGGAGAAAGAACTCTCGCCCGAGATGCTCGCCCTCTACGAAGACTCCATGAAGGAGATCACCGAGGGTGAGATAGTGAAGGGCGTTGTGCTCAAGGTGGAGGGAGAAGACGTCCTGGTGGACGTCGGCTTCAAGTCAGAGGGGATCATACCTCTGTCCGAGTTCCCCGACCGCGATGCAGTGCAGCAGGGGATGGAGGTGGACGTCTACCTTGAGAAGATAGAGGACCAGGACGGTCTGGTCGTACTGTCCAAGCAGAAGGCTGATTTTGCCAGGGTCTGGGACAAGGTCAAGGACGCGTCCGACGCCGGGGCGGTGGTCGAGGGAAGACTGCTCAGAAAGATCAAGGGCGGCCTCGTGGTCGACCTCTTCGGAGTGGAAGCCTTCCTACCCGGTTCCCAGGTCGCCCTGCGCCAGGTGCAGAACATCGACCAGCTTCTCAGCCAGACGCTGCGTTTCAAGATCATTAAGCTCAACAAGCGGCGCAGGAACATAGTGGTTTCTCGCAGGGTCGTGCTCGAGGAGGAGAGGGCGCAGCAGAAGTCCAGCATTCTGAAGGAACTGGCAAAGGATCAGGTCAGGGAAGGCGTGGTGAAGAACATCACGGACTTCGGTGCCTTCGTGGACCTCGGCGGGATAGACGGTCTTCTGCACGTCACCGACATGTCCTGGGGCCGCGTGAGTCACCCATCCGAGGTTCTAGCCATAAGCGACAAGATCAGGGTCAAGGTTCTGAGCTTCGACCCGGAGAGAGAGAGGATCTCACTGGGTCTGAAGCAGCTCACGCCTAATCCGTGGAGAAGTACAAAGTCGGCTCCAAGATCAGGGGCAAGGTGGTCAGCATCACCGATTACGGCGCATTCATAGAGCTCGAGAAGGGCATCGAGGGGTTGATACACGTTTCCGAGATGTCATGGACGAAACACATCCGTCATCCGTCGAAGGTGCTCGCCATAGGCGACACGATAGAGGCGGTGGTGTTGAAGGTGGACAAGAACAATGAGAAGATCTCACTGGGGCTGAAGCAGGCGGAGCCGGACCCGTGGCTCACTCTCGATGAGAAGTACCCGTTGGGCACGCGACTGGTAGGGAAAGTGCGAAACCTGACCAATTTCGGCGCCTTCGTAGAGATCGAGGAGGGGATAGACGGGCTGGTGCACATCTCCGACATGTCCTGGACGCGCAGGGTATCCCACGCGAGCGAGGTGCTCAAGAAAGGGGACAAGATCGAGATCGTGGTGCTCAGCATCGACAAGGACAACAGGCGGATCTCCCTCGGTCTGAAACAGGTGTCCGAGGATCCGTGGCCCGATCTGGTTCAGAAGTTCCCGCTGAATTGCACCGTGAACGGCAAGGTGGTCCGCCTGCTGGAGCGGGGTCTCATCGTTGACCTCGGGGAGGACATCGAAGGCTTCGTGCCTTTCTCACAGCTCGGGATGGACGACATTAGGAAGCCGATGGACGTCTTCCAGATTGGTGACGAGCTGGACTTGAAGGTGATCCGCGTGGACGCGGAAGCGCGTCGAATCGTGCTAAGCCTGAGAGCCTATCTCAGCGAGCTTCCTCTGGAAGAGCAGGAGGAGATGAGGAGGAAATTCGCAGGCAGAAAGGAGCAGGCGAAGGAGACATCCGCTGAGGCCCAGGGAAGGGAGACTCCGGTGAGCTCCGACGAGGGGCGCGGACCGGAGCCGGCGGCACCGGCCGAGGCACCGGACGCTGGCCAGGGTGGGGCTTCTGGCAGCGCCGCGGGGGTTAGTGAGCGGGCGGAAGGCGACAAGGCCGTTGATGAGTCCACGGGCACTTCTTCCGAGGAGGAGCCTCGAGAGTCGGATGAAACAAGTTCTGGTTAGAACTTTCGGGTGCAAGCTCAATCAGTATGATTCGCAGCTGATCACAGAGAGTTTCGCCAGAAGTGGATACGCGGTCGCGAAGGACCCGTCATCAGCCGACGTTTGTGTGGTCAACACGTGCAGTGTGACCGCCAGGAGCGACTACCAGGCCCGGCAGCTCGTGAGGCGAGTTCTCCGGTCGGGGCGCAGGCCGGTCGTGGTTGTGACGGGCTGCTATTCGCAGCGCGCTCCGTACGAAATTGCGGGTATCGAGGGAGTGGGGCTCGTGACGGGTAACGTCGAGAAGGCCTCGCTCCCTCTGCTTGTTCAGGGACTTGCGCGGGGAGAGGCCGCCCGCACGGCAGTCTCGTCGCCGGAAGAACACCACTGTCTCGCCGGATGCGACCCCGCGTTCCAGCGCCGGGCCAGGGCCCTCGTGAAAATACAGGACGGCTGCGACGCGTCCTGCACTTACTGCGTGGTCCCCTCGGTCCGGGGCAAGGCCAGGAGCGTGCGGCCGGAGCGGGTCTTGACGGAGGTGACCGCTCTTTGTGAGAGCGGCTACAGAGAGGTCGTGCTTACCGGAGCACGCATAGGCAGCTACCGGAACGAAGGGGAGAACGGGCAGTCTCTGGACGGGCTGGTGCGGGCCCTGGCAGGGGTGAGAAGAGATTTCAGAATCCGCCTGAGCTCGCTCGAGCCGGGCGAGATCACCGAATCATTGCTGGACGCCGCTCTTTGCGGGGAGAGAGTGTGCGCTCATTTTCATGTTCCCATGCAAAGCGGTGACGACGCTGTCCTGAGCGCCATGGCCAGACCTTACTCGGCCAGGGAATACGCGGAGCGAATTCTCGCGATAAGAAGAAAACTGCCTCACGCCTGCGTGGGCTCCGACGTCATAGTGGGTTTCCCCGGGGAAAGCGACGCGCACTTTGCCAGGACGTACGAGCTCGTCGAGAGCCTGCCCCTGGCGTACCTTCACGTTTTCCCTTACTCGAGGAGACCCGGCACGGCGGCGTTCTGGATGAGGGACCAGGTCCCGGGGACAGTGAAGAAGGCCAGGGCCAGGGCGCTCATCGAGCTGGGTGCGAGGAAGAAGCGAGAGTTCGCGCTGTCGCAGGCAGGCTCGGTGGAGACGGCCATACTCGAGGAACAGGTGGCGGAGGATCTCTGGAAGGCCACGACAGGCAACTATCTCAGAGTGGGGCTGAAGAGCAGGGGTAGAGCGGCGGGCGAAGTTGTGAGAGTGAGGATTGGGGCGTACGGAGACGGCGGACTTGTGGGGGAAGCCTGCTAGGAGGCGTGGTGGACTCCCTACGGCCTGAGCCTGTGTGTCGGGTGCAGCAGGGAGAGACGGGCAGGTTGATTTCGGGTGGCCAGACTGAATCGAGATGCTCAGGAATGAAATATTACGTTGAGACATACGGATGCCAGATGAACGTCTACGACTCGAGAACAATCGAGGAGACGCTCTTGAACGCGTCGTTCTTGCGAGCCGAGCGGCCGGAGGAGGCAGACTTCATCATCGTCAACACCTGCAGCGTCAGGGAACACGCCGAGAGGCGCGCCATTGCGAGGATAAACGAGCTCGCGCTCAAAGCAAGGCGCAGGAAGGCGGTGCTTGCAGTCTGTGGCTGCATGGCGCAGAGGATGGGCTCGGAGCTGTTTAAGAACCACGGAGTGCACCTGGTCCTGGGACCGGATTCGTATTCCAAGCTCACGGGCTACTTCGAGGCGGCGCAGAGGAACGGGGCGAAGTTTCTGGACACGACGCGGGAGGAGAGCTTCCGCTTCCAGGCCTCCGGGAGTTTCCGGGGTTGGGGCTTGAGGGGCTTCGTCAGCATCATGAAGGGTTGCAGCAACAGTTGCAGCTACTGCATAGTCCCGGCAGTTAGAGGCCCCGCGGTGAGCCGGTCCCCCGAGGAAGTGGAGGCGGAAGTGCTGGCACTCTCGCGTGGCGGGGTCAAGGACATAACCCTCATCGGCCAGAACGTGAACGCATATTACTGTGGCCGCACAGATTTTTCTCTGCTACTCAGTAGGATTGCGGAGCGAGCGCCGCAATCCAGAGTGAGATTCACGACTTCTCATCCCCGGGACATGAGGGATTCCGTGATCGCCGTGATGGCGCGCGGTAAGAACGTGTGCGAACACATCCATCTTCCTCTGCAATCCGGTTCGAACAGGATACTGGAGAGAATGAACAGGGGCTACACGAAGGAGCACTACAGGGCAATAGTGGCCGGCGCCAGGAACTCGATGCCCGACGTGAGCATTACTACCGACGTAATCGTGGGTTTCCCGGGAGAGAGCGTGGAAGAATACGAGGAGACCTGTTCTTTCGTCGAAGAGACACAGTTCGACTCGGCCTTCATGTTCAAGTTCTCGCCCAGACCTGGCACAGAGGCCGCGCGCCTCGCAGACGACGTGCCCGGGATCGAGAAAGAGAGGCGGCTGGCGAGGTTGATAGAGCTCGAGCGTCGCGTCGCGTCCGCCAGGAGCGCGAGACTTGTGGGAAGAGAGATGGAGGTTCTGGTGGAGGGCACGAAGGTCAAGGACGGCCTCGCCCGTCTGACCGGCAGGACCAGGTGCAACCGGACAGTGCTCTTCGAGGGCCGCAGCGAAATGACTGGCAAGTTCGTCTCCGTCAAGATAGATTCGTCGAAAGGTGTTTCACTTTCAGGGCACCTGGTGACCAGCTGATCCACCCAGGAGGTGATAGATTTGTGGTTCGTTAGGATGTTCTTCCTGCTCGCAGTGTTCGTCGTCGTGCTGGGTTTCGCGCTTCTCAACAACGACAGGTCCGTCGAGATCGCGTTCTTCTTCCCTAAGGAAAGCTACACGTACGAAGTGCATCTCATATTCGCGCTTTTCGGAGCGTTCGTGGTGGGAATGCTCGTGTGGTTCTTCCTCTCGGTCGGGCACGACATCAGGGTCCGGAGGGACGCTTCGCGGCTGAAAAAGGAGAACAAGAAACTGCTCGAAGAGCTGAACGCGCTGAGGAATCTGGCGCTCGACGAAGTGAGCGTGAAGCCGGAGCGAGACTAGGCGGGTCTCGGGCAAGGACGGGTCGAAGACAACGGGAGAGCCCAAATGCACTCAAACGCTCTTCTCACAGTAATACTGCTGTCTCTGGTCGTGGCCGGATACCTTTTCTGGCGCGTGAGGAGGCCGAGGGCTTCTCCGGCGCCCTCGAACGATTCTTCGTACGCGCGGGCCCTCAACCTTCTCCTGGAAGGCGACGAGGAAGGGGCGATGCGGAACCTCAAGGAAGCGATACGCGACGACGCGCAGAACGTGGACGCTTACATCCGGCTGGGGGACCTCCTGCGGAAGCGGGGCGAAGTCGAAAAGGCACTCCGCATACACCGCGGGCTGACAGTAAGGTCGATTTCGGACCAGGCGGTGCTGGAGTCGCTTTACAGGGGCCTGGCCGAGGATTACGTGGCCTGCGGGAAGTACGGGGAGGCGCTTCAGTGCGGCCAGAAGATCAGGGCGATGAACAAACACAGCACCTTTCCCCTGAAGCTGATGGTGCGGGTTTACGAGATACAAAGAGAGTGGGACAAGGCATACGAGATGCAGGAGGAACTGGCCAGGTTGGAGGGGAAGAGGGGTCGTCCCTTCCTGGCGCTGTACAAGAGCCAGATCGGCTACGATCTCATGAAGCGCGGCAAGCCCAAGGAGGCGCGGAGGTACTTCAACGACGCCCTCAGACTGGACAGCGAGTGTATACCGGCGCTCCTCTATCTGGGAGACATATATTTCGAAGAAAGAAATCTGCGTAGAGCCATCAGCCTCTGGGAGCTCATCGCGTCCAGGTTCCCCAAGGTCGCTCACATCGTTTTCGGGAGACTGGAGAAGGCATACTTCGAACGGGGCAATCTGAGCGACATCGTGGCGGTCTACGAGGCGGTGCTGAAGGAGAGTCCCAAGAACGTGAGGACGCTGGTCGAGCTTGCGTGCCTGCATCAGAAGAGAGGCGATCTCAAGGAGGCCACGAGGGTTCTGCGAGAGGCACTTTCCTACGACCCCGCCTCCGCGCTCGCGAGGCAGCACCTGATAGCTTTTCTCTACGAGGCGGGCCAGACTGACGAGGCCATCGAAGAGATGAAGAAGCTGCTGGAAGTGATCGGACCCAGGACAGAAGACTACGCCTGCTCCAAGTGCGGCTACCGTTCGGCGGACGTGCTCTGGCGATGCCCCAAGTGCCAGTCCTGGGAGACGTGTCTGCAATATTCAAGCACTGGAGCATGAGTGAGAAAGGCACGGGTTCACTGGATACTGCTGTTCGCTCTGGTTTCGGCGCTGGCGGCGCAGCCGGCACGGGCTGACTCCGAGATGGCGATGGCCTGGGAACTGCTTCACAAAGGCCAGCGCGGAGAGGCGAACGCCCTGGCCACTCGAGTCTTCTCGAAGGCGGAGAGCAAGAGAGAGAAGGGGGAGGCGCTGCTGGTAGAGGCCCTGTGCATGCCCGACGGCGAAGGGGCGATGGTCCGGCTTCAGAGGTTTGTCTCTGAGTACAGGGGCCATCCGCTGGAGTGGCGCGCGGAGATGGAGCTCGGCCTCCACAGCTATGCGCTCGGCACCTACGCACAGGCGTCCCGGCA